>Ga0310690_10005812_pt1 | contig 16528 bp, 31 predicted proteins | sample AusTroGonzalo_MG_2_FD_207661 | JGI IMG/M metagenome (GOLD analysis project Ga0310690, IMG submission 207661) | Bovine rumen microbial communities from tropical cattle in Woodstock, Queensland, Australia - Gonzalo_04 (v2) (version 2) | ecosystem: Host-associated > Mammals > Digestive system >... | reverse complement strand
GGGAATCCAAGTTCATGCCCTTGAAACTGTCTGAATACAATCCCGGATGCTCTGACTTGTCTACGTACTTGTAGCCGTGCTTCTTTAGAACAAGTCCTTCATAGGAACGGTTTGCTGCAAGTGACGTGGTATGTGCGTCTTGTGCAGTCTGCTTTGCATCTGCCTTGAAATCGTCATACGCCTTGCCGATCTTGTCGGCACCGCCGCCAGCCAGGAAAGATGCGCCACACAGCGCAGCCGTTCCAAGTGTACGACCAAGACGGCCTTCGAGCTGTGCCTTCTGTTCGCATGTACGGTAAAGTAGTTCGACTGCTTCCAAGAGGTTCTTGTTCTTGTCGGTCATGCTCTCGTGCAGCTTGTCGATGAATAGTTGATTCATGGTCAAATCCCTTATACGATATACGCAGTTTATAGCTTCGCTAAACTGGTATTCAAAAGGGAATTAACCTAATTTATACAGCATGAGTATTTACGTTGTCGGTTCCTCGAAGAACCTCTTTCTTGAATGCGACGATATCCGCGAGAAATTCATCGTCGACGCACCGCACGAAGGCGCTAACATTGACCTATTGAACCCTTGGTACTGCGAACTCACTGGCTTGTACTACCTCTGGAAGAACGCTACGTCCAAATATGTCGGACTGGAACACTACAGGCGATTCTTCGCCTCGCCGAAGAAGAACAAGCAGCGAATGAGCAAGGAGGAAGTCGAGAATATCCTCAAGGATAACGACATCATCACTTGCCGATTCCGACACCATCCCAACGTCACCGGGTTCAGCTCCGGCTACGACTGGTTCCAGAATGCTGGCCCAGCCGACGAGTTCAATGCGTTCATTGAAATAATGAACAGCAAGTTCAACGGACTCGGCGACAAGTTCTCCGACTATACGAAAGAAAGGGAACTAGTCCAGTGCAACATGTTCATCTCCACGAAGGCCGTGGTGGACGAGTATTGCGAATGGCTGTTCCCTAAGTTGGCTACTTTCGACAAATACCGTGGTCTGAGCGATTCTAACCGCCGCATCGACGGATACCTTGCCGAGCATATTTTTGGCTACTGGATACGCTCTAAGGGCCTTAGAAACTACGTCGCGACGAAGGTCGAGATGCACTTCATGGCCAGAGCCGGATCCAAGGTTTAGTTATACTAGACCCAGCCCACGGCAGCAAGGACTTTCTTGTAGCCAGTAGGTTCGAGCGAGCTGCCCCACTCGGTCATGTTGCCCTTCAGTCCGTTGTTGAAGGGGTACACTTCCTTGTATACGAGCACATGGTTGTCCTTGTATCCACTGAGTTCGTAGAACACAAGTCCTTCATATACCGCAAGCAAGTCGTGCAGTTTCTTTCCCGGTCTGACCGTAAGTCCTTCGGTGAGGTACGTCTCGTCCTTCCAGATGACCTCGAAAGTGTTTCTGTCGTCGTGACAGACGTTCTTTCCTACGAGTATGATCTGGTCGATGTTGTCTGACTTCAGAACTGCGTCTGTAGCCGCGACATCGCAGTTGAAGTTGAACGTACGGACGGCGGACTTCCCACGGAATTTCGGAAGCGCCCTTTTCGAGGGCACGATCGGCTCGCCGACGAATCCGCCGTTCATCACGAGCTGTTTGAGCTTGTGATCCTTGACGTATTCGGCGACCTGGGTGAGCGCACCACCGCAATAGACGATTTCCGTCGGTTCGGCGACGCCCATCGAATTTTTCGGTTCGGTATCTTCCGGGATGCTGTCGCACACTTTGACTCCCCAAGACTCGATCAGTTTCACACGGGCCTTGCCGACATCGCTTGTCGGCATCGGATCGAGAACGACTCCCTTGAGGAATACGCTTCTCTCTGCCATGTATCTGATGGTGAGGAGGTCGTCGATATCTTGGTCGATATCGGCGATGTAGATAACGTTTTTCATTTCAAATAAATTCCTTTTAATTTCCTTGATACTGGCTTCAATAGATGTTTACGCAAGCAACCCTTTTAGCCAGTATGAATCTAATGGATGCTTGAGAGTGCGACCGACATTCGACTCTGGTTTCTCGTTGGTTAATTTATTGATGAACAGTTTCATCTGAGTAACCACTTCGTTAACAAGAAACTCCGGATTGTTTAAGCATTTACGGAAATATATGCACGAGAACGTAATGCCGTTGAACTGATCCGTCTCCGCATACACGAAGTCGTTCACGTATAAATCCGTACCAATCCGAAATAAGTCATTCGGCTTATGTGACCGCTCGACCATTGCCGACATCGAACGTGTTTTCGTCTGTGTAACGAAGTTCATTACACGGAAACCAACTTTGATGCTAAGGCGTATGCAAGGGGCGGCGCCTCGAATAATGCTAGGCTTTCCTACCTCATATTCAAAGTCGCGCCCTTTGTATGCTTCAAATATGTCTAGCGCACTCATCATATTAGAATACATTTAGCCAGTGTCCCCACGAGGGCGTGGTGACGTAGGCATTGGTTTGTTTGTTGTAGCTCTTGTCGATCTGCAAGAATGCACGGTCTTTTCCGCTACCGTCGACGATCTTGGCTTCCACCAGATACTTGTATTTCTTCATGCCGATTCGGTTCTGAAGAATTGATTCAAGCTGCTTTCCGGCAGCAACTGGACTGTCACCCAAGCATTCTCCGGCAACCATTTCAATATTTCCAACACCAGGCAAGTTCTCCAGACGGAACTTGAGCTGGTATATATCCTTGGGCGCTTTGTTTACCGTCCAGTCCAAGATGGACGTCGTTTGCTTTGACATTTCCTAACCTCTAATTATATCCAGATTCGGCGTATTCAATGTAGATCTCTCCTCGCTTGAGCTTTGGACGTCCAGTGATCTTACGCCATATGGCGGAACATATAGTACAGACCAACGCCCAGTACAACATCATAGCAACTATACCAAGCACGTAGCCATACCATGCGCCTCCAAGATAGCAAACTATCATGCCAGGTATGGCAAGGCATGGCGCAATCACTATGATGGCAAGTACGACAGCGACTGTCAGTAAAATGCATCCACCAGCAAATTCCAATGCATTCCAACCTACTTCCTTGAAGAAACTAACCATTTTCATTTTCCTTGACCGCTTGGTCGAAGCAGTGCTCGTTGAAGTACTGGATCTTGAAAGCATCGATCAGTCGATGCACGTTCTGTCGAGTACAGTTTTCCTTTTTAGCGATATCGTTGATAGACATCAGTGACTTGGCGTGCATGAGGAAGTACTTCTTGCCACGTTCCGCAGCTCTGTGCGATGCAACGCTGTGCTTGATCTTGAATTCCTTCAAGGATACGTCGTTCGCTGACAGAATAAGCATACGGTCTTCTTTGTTGACGCCCTTCAAGCCGTTCGCATCGAACTTTTCATAGAACAACGTCAAGAAGTCTACACCAAGCTCGTTTCCACGCTGTATGGCACGTTCTAGACCCTTTTCTGGTGGAACGATGCCATTGCGGATCATGTTGTCCTGAAGTTCGCTCCAGCGACCTTCTTGGCGCTTCTTGACGAACTTGAAGCCAAGCTTTTTCGCTCTGGTCAAGCAGTTTGCGTAACTGTTATGCTTGGGCGGAATTTCTCCACGGCGGATCATTTCGTCCTCTTCTGGAGTCCACTTGTTGTAAACGCGCTTTGTAAATACTTTGTTCATATACACACCTTGTTATAAAAATATAAGGGGTCTGGAACTCCCCAGACCCCTATTGTTGTGATTGAATTATTTTTTGCGGAGAGACTTGGCGAGGTCGATTGCTCCTTGCACTTGGGAGATAGACTTACCAGTCTGTTCTGCAATATCTTTAGGAGTCATTCCGCTCTTGTCAAGGATTGCCACGGTCTGCACGAACTTGGCGACGATTTCGGAGATATGTAAGTTCGTATGCACAGACATCGGAGCCAACTTGAGTTCCATCTGTCCGTTGTTTCCCATAGTGGTTCTCGTATTAAGGCCGAGCTTGTGGCGGATGCAACGGAGAGCAGCCTTTGTACGGCCAGCCGGAACCTTGTTCATCTTGGCGAGTTCAAGTTCATCCGGAGTCCAAGCGGACGGCTTGACAAGACCCAGATGGCGACGGCGCTGGTACACAGCTTTCTGTGTACGGCCAGGTAGTTCCGTTGCGCCTTCGCGGAGGAGCTTGTCTTCCTTGATTGTGTACGGCATATTCTTTCTTGAGGTCATTTCTGTATTCATGTTTTTGTTCCTTTTGTTGATGTGAATAAATATAGCAAAGATGTTGACAGATATGTTATATCTTAATGTAAAAATTTTTTAATGTTTACATAGGTATTGACAATCTGTCCAGCAGTGATTGAAACTGTGTCCTTTCCGTTGACTGCGCAGCGGTAGTCCTTTTGTGGCGGTCTGAATACACAGTGATAATACTTGTCGGAATCCAGCACCCATGCCTGGTCGAGGGTCTTGGTAAATCCAGCCATGGATGCCTTCTCCGCATAGCATTCATCTGGCGTAGGGGATTTTCCATTGGCTATGGCTACCCACGCACCATTGAATACTTTACACTCTAGTTCCATAGAAGCAAAAATCAGTGTAGGCAAAAAAAATAAAAGTAGAATCTTGCGCATGTTATGCCCCCTTGACGTCTTCGGCAAGCATAGCGTCGATGCTTTCTGTTGCCAGACGGTCGTAAAGCAGTTCATACAGTGGAGAAATAGCCACGGCAAGCTCATATCTGCGCTGATACTCGTCTATGCTTTCGTCATTGGCCAGCTTGAACATGTGAGCAGCAAAATTATTGGCCATGATGATAATGGCTCCCTTACCAATGTCCGCATGCTTTTCCATCAAGTTTTTAAACGCATTATACGTCTTTTCTGTATTATAGTGGAAATTGGCAAGCGATTCTTGCAGTAGCTGAGGGTGCCGGCGGTACGTTTCAAAACGCTGTGCGATGTTGTCTTTCTTGCTCATGGTTTGTCTCCTTTGTAAAACGGTTGGGCTGCCATATCTATCTATGGACATGGCAGCCCCGCCATGTCTAGATCAGTCTGACGACTTCGGCGTAGGAACGACGTGCTGGAATGCAGCAAACAGATGCATTGCAGCTTCAGCGTCGTCCCCAAGCAAGGACAAGTCGATTGCGTCGAGCTGATCCTTGAAGTCTTCGTAGCTCTCGATGCCACGGTCGAGTATATCGGTCAAGATGCGGATGACATCCTTGATATACGACTTTCCGATGTAGTTTCCGCGCTTGATGTACTTGTTGATACGAATGAGCGAGGAAATCGGATATTCGGAATGAGTATAGAACGTCTGCCCAGTGGACTTGGCGACGAGCCAGTTAGGCGTGAAGTCCACGTTGCTTATCGGAGAACCGTCGAGCGCCTTTGTGAACCTAGCACCCACTTGGACATGGGCGAAGTCGAATGACGCCAGAAGTTCATCGAGCGAAGGCTTGAAGTAGTTGCAGAACTGGACGATGTGTCCATCGATCTTCGCCGTAACGGCGTTCTTCGTCACGCACACTACGTTGTCTTCGCCAATCTTGTTGCGGACATCGTCGAACTGATGCTCCCATACAGGGTACACGTCGAAATCGTTCGGAACTTCTTCGTTAAGGCTGTTTCCAGCCACATAGAAGCTGCCTACCGCGTCATAGATTTTCTTGGCGAACGTCATGCGAGCTTCGATGCGCTGAGCAAGCTTGATACAGATTTTTTCTTCGAACTGCGTGTCAATCATATCACTTGTCCTTTATGGTTTCCTTGATGGTTTCCTTCACCACAGACGTTGCAGTGTCCTTCACGGCTTCGACAACCTTGTTAGTAGTTGTAACCGCCTTCTTAGCGCCTTCAGTGACAGTTTCCTTCACTGTACCAGCCGCCTCGACCGCATAGCTGTGGATGATGGTTCCCACGTCCTTGAAAATCTTGAGACCTTCGTTGCCGATGTCCTTTGCCGTGTCGGTGTTGACCAGGTATTCGGCTGCTTGTATGCCAGCGATCATGTATACGGCCTTCTTGGTCGGAACTAAAGCGGACAAGGCGATGAACACGACGGCGACGATAACGCTGATAAATGTGTACTTGCACCACTTCTTGACGCCAGTCTTCGACGTGTCGAACTCGTTTTCAGCAGCGCAACAGCCCATTATTATGAGCGAGATACAGGCGGATATACCGAAAAACATACCAAGTCCGAAGGTGACGTCTTCGACACGTTCGATGACTTCTGCGAGGTAGACGAGGATACTGAGGGTTGTGAACATGGTAGATTATTCCTTATTGGTTTTGTTTGTTTTGTGATGCTTGTTATATTGTTTCTTGTGGCAGCCCCGTGGCTGTCCGTTCAGTCTCTGGCTCTTGGGAACCTTTACGATGTAGAACGGAGTATCGTTCTCGTATCCATCCATAGCAAACACTACTTTGGATACGTCGGCATTCTTCTTGATGCTATCGAACAAGGTATTTACCTTGAATTTGTACGGTTCACGGAAGAATACCGTATTCATCCCCTTAACAGACTTCTGTACGTAATTAAACGCCTTCTTGTTATCCGTAAGCAAGATGATACCAGCGGATCTGCCAGAACGTAGACTGTCGGCAATCAAGTTCATGAGCGACGGAAGCTTGTTCTCGTCGATGATTCTGACTACCTGGTCAAACGGCTTGCTGCGTTTCTTTACTTCTCGCCACAAGCTCCAGTTAACATAGCGGTCAATGAGGTTACTGAAAAATTTAAACATTATAATTCCTTAGTACATGGTTGGCAAGAACGGCACCAGACCTTTCTTGCACAGTTCGTTATACTGTTCTTTCGGCGTTGCGATCCGTATGGTCTGCTTCGGTACGATTTTCTCAATCGGAGTGCCAGTGCAGTCCACTTGGATGAACCATTCACGTCTACGCAGACCGAAGTCCGCACCGCCACGCCAGTAGTCTTCGATGTGTTCAATTGCCATACTGACTCCTACACAGAAAAATTCTCAAAGCCAGCATCACGTTCCAGACGGCGAATACTGGATGTAAGATTTTTTGCTGCCCTAACTGGGTCACAAGACGATCCAGCTACTGGTACCCAGGCGGCTGGCTTGTCTTTCATGATTAGTTTCATGTGCTTTCTGCCCCAGTGTTCTTCCCAACGGCCACTGTTGAGAGCAGCGCTCACTATTTTCTGCATCGATTTGTCGATCTTTCTAATTCCGCATCGCATAAAATTTTTACCTCTTGGTTTGTTCCTTTTGAGTTTGTGATTTTGAGATATCATGGAGAGGCAGCCCCGCCATGAGCATATCATTACTAGTAGTCGTACCGATTGTCGGCAAACGTACCGATTGATTTCATCATGTACTGGTAGCACTTGTATATGTCTTCAATCTGCTCGTTGTCGATCATGCCGCAGAACTGCTCGTACTCAGACAATCGTTTCTTGATCTCTTTATACAGTGCATCTGTAATCTCGAACGTCGACATGCTATGTAAAGCAGACAATGATTTCGGATTGTTCTCTTCAGACTCAATGAATGCTTTGGCATCAGACTCTGTGTCAAACCAGTTATATCTGGGTAGATAGGCTGGATTAGGATGTCTAGATTCTACACGATATTTTTTCATATTTCTACCTCGGTAATAAATATAACAAACACCGACGGCATTGTCAACGGTGTTTGTTATTTTTCTTTGTTGTGCTTGCGGATCTGTTCACGGATGTACTTGACGTTTCCACCAATTTGCTGGTGCAAGCTTCCATACGTGCCGTCGGTCTGGGCGTACAAGTAATCGATGTTGTCAATAAGCGTCATGAGAAGCTTCTCGGCATCGAGAGTCCCAGGACCCTTTTCCACAATCTCGCACAACACTTTGTTGTCTGGATAGACCGTCAGCGTTCCGTAATTGCTGATGTACTTGCCTTCCTCGGTCTCCATCCAGTTGCGGAGCACACGAGGATTCTCAGCCTCTACGCCATGACCGCTGAGGTACTTGCCCATAACCGCGCCTTGCTCGAAAGCGACTTCGTACAAGCCGTCATCTAGAGTATCTTGGTCAAGTCTGCCTAGCGGGTCGGCATAAAGAAACTTGATCTTGTCACCAATTTCTATCTCATGTCCTTTTATATCAACTAAGCCAGTCTTCATATTGTCTCCTTGGATGTTATGCAACATCCGTCAAAAAGTTTGCTTCTTCATTGTAGGGTATCGTATGACGCTGGGCGGCATGCACGTTGTCTACAATAAACCCTAGACCGAAAATGGTCTGCGTGCTGAGTCTGCGTGCGATATTCATGACGATATCGAAAAAGCGACTCCAGCCGCTGCCTACGTGCAGATTAACTTCGCTCACGCTTGGCGCAAGCATCTGTTCAGCGTATAAACGGATGCTTTCAACGTCCATGTAGTATTTAGCCATACGGCATGCCAGCAAGCCTAAGCAGAAGTCACTGCCTACGTCAGCGTTATTCCATACCTTTCGGTTCACGTCAACAAGAGTCTTCAACCAAGTGGGCGCATTTGCCGCAAGACTGCGGTGACCGCATTCGCTCATGGTCTCAAGAACCCATGACGGAGTACCCAGGGTATTAGACCGTTCTCCAGTGGCATAATCAACTGTACGTAGAATGGAGCTTACCGTTGACGAATACACTATTCTGGTGAAGTAGCGGATCTCTTCATCGGTGATGTAGACACCGTGCAAGCGTTCTTCTCCGCTATCGGTGCTGATAATCATGTCGCCCTTTCCGAGCAAGTGTTCGGCGCCACCATGTCCGATAATCGTGACAGAATCAACCGCAGAGCTGACCTTGAATGCAATTCGGCTAGGTAAGTTCGCCTTGAGGTCGCCAGTGACCACCTTTGTAGATGGGCGCTGAGTTGCCAAGACCAGGTGAATGCCCACCGCACGGCTCTTCTGAGCAAGTCTCTGCACGATTTCGGTAAGTTCCGTGCCAGCGGTCATCATCAAGTCTGCAAACTCGTCAACAACGCAGACAACATATCGCATCTTTTCAGCGCAGTCAACTCCGACGGGCTGTGCGCCTACCCATTCATTATAGGTGCTGATGTTGCGACAATTGTACTTTGTCAGCAGCTGGTAGCGACGATCCATCTCAACGCAAAGCCAGCGGAGAGCGCTAAGGCTTTCATCTGGAGTCACAAGAACCTTGCCGTTGATGCAGTTGGGCATCTTTGCGTAATCGTTCAGCTCAACGCCCTTTGGGTCAACAAGCATCAAGTCGAAGTCAGCCATGGACACGTTGCGGAGAAGCGAGCAAATAATAGAGTTGACACAGACGGACTTTCCAGAGCCAGTCTGTCCAGCTATTAACAAGTGCGGAGACTTGGCAAGGTCAATCGCACGAGCTTCGCCAGTGACGTTCACGCCAAGCTCAAGCGGAAGCGCCATGCCCTCAATATTTGCAGTGTGTACGTTTCCAAGACGGACTACCTTTCTATCGGTAGAGGGAATGTCCAAAGCGAGTACACCGTTCTCTGGAACTTGCGTAAATGCCACGCTCTTCACCTTGAGCTGCATGGCGATATCGTCCGCAAGGGACTCAACAGCCTTGATGCGAGTGCCATACGGAAGTTCCAAGTTGATACGAGTGACAACAGGACCGCATTCAATGTTGCGAACCTTGACACCGCCAATGCCGAAACTTGCAATTGCGCTCACCGCAGTAGCACCAATGTCGCTATCTGCATGGCCACTCAAGTCGGTAGCGGTATTGAACATCGGGCCTCTCTTGATATACGGAGTCTTTTCGGAATGAAGCCCATAAAAAGCCACCGAATGGGTAGGTGTCATGTCAATATAAAAAACGCTCTTGAAAGAATTGTTGTCCATTGGAAAACCTCCGTAATAAATATAACTCTTACTTGACGATTTGTCAAGTGGTGTACGATTTATTTATACATTCGTATGGCAGCCCCGCCGTCGGAAGATCAGTCTCCGAACGTGATGTGCTGGTTCTTCTTGTCCTTGCGCATGTTGATTCGACGATAGCGGATCTGTTCCTTTACCCTCGGATAAGCATCGAAATCGCCATCAAAGCTCTGCGCAAGCAGCTTTTCTGGATAGTAAAGCTTGTAATTGTCGATGGCATCGAAGTAGACGCCTCTGAAGAAGTCTAGACCGTCATAGGCGGCAAGCACGTCTGGACAGCTCTGCTGGTTGTAAATGGATATCATGTAGTCCATGCCTACAGTGTAATCGTAGTAGCAGTCCAGACCCTTCTTGGTCTGGGCTACACGTACCAGGTGGTAAATGTTCACGTCCGGACATTTGCCATCGTCATAAGGATCCGTAAAGATGCTTCCCACGTACGGACACGTGACCTTGCCGTTGACAATTACTGGCATGGTGGAATAGCGGTCGCCAGTGTTCCAGTTCCCAGAGCGCATGTAGATATGCACGTCCTTCTTGTTGACTGTACTGTTGAACACTACCGCCGATGCGGTGATCGCGAACGCGATTATTAGTAATATAACTCTCTTCATGGTTTGTCTCCTTTTGTTGTACGTGCAGTTTCAAGGTCACGCTCGGTGACCTTGTAATGGAGAAGGATGGCATGCTCTTGGAACGTAAGTCTAGACCAGCCGACCTCAAGCCCTTTCTTGTAGACTTCTTCGTAGATCATTTGCGCTTCGGAAAGCTACTGGACAGTTTCTTATCCCAAGATCCGTCTAGGACGGACAGTCCAATCTTGACTTGAAGCCGGATCTTGCCGAGGTCGGATGCCGATATAGATTTGCCCATGGCGTAATCGTCAGCGACTTTGCTGATAACGTCAGCCGTATCTTTCAGCATCTTTCTTACTTCATTCTTCGTGTAGATAGCCATTACTATTCTCCTTACTGTTTGGTGTTGTTCGGTTCGCACACAACGTCAAAGAACTTCTTGTGTACTCGCATGAGCTTCCAGTACATCGGGTCTGGAGTCTTGCCTTGGAACTTGGCAAGCGTGTTCTTGAGGACGAGCGCTGCGGCGAACACGGGTTCGCGGTGGCTTACCGCATAGTGCAAGTACTGATCGCAATACTTGATGGTGAGTACGCCGACAAAGCGGTGAGTCTTCTTGACATCGTTCCATCCGCCCACGCATCCAGACGAGTGAGTCTTTCCCCAGCCTTCATCAAAATCTTTTTTGGTCATGACTTGGAAATCGAACACCACTCGGCTATGCTTGACGGCAACGGTGCAAGCGAACTTGGTCTTCTCAAACATGGATTCCAAATATTTTTTCTGGTCTTCGGTCATAGGAACTCCTTGTTAAAATATTTTTACAAGTCGAAGGTGAACGTGTCACCGTTTTCGACTGCCGTGATGATCATGGTGTCTGGGTCGAAGTGCTTGTATTCTCCGATGATATCCATATTTTCAAGCAGCATGTCGGCTGCATGGTAAATGACTCGTGGCAAGTAATTAGCAAGACTCGAATTGACATACGGTACAAAACGTTCAGCGGACTTGCACACGACCTTGCCCTTTTCATCGTGCTTGACAAAGACAAAATCGTAATCAGTACATTCTTTCGCCATAGCACTGGTCTGCATGATAATGCTGGCAATCTTAAGCACCTTAGCATTGATATCGTTGAGCGACGGATTGACTTGCACGTCATCTACATTGACCTGTTTGGCTTCATGGTAGTTGGTCAAGCGGAAATAGACCTTCTGCGTCTCGAAGCGGAACGTCACCTTTGTATCGAGCGGTTCAAGGATCTTGTTGAACTGTTCGCACAGTGCGTTTGTTTGCTTGTAGGTCGTATTCTTGAGATCGTGGTATGCACGTCCCTTGTAATAGGCGTCTCTGTTGAGCCATACACGCACAGTTCCAGCCAAGCGATCTTCCTCGATCCTACGTACGCTGTCAGAGCTGTACTTCTGGAAGAAGCTGGAGTTCTCTATTAAGCTTTTAAGCGTGTTGAGCTTTTCTTGTTCAAATTCGGTAATTGTGTCAAATACGTTCATGGTTTGTCTCCTTGTTTTGGGTTGCCTTAGGAATAGCGGGGCATGGCAGCCCCGCCAGTATGCCGCCAGTCTAGTTGTCCGATGCGAGCAGTATGCGGATGTAGTGGATGGCGCCAGCCACGTTCCAGATCAACGTGGCAAACATGATGAGTAGTCCGAAAAAATCCCAGCGTCCAATTACGGAATCCGCTGATGCGCATACGATGACGCGGCAAAGGATGCTGCAAATAGTGGCAAAGCAGCCGCCAGCGCCCAGCGAGCCAAGAATTGCTAAGATTAGTGCTTTATCCATGTATCCTCCTTAGTCTGTGGTTCTGTAGAAGTATTCCAGCTCGTCGCCCTTGAGGTTGTCGCATGCGTAGGCATCCGCCTCTCTCCAGAGTGCGTCATAGACACGCGCAAGCGCCTCGTCCGTCTTGCAGTACTTCCAGATCTTGTAGTTGAGCGTGATGACGAGATCGGTGAGGTAGCGGTACTGGCTCTTATATTCAGCAAAGGCACGCTTGTACGTGTCCTTGACGGAATCTATGCCGAACTTCTCCGCAGTGGTGAAGTCTTGCCAGAACGTTGTCTTAAATCCGTCCTCGTAGGTCATGGGATATTCGGTCGGTGCGACCTCGATTACATAAGGCTGTGTAGGCATTGGCATTCTCCTTGGTTAGATACTGACGGTAAGCCCTTCCTCGAACTGTTCTTTCTCTTCATTGACCATCTGCTGGTATTCTTCTTCGGTGTATTCGGTTTTGGTCTCCGTATCGTAGTAGGACGTGACCGTGCCGAAGTCGATGTACTTCTGCTCGTCTACGCAAGCACGCTGCTCAAGGTAGATTCCGCAGAGCGTCTTGGCCATGCCGATAAGGAAGTCCACGAAACAGATGCCGAACATGGCTACGCACGCGAACAGGGCGACGTACGCACCGATGAAATAGCCTACAGAAAGAGGTGTCTTGCCGCACACCAGGCTAATGTAGAGGAACGATCCGATGACAATGTATGCGATGGACAATCCCAGGGATTTCTTGACTTCCCAGCGCTGACCAAAGTCAATGCGGAGGTTCCAACAGTGATAGCGACGTTCGATCTTCTTGAGCTTTGATGTATTCATTTTAGGTCTCCTTGGTGGTGAATATAACTTTAAATTTTATTTCTGTCAATACTTAAAAGCAGAATTTTTAATTAATTCTTAGAAAAACACTAAAAGCGGATCCGAAGACCCGCTTTGTGTTACCAAACCTTATGCGCCCATTCTACGTCATAAGTAGACTTGAGATATGAAATGTCTTTTTCTACGTCAATCTGGTGCATGAACAATTTGAACATGCTCTTGATTCGGTCTCGCACGTTCTTTTGCGGCTCGTCCGACTCCCAAAGCATGTAGCAATCGTCCGCACCGACGGTATAGGAGCAGCAAAATTGCTGTGAGACCTCTATCCAATTAACGGAAAACTTGGCAAAAAACGTGGAATTTCTTTTACCAAGTTTCAGTGAAAGACTCTTTTCTCCAGCGTGGAAATCCGTCACGTCACCTAAGTAGCCGCTGTCAAGGAATTTCTCCAGGCAGCACATGAATGCAATTTCGGCACCATGATGGCAGAACATGACCGGACTGTCAATGTATTGGCTAAGTCGCATGAGCCATTTTTCTTCATCTTCTAAAGCCATGGTTCCTCCTAGTATTCCCTTATGTCGTAACCGCTCACGTTCTCCAGCATATGCTCTATGCCAGAGTCGAACTCGCCAGCGGCACGTGCAACGTCTCTAAGCAACTGTTCAGGATCGGTGCAGTCGCCGAACGTGCGGTCTATAAGCGTACCGTCATCGGAGACGTCTCTGCACTCGTTCTTGATTACAAAGCAGTTGTCCTTCGGATACACTTCCGCAAGGGCATGCTCGTATGCGCTCATATAGCTGAGCGTGCCGTCTTCATCGCGAGTCCAGCAGATGCCTTCTGCGGAAAGTTTGTTTAGTAATTCGTCAGTAAATTCCATTTTATTACCTCTCTTGTTTGGCTGTTCAAGAAATAAGCGAATGCGGCAGTCCCGCCGCATCCGTATCAGTCCCAGTGCCCGTTCACGAAACTGAGTATGTGTTTCGCCTTGTAGGGTTCGGACTTGACGATCAGCGTGGTACACCAGCGTTCAGTGTCGGTGATGTCGATATTGAACTTCTTGAGCTTCTCGACCAGCTGGACAACGTCTCGCCCACGTACCTCGACGCTCATCGGGTAGCGTTCCTTGCCACCGAGATTCACCTTTTCGCCTTGTTCAAGCACGGAAAGCTCGCAAAATTCGTCCTTTTCCAACGGAAAGAACACGTCATTCTTTGTTTCTGCCATGATTACCTCTCTTGGTTGATTGATGAAAATATAAATAATAGGACGCATCTTGTCAATACGTCCTATTACATTTATCCAAGATATATGTATTTGGATCCGACTCCGACATTCTTGCCGAGCCAGTACTTCTGTCCGTAAACTTGTACGATAATCTCCTTGCCGCCTTCGCCACGCGCTACAAGAGCCTCCAGGTTGTCTTTAAGCTCGGCTACCGTCACGTGGCCGTCCTCGATTATCCAGGAGTCACGCTTAACTTGGAGCTTGCTGTTCTTGTACATGGAGACCAGAAAGAATACGAAGACTACAGACAAGTACGCTATGTCTCCGGCGGTCTCCATGCGACCGACCTTGTCGTCGCAAAAGTCTATGGTAACGAACAGCGTCCAGATGAATGCGCTGAAGCCGTAAAGAACCATGGAAAACTGGTACTTATCCTCACGCTTTCTGAAGAGTAATGCCGCCGTTCCGATGAACGTGAACGCCATGGCAAATGCGATGAATGTGATGATGAGTGAATAGTTCATTTGTAATCTCCTTATGCTGTGTTAAACTGGAACACCGTGCGGATATCCTCGCACGGCAGCCCCGCCAGTCAGTTGTCATTCCATGCTCACGTTCTCTAGGCACTCTCGAACCGTAATCCTGAGGGTGTCGTTGTAGTGAGTGCAGTCGCCGTTGAGGTAGTACCTCTCCGTGCATGCCGCCTCGCGCCATGCGTCGGCGTACTGCATGTACTGGCGCTTGCCTATGTCGCCGACCCCTATGCGCGTGTCGTAGCAGATACGCTTAACGTCCGTCGCCGATACGGAGTTGTCGGCACCGCAGCCAACCAGGGCTACGGCAATAGCTGCAATTCCTAACATCTTCTTCATGTCGTTTCTCCTTTATAGTTTGTTTCTGCCAGATCAAGATAACTCCAGCTCGTCCTACTTCCTCAGCTTGTAGTCTTCCCTTACGCTATTGTAAATGTACTGTATCTGACCAGTCTGCGGCACTACCTTGTTCCTGACCGTTATCCCTACCTCGTCAACGCGGGTATAGCGGCACTCGACTCGGTTGTACAGCGGCTCTCCTCGGCACGCCATCGTGTTCCTTGAGCCGTCCGCATACAGTGTGTCCACCTCGATATGCGTCAGGTCCTTGTTCACCACGATCTGCACGGTGTCCGCATGCGTCGGAAAGTTCACGCAGCGGAACACCATGTCCTTACGTGCGCTCAACGGCCTTCCACTTGAAAGAACTTCCTTGTCGAGCACGCACTCGTTCTTCGCCTTGTTTCCCGTTCCCAGTGTATTCAAGTACATGAACGGCGGAAGCGCGTGGCAGAATGCCGCCATGACCAGTATAAATGCAAATGAAAGCTTTTTCATCTTAATGTCTCCTTGTTGAATTGCTGTCGGTCGCCCCTTGCCCATACGGACAAGGGGCAGCCCCGCCGCCTATCCATCAGTCTTACTTGGCGTTCTTCCACACCTCGTGGTCATACAAGGACTCGAAGGCGCGGTAGCCTCCGCACACCTTCACTACCTTGCTTGCCCACGGGCAACGGCGCTTCGCCGTCCGCCTGTCCTTGCACTCAACGAACTCTTGACGCATGTTGCCCCCTAGCCGTATACGGCGAAGTCGCGCATGCTGTGGAGCATGGAGTCCCAGGTGGCGTTCTCGTCGCCCGTACGGAACGGATGGTCTGTACCCAAGAAGCGGGTCAGCGCGTCCTTCCTCGTCTCGTAGCCGTCAGTGAACACCTTGCTCCATACGGTCTGCTCTGGATAGAGTTCGTCACGCTCGAACGCTATCTCGCGGATCTTGCCGCCCACGACCCGAACGGTACACCTCACCGTCGGCCTCTTGTACTTCACGCTTCGGCTGTAGCCGCTTTCCTCGCTGTACACGGTCAGCTTGTACGAATACTTCTTGACTAAGTAGCCCTTGCCGAAGGCGGTGTCGTACACCTTCAAGACCTTTTCGAGCGCGGATTCCACTGAAGTAAATCCGTTCTTCATCTTGCCCTGCGTGGCTTCGAGGTCTGCACTGGCGTTCTTGAGGATTGTCTTTGTAGCAATCTTTGTAATTCTTTCGGTAATTAGCATTTTTCTGTCTCCTTTAGGTTGTTATTTCTTTTTTGACCGCTGAACCTTCACGATGGAAAAGTTCTTCCGACCAGTGGTGTACACGCGAAGGTAGCAGAACGGCGAACCGTCGCCCACTACGAAAAAATATCCCTTGTGTGCGTCTCTCACGGAAGCGAACCGCGCTATGCATCCCTCGGACACATGTCG
>Ga0310690_10005811_pt1 | contig 16536 bp, 16 predicted proteins | sample AusTroGonzalo_MG_2_FD_207661 | JGI IMG/M metagenome (GOLD analysis project Ga0310690, IMG submission 207661) | Bovine rumen microbial communities from tropical cattle in Woodstock, Queensland, Australia - Gonzalo_04 (v2) (version 2) | ecosystem: Host-associated > Mammals > Digestive system >... | reverse complement strand
TTCAAGTAGAACCCGATCTCAGGATGATCGCTATAATAGTTTGCCATAATTACTTCGAATTTTGCTTATAGTATTTAATGAGTTTGGGAACTACCTCTTCCACAGTACCAACAATCACATAGTCGGCGATACGGTTGATGGGGGCATCGGGATCGCTGTTCACAGAGATGATGATACCAGAGTCCTGCATACCAGCAATGTGCTGAATCTGTCCAGAGATACCACAGGCGATGTACACCTTCGGATGAACGGTGACACCTGTCTGACCAATCTGACGGTCGTGGTCGAGCCAGCCTGCATCAACAGCAGCACGGCTACCACCAACCTCACCATGAAGCACTTTAGCCAGGTCGAACAGCATGTCGAAGTTCTCCTTAGATCCCATACCGTAACCACCAGCTACAACGATAGGAGCACCCTTCAGGTTGTGCTTGGCAGCCTCTACGTGGTGGTCGAGCACCTTCACGACGAAAGCCTCAGGGCTCACATACTTCGAAACCTCGGGATATACAACCTCACCCTTGGCCTTGCCCTCGTAGATAGCCTTCTGCATCACGCCAGAGCGGACGGTAGCCATCTGTGGACGATGGTCGGGGTTCACGATGGTAGCCACGATGTTACCACCAAAGGCGGGACGAATCTGATAGAGCAGATTCTCGTAGGTCTTACCCTCTTTCTTATCCTCATAAGGACCAATCTCGAGCTCTGTGCAGTCTGCCGTCAGACCAGAAGTCAGCGATGACGACACACGGGGACCGAGGTCACGACCAATCACGGTAGCACCCATCAGACAGATCTGAGGCTGCTCCTCCTTGAAGAGATTCACCAGAATATCCGTGTGGGGAGCCGAGGTATAAGGGAACAAGTCCTTACCGTCGAAAGCAAACAACTTATCGACACCGTAGGGCAGGATCTGATCCTCCACCTTACCCTTGATGCCTGTACCAGCAACGACGGCGTGGAGTTCCACACCTAATGTATTGGCGAGCTTGCGACCCTTGGTCAGCAGCTCCTGAGATACTTCCTGTACCTGAGTACCTTCTATTTCGCAATATACAAATACGTTGTTCATATCTCTTAACCAATAATCTTTTCTTCCAACAATTCTTTGATCATACCCTCGATATCAGCATCCGAAGCCGTCAAAGTTTTCGACTCCTTAGCCTGGAACACGATGTTCTTAATGGCCTTTACCTTGGTGGGTGAGCCATTCAGACCACACTGCATGACGTCACCATCGACATCAGCCACACTCCACTGGTTCAGCGTCAGATACGGGCGCTCCTCATAGAGGTTGTTGTAAGCCGTACCCTCAGCAGGACGCTCCATCGGACAAGTAGCGCGCTTGTACTTCATCACCAGTTTGGCGTTCTGGGGACGACAGGGAGCAGCACTTCCGTTCACGGTGATCACCACAGGCAGGGGAGCCTCAACGGTCTCCACACCACCGTCGATCACGCGCTTGATGGTAGCCTTGCCATCCTTCACGGAGAGTACATCCTCAGCGTATGTTACCTGGTTGAGACCCAACTTCTGAGCCACCTGAGGACCTACCTGAGCGGTATCACCGTCGATAGCCTGACGACCACCGATGACGATATCGACATCGCCAATCTTCTTGATAGCCGTAGCCAACGCGTAAGAAGTAGCGAGGGTGTCGGCACCAGCAAACAGACGGTCAGTCAGCAGCCAACCCGTATCAGCACCACGATAAAGTCCCTGACGGATGATTTCACCTGCACGTGGAGGCCCCATCGTGAGGATTCCTACTGTAGAGCCTGGATTCTGTTCCTTCAGGCGAAGGGCCTGCTCCAAGGCATTTAAATCTTCTGGATTGAAGATAGCGGGAAGGGCGGCACGGTTGACAGTGCCTTCTGCAGTCATGGCATCCTTCCCGACGTTTCTTGTGTCGGGTACTTGCTTAGCAAGTACAACAATCTTTAAAGCCATAAATTATAATAATGTATTAACTTGAAATTTCAAAATCGGGCGCAAAGGTACTACTTTTTACGCACACAGCCAAATAAATTGCACAAAAACAACCAATTTGTGCACAGATTGGTTGTTTTGTGCAATAAAACTATAGTCATTATGGACTGTTTACTCAAACTGATTGCGCCATTCTGAGAAAAAACTCTCAATGGCATGATAGGCCTTGATAACGTTGGATTTGGGATTGTGAATACTCCATCTGGCGTTGAATTCACTGCCGTCGTTGTATTCCATAAAGATGCGGAAGATAGGGGACTCAGGTTCCTGTTCAGTTTCTTCATAACCGTCAAACTTCCATGGCTCCAGTTCGTCCAAAAGGTTCCATAGCCTTGTCAACTTAGACCGTGGAATCGGGACGAATTCGCACCTCATCTGTTTCTCGAAATCGCTGTTGGCATTAAGACATACCACTACTCTGATACTGTCTTCCTGATCAGCGATGAACTCACAGAAGTCTTTGCCTTGTCCTGCTTGTCTGTTCACCGAGTAACTGCAATAGATAGGCCGTCCCTTCGGTCGTCCTTTTTTTACTTTACCTGTAACCTCGGCATTGGCCGGAATGCCTGTGATTGTCATTGTGATGAGTAAAATGAGTATCTTAAATAATTTCATATCTCTTTGTCTTAAGGCAGTTCTTCTTCAATGACCTTGAACGGATGCCAAGTGATTTTATCTCCTATATAGATTTCTTCTCCAAATTGATTGAGAATATCTGTGGTCTCATCAGGTGTGCCAAAGCCTTCTTCCACAGAAACGACACGAGCATCTTCGTCGCTGGCTTTGGAGAAGTTTGGCAGGTCGCTAAGGGTAAACTGTACGTAACAACCCGTCAAGATCGTGTACCAGTAGCCGCCAGGTTGGTCGCGGTATTGTACGGCTACATACTTGTTGTTGCCCTTCGGTGGCAGGGAATAGACGCAGATGGCCCCAAAATCGGCACTCGATTCTGCAATCTGACATATCTCGCCCTTGAATTGTGCCATCATGATGCGCTCAAGCACTTTGCCCTCTTGTAACTTACCCAACAAAAATACAGGATTGCCTTCACCCGTCAGGTCAACAAGTGCATAGTGTGTCCATTCGCCAGGTCTGAGCATGGCGTAATGGGTAGAACCAACGGAAGGGAAATACTCGAACCGATTAATCTTTGAAATATCAGCCTTGAACTGTTTCCTGTCCCACTTATAGATGTGTGTGATGGGGTAAGACAGCACGTTATAGTACTCATGAATCTGAAAGTCTGTGCCCTTCATCGGCAAGGTCCATGTGATGAACTCGTAACGATCACAGGAGGGCTTAAAGTCGTCGAGCGGACTCCTTTCTGGTTTCATGGTTTCCGTAGCAGGGTCGTAGTCGTACCAGCACAACAGGTTCTGTATAGGGTCGTGCTGTTCGAAGAGAGTCACGGCAAAGATCCTGTGGCCATTATCCTTGCGCCAGACACAAGCCGCCATCTGACTGATGTCAGTCTCTGACTCCAGATCCACATAGCCGTTCTTGCGGTCTATCAGAATGCGATAGTCGTCTTCAGCGTCAAAGATAGAAGCAGTACCATCGACGCGTGTGCCCTGTGCTGGATGGTCTGCTTGTTTCAGCACCTGACTCACTACCCATGTGGGCAATGCCTGGTGGAAGGCGTGTAGGAGTGCCACGACGTGAGGCGCTTGTCCACCGTTCTTCACGACAATGCTTTTCTCTCGCCACTGGCTGCTCACCTCCGAATTGCTCAGATGGTTCTGTGCAGCCATGCTGCCAGCGATGACCAGCATGAGGATGGATAAGATAACCTTTCTCATAACCCTGATTATTTGAGTCCCTGCCATGTGCCTTGGATGGTCTTGCACTGCGTGTAGAGAGCAGGGCAGTTGAATATCTTATACAATGGTTGGTTCGGCTGTCGGATGATCTCCACGGAACGCTGTTCCGTATCCCAGCCTTTACCCATTACGTAGAGATACATCACACGGCCGGAACCAACGATTTGCAGTTCCTGATGTTTGTTCACGCTGGCCTTCATCTCTACGGTGTAGGGCTCCTGTGGCTGGTAACCATTCTGTGGCGTGGCACCCTTCAGTACGGCAGCAGGCAAATAGCGCTGGTGGTAACTGTCGTTCTCTGGGGCATACTGCGATGTGCCGTATTTGTCATTCAAACGGGGAATGACGGAGTTGACATTCGAGGGGTAATTGATCAGTTCGATGCACTGTTTTCCCATCTCACGGTCCCTGCCGTAGATCTCCATGGCCATCACCATCATGGCTGCCGTACCGTGAGGGGTCTTCCCCAGGAACTGCTGATAGAGGGCTTCGAATTCCTCATAACTTGAAGGTACGTTCGTAAACGTTACCACACCCTTGGCATTTTTGTCATACTGCTTGGCAGTTAATGTGCCCTTCTGGGTATAGGTGTGGTCGCCATAGGTCCAGGTCTTCAGTTCTGCCTGGGCATAGGTCTGCTGGCAAAGAACCATCATCAGACCAATAGCAAATAAAGTCTTCTTCATATCTTTGTTTTCTTATTCTTCATCTCCATTCAGTGTGTCGAAAATCGCCTGAAAGTCCTTAGCGGCGCGTTTGTCGTAGAAACCGTCATCCGTCTCGTCGGTGTTTGTTGTCTTGGTCTCGATACAGTTGCCATTCTCGTCGAAGTAGTAGCGCCATTCATATACCTCGCCTTCCTCTGCGCCTCGTGAATAAGAGAATACCAGGTTCTTGGTCTTTTGGTCGAAGAGATATTCGTCATAACCGTTAAGTTGCATGGACTTACTGGTACGATTGATGAAGTAGATACCGTCTTTGTCGAAGTAGATCCTGGTCTCTGTCGTTCTGGGTGGCTGGTCGTCGCCCAGGTCGTGGAGGATGATATGCAGATCGTTGGGCATCTCAGCCTTGTCGTTGGCAGCCGACTTCTCCTTGGCCTGAGCATAGAGGGAACGGATATACTTCAGGCGTTCTGACTTAGGAGTGGTGGGTTTCTTGGGACTGTCGAGGTCCAGTGGGGTGAAGTAGCCGTTGTAGGTCACCATATTGAAAAGTCTCAGGTAGTATTCCGCATTCTCCTTCTCGGTATCTGCCCCAGTCCAACTGTTGGGCGTATTGTGTTTCTCCTCAATGCATTGTCCCTCTGCGTCGTAGTAGTAACGCGACTCTACCACAAAGCCACCATCTGTCTCACCTCGCATGTAGCAGAAGATGACTTGATGATCTTTAGGATCGAGCAGTACCTCGCGGTATCTGATATGTCCGTGGAGCCCCCAGTCCTCCACGATGAAGTAAGGCGGCTGTTTTGTTGCCAGACCATCCACTATCTTTTCATCGAAGTAGAAGTCCAACTGCTCTGTGTCGTAGAGGGGGACATCCTCGTCCTCCAGTTGGTTCATGATGAGTCGCATGTTCTTGGGTGACTTGCCGTTCTTGCCATTGGCATCAACCTTCTTCTTGGCATCGGCATAGCACTTGCGGATATACTTCATCCGTTCTTCTTTCGATGTCTGCGCCAGGGCCATGCTTCCGCATGCCAGCAGGACGATCATACTCAAAAAAAGTCTTCTCATTTCGGTTCTGGTTTTAATTGATGCGGCAAAGTTACGAAAAGTTGCGCGAAAATCCAAATATTATTTGGAATTTCACCTGATTTGCACTACCTTTGTCGCCAGAACGATGAAAGAAACAGAAGGACCCGTTGCCGAGAAGCAACGTTATCTCATTCTCGATGCTCTGCGGGGTTTTGCTCTGATGGGCATCGCCCTGGCCAACTACCCCGAGTTCTCGCTGTGGACTTTTCTGTCCCCCGGCGAGCAGACGGTGATGGCTACGGGTGGCATCGACGAGGTGGTGCGATTCTTCCACTACATGCTCATCGATGGGAAGTTCTATACCATCTTCTCCTTACTTTTCGGCGTCGGCTTTGCGCTGTTTCTCTCGCGTCACAGCGTCCCCCGTTTCCTGCGTCGTATGGTGATCCTCGCCCTTATTGGCTTCTGTCATCTGATGTTCCTCTGGAGCGGCGATATCCTGTTGCTCTATGCCGTAGGAGGGATGCTCCTGCCCCTGTTTATCCGCCTGAAGGACAAGGTGCTGTTGGCAGTGGCTGTCGCACTGATCCTCCTGCCAGTGGGGCTTGATGCCCTGACGGAGTTCGGAGGGGTCGATTTCGCAGGACCGTTCTATGACCTGTGGTGGCGCGAGGCTCGTGCTCAGGGCATCGACGAGTCGAACTTCGCCATGTGGCTCCGTGATGCCGACAGCTATCCGCAGATGTTCGCCTTCCTGTTGCAGGGTGCCTGCGAACGGATGTGGGAGTTCGTCAGCGGCCACCGCCTGCCGCGTGTCGTGGGCTTCTTCATCCTCGGCTATCTGGCAGGCAAACATCAGGTCTATGCTCGTCTCTCCGAGTTCTTCAAGGAGCGCTGGCTCGACATCTGTCTCTTCGTCTCCATCCCCTGTTCCTTCTTATATGCGTGGAGCGCCACCAGCGGCCAGCCTCTCGGACTGACCCTCCACTCGCTATTTTATACCCTGAGTGTCGTCTCGATGGCAGCCACCTACGTCATCGGCTTCTGTGTCGCCTACCAGCACACGCCGTCGAGTTACAAGTTCTTCCCCCTGATGGCAGGAACGGGACGCATGGCCCTCACGAACTATATCGGTCAGACGCTCATCGGCATCGTGCTCTTCTACGGTCTCGGCTTCGGCCTCGGCACCTCGTTCGGACTGGTCTTCACCACGCTCACAGCCCTCGCTGTCTTCATCCTGCAGATCGGCCTGAGCCGTCTGTGGCTCCGCTATTTCAGCTTCGGTCCCCTCGAATGGCTCTGGCGCCTCCTCACCTACGGCCGCTACTTCCCCATCTGCCGCAACTAAAAACCTCCTACTGGGGACAGGCCCCTCTGCGAAGTCGAAGAAATTCGCATTTGGGCCAGTCCCGGCCCCAGCGTTTATCCCAGCCATTGGGACTTTTGTAAAGGACTCCTTTACGTCGCTAAAGGAGCCCTTTAGGAAGCTGAAGGTCACCTCTACAACTCCAAAGGTCCACTTTGCTAATCAGGTGTAGTTTATGACCATTATGCAGCACCTATTCAGCTAAACCATTCGTCTTGGCATACACGCGCGTATATATGCGCACATATATATAGTTGCTTTAACCGCATTTTATCCTACACTTCCTACACTCCCTGCACCCTACCCCAACAGCCTGGGTGTAGGGAGTGTAGGAAGTGTAGGTTGTTTTTGGCTTATAACAACTATCGTGCGCGCACGCGTGTACCCCACCCCCGCCAAGGGGGTGGGGGGATAATTAATGTTCGGCCAAATCCCAAGCCTAAAATATTTTGTTTAACAATCTTTAACATGGGGGGGTAAATGGCTTCGGTTTTATTTTGTATCTTTGCAGCACAGAGCGCTGCGAGGACGGCGCCAATAATCACTAGAAACCAAACTAAATGATATAAGCTTATGGAGAAAAGACAGTACGAGAAGCCTGCCATGCAGGTGTATGAGTTAAAGCAGCCGCGGTTGTTGGCTGGTAGCGGCGTGGAAGACTATGACCGAGAGAATCCCGTTAACTGGTAACTAACCCACAAAAATGATGAAAGCAATGAAACAGATGAATATTTTTCTGACGATGTTGGCTCTCACAATGGTGGGCGCCTTGATGATCAGCTGCTCCAGCAGCGACGAGACTACAGCCCCGGTGGGACCGCAGCCTAAGAGTGATAACTATTCAGTGACGCAGACTGTAACCATCAGCCTCGACGGTGAGGCTGCAACCCGATCCCTTGACCCCACAACTGGCGCGAAGACATTCGTCGAAGGCGATCAGGTCGCTTTGATCTATAAGTCAAGCTCAACGAACCAATTGGTGAAGGTTGTGAGTGCAGCACTCACCAATACAGAAATCACTGACGGGGGCAAGGAGGCTAATTATAGTTTTACTCTCACCGACACTCCAGTGTCCGATAGTAAAGTGCGATATATCTATCCCGCCGCGATGGCTGCAGCATCGATGCCTGCGGATGCTGATGCGGACAACGACGGAACAGTGAACTACGACGCCCTCAATTCGCAAAATGGTACGGCAGCATCGCTTAACAACATCGACCTCGCTATTTGCGATGCTACACTTAATGGCACTACCCTCCCTGACAACAAACCCCTGAAGAACCAACTCGCCATCATCGAACTGAACATATTGAATAAAGAAGGCGTTATCTTCAACTACCACATCCATAAAATATCATTAAATGTAGCTGGAGGACGCTCATATAACATCGTACCGACGGACGGAAAAACATTTCCTAATGGCTCCATCTACGTGGGCATGCTGCCGATCAGCAACAAGAATGTTGAATTCGCGATCAGCATTAATACCACCGCATATAACCAGCAGAATAACTACGCGCCATCCGCAACCAATAAAACGCTGGAGAGAAACAAGATCTATCCCATTAACTTTACACTTAACTTCGATGATGGAAATGTCTGCACGCCGCTGACGTTTGAAGCCTACGAGGCTGGGGCATCGGTGACGTTTACACTCGCTGAAGGCGTGACAGGTAGCGTGATCTATAGTACAGACAGTGGCGCAACGTGGTCGGATTACACAAGCGGGACCGAGATATCACTGGCCAACGTTGGTGACAGAGTGATGTTCAGGGGCAACAATGCATCGTACTACAATGATCCAAATTACAGTCATTTCGCGACTAGTAAATGTTACATCTATGGCAACGTGATAAGCCTTATCAATAGCACAATCTACGGCTGGGGAAGGGTGCTAACTGGCAATCATAACTTCGACCATCTCTTCTACAACAACCAAGACATGAAATCACACCCCACGAATAGCCTAAGACTGAGTGCCACTTTTACGCCGTATTGCTATGAAGCCATGTTCAGCGGGTGTAGTAGCATAACTACACCGCCTTACATGTACAATTCAGAGGTGAACACTGGATGCTTCAAAGAGATGTTTAAAGGCTGCACCAGTCTGACCGAATCGCCCTATTTGCCGGCAACATCGCTGAATACTGATTGCTACAAGGAGATGTTCTATGGATGCTATAATCTTTCTACCGTGATCTGTCTCGCCAAAACCAACAAAAGTTATGGTTGTACAAACTGGCTCTTTGATGCTGGAAGGGACGTCACTGGCGAAAAGACATTCTACAAGAACTCAACAACAACATGGGGAGATAGCAGTCCCTCCACCATCCCTGAGGGCTGGACTGTGGCTGACTACCCTTACTAATAGAGCCAAGAAACACTTCTGCTTATAGGGCGTGTTAGTGAGGAGTATTCGCAAAAACTTGGTGCTGGGGTCAGGCCCCGACACCAAGTTATTTTATCTCGGGGCCTGACCCCAGCACTAAGTTTACTTCATGATGAACATGTGGCCGTGGTGGATGTAGATGCCCTTGGTGGGGGAGGCGACGCGCTGGCCCTGGAGATTGTAGATGGTGTCGTGCCCAGAGGCAGGATCACTGGAGACGGCATCGATGGCCGTCGCAGTGGCATTCACATGGATGGTCAGGCTGTGGGCCTCGCCCAAGAAGTCGGTATAGGTGGCTGTCACGGTGCCCGTCTTCTCCTCTGTAGCCTTGACGGTGTTGCCGTCGATCTCGAAGTCGCTGCTCTCGAAGACGGTCTCGCTCGTCAGGATCTCGCTGTGGCCGTCGGCAAACGTACCCTTGATGGTGATCTTCTTGCTATTGCCCACCTTCAGGTTGATGTCCTTCACATGCTCCAGCTCGTCGAGCGCAAAGAAGTCCTGCAGGTTGTCGGGTAGTTCGTAGTTGGCATCCTTCTTTACCTCACGGCCCATTACCTTCAGCGTCTCCATGGCGTAGCGTTTGCCGAAGGTGCGGTAGCCAGCGGCGCAGAAGTGCCAGGGATCCTGACCGTTGCCAGGCAGGCCCTCGGAACTGACTACATGAGAGGTGGGAACGGTGGTGGGCATCTTCGCCACGACATTGTTATGGGATGAGCAGCCTCCGCCCATATCGGCACGCTCCAGCTCGCCCACGAAGAGGGGCACGTCCTCAGCCTTCAGGTTGAGCTCCGTCAGGATATCCTCGTAGATCTTCTTCACCATGTTGGGCCATTCGGGACTGCCGCAGTTTGAGCAACCCTGATGCAACAGGATGCCCTTGATGACACCAGCCTCCTGTGCCTTCTTACCCATCTCCACCAGTCGCTGGTAGGGGTTGCCGTCGTAGAAGTTGTTGGCCTCGATGGCCCACCAGTCCTTGGAATGGCTGGAGACGGTCTTGGCAGACTTCTCCTTGTCGAACACCTCGATGGGACAGCCGCCCATGGCCACTGCCACCACACCGATCCTGACATCAGCAGGCAGTGCAGCCACCATCGTACGACCGAAATAGTCGGTCACTCCCAGTTTACCCTCGGGGTTAACGATGGGACAATCGGCAGTGTACCACTCCCCGAGGCTGCGCTTAGGGGAATTGAAGTCGCAGGTGGCCAGCATCTGGAAGCGGGGATCGACATACTCATCAACCTTCTCCCATTTGGCATTACCCTCCATATTGGACTGTCCGAAACAAAGATACACGTAGAAATTGGGGTCGGCCTGAGCCGATACCTCCTGGGGTTTGGCCATCAGAGCCAGCCCGATCATAGCAATGGTAAATACATTTTTTCTCATAATGGTCGCAAAGGTACAAAAAAGTGATGATATAAAAAAAAATCTTCGTAAATTTGCAGCCGATTTTAAATATGATGGACTATGATGAATGGTGTATATACGATTCTGCTGCTCATCTTGAGCAATGTGTTTATGACGTTCGCGTGGTACGGTCATCTGCGCTTGCAGCAGTCGGGGATCTCGACGAACTGGCCGTTGTATCTGGTGATTGCCTTCTCGTGGATGATTGCCTTTTTCGAGTACTGCTGTCAAGTACCTGCCAACCGCATCGGTTTCGTGGAGAATGGTGGCCCCTTCAACCTCGTGCAACTGAAGGTGATTCAAGAGTGCATATCACTGGTGGTGTTTGCCGTGATCGCCAACCTGATCTTCCAGCATGAGCAGTTACACTGGAACCATGCGGCGGCGGCCCTCTGCCTGGTGGCAGCGGTGTATTTTGTATTTATGAAGCCGTAATGTTTGGTGGTTTCATTTTTTCTTCCTATTTTTGCAGTCGGTAATGATTGACAGGGCGACGATAGACAAGATCATGGACGCCACGAACATCGTGGATGTGGTAGGCGAGTTCGTCACACTCCGTAAGGCGGGTGTGAACTATAAAGGCTTGTGCCCGTTCCATGACGATAAGACACCGTCGTTCATGGTGTCACCGTCGAAGCAGATCTGTAAGTGTTTCGCCTGTGGCGAAGGTGGTACGGCTATCAACTTCCTGATGAAGCACGAGCAGATCACCTATCCCGAGGCCCTGCGCTGGTTGGCAAAGAAATACAACATCGAGGTCGAGGAGAAGGAACTTACCGAGGAGGAGAAAAAGGAACAAAGCGACCGTGAGTCGATGTTCATCGTCAATGACTGGGCGATGAAGTATTTCCAGGGTGTGTTGAAGAATGATCCTGACGGTATCGCCATTGGTAAGCAGTATTTCCGCAGCCGTGGCATCCGCGACGATATCATCGAGAAGTTCAACCTCGGCTATGCCCTGTCGAAGCGCGACGCACTGGCACTGGCTGCTCAGAAGGCGGGCTATCAGACGGAGTTTTTGGAGAAGACAGGACTTTGCATCCGTAACGAACGGGGTGTATATGACCGCTATGCGGGTCGTGTGATCTTCCCTTGGCTGAACGTCAGTGGTAGGGTGGTGGCCTTCGGTGGCCGACTGCTCGATGCCCGTACGAAGGGTGTGCAACAGAAATACGTGAACTCCCCAGACTCGGAGATCTACCACAAAGAGCGTGAACTCTACGGCCTCTTCCAGGCGAAGAAGGCTATTGCCAAGGAAGACCGCGTATATATGGTGGAGGGTTATACCGACGTGATCGCCATGCACCAGTGCGGGCTCGAGAACGTGGTGGCCAATAGTGGTACGGCACTCTCGAATTATCAGATTAGACTACTGCGGCGTTTCACGCAGAACATCACCTTATTATATGATGGTGACGAGGCGGGCATCCATGCCGCTATGCGTGGTACGGACATGCTGTTGGCGGAGGGCATGAACATCAAGGTGCTCCTGTTGCCCGACGGTGATGATCCTGACTCTTTCTCGCGTAAGCATACGGCTCAGGAGTTCAAAGACTATATTGAGCAGAACGCTACGGACTTCATCGCATTTAAGACACGTCTGACGGTGGAGAACGTGACAGATCCCGTGAAGCGTTCCGAGGCCATCGGTGGTATCGTGAAGAGCATCTCCGTGGTTCCTGATCAGATTCTGCGTTCCACTTATCTCAGTGAACTGTCCCAGCGTTTAGGCATTAAGGAACAGACACTGCTGAACTCGATGAACGGCATGATCCGCAAGAACATCGAGGAGAAGGAAAAGAACTCACAGGGGACGGTTCTCAGTGAGTCTTCAACTGCCGAGGACTCACAGAGAACCGTCCCCGATGAGTTCATCGGCCTACATACCGTTGATGAACAGACATTAGAGGTGGAACGGCTGCTGATTCAGAGTGTCATCCGCGACGGCGAGAAGGTGATCTACGAGAATATCGAGACAGAAGACGGTGGCACAACAAACCTCACGGTGGCCCAGTATATCGCCTACGATCTGGGACAAGACGGGCTGACGTTCCATGATGACCGTTATAACCAGATCCTTCAGGAAGCAGTCACCCATAGCGGTGAACCGGATTTCAAGGCGGAGAGTTATTTCATGCACCATCCTGACATTGAGATCAGTTCACTGGCAGCCAAGTTGGCCATCGACCGCCATCAGTTGGGTAAAGGTTTCCAGTTGAAGGAACGGGAGGGTGGTTTGCGGCAGCATGTGCTTCATCTGGTGCTCGACCTCAGACTCGACATCATCACCAAACGGCTGAAGGATATACAGGCGCAGTTGAAGCAGGTGGGCAGTGACCCCCAAAAGATAAAGGCTCTATTGGAGGATTACAGGGATACCCAGCAACTGCGCGATGCCCTCGCCAAACAGTTGGGTAATGATATCGTAAGGTAGGATGAATGGGGTGAATATCATATTCCTGGTCTATCAGGTCATCGCCATTGCGGCCGTGATCCATGTGATCATGGACAACCGTCAGCCAGCGAAGACGATGGCCTGGGCACTCGTGATCTGGTTTGTCCCCGTGGTGGGAATCGTGTTCTATCTGTTCTTTGGTATCAACACCCGTAAGGAGCGTCACGTCAGCGAACGGAGCATGAACCAGTTGACGAAGCGTTCGATGCTGGAGTTCGTGGAGCAGAAGGACCTTCGTCTGCCCGAGAAGCACAAACCCCTGATAGACCTCTTTATCAACCAGAACCTCTCGCTGCCCTTTAAAGATAATAAGGTAGAGATTTATACCGACGGCTACGAGTTCTTCCCCGCCTTGCTCTCGGCTATCCACGAGGCCAAGAACCATATCCATCTCGACATGTATATCTTTGCCGACGATGCTCTTGGCATGCTAGTGGCTGATGCCCTGATCGCGAAAAGACACGAAGGGGTGGAGATCCGCGTGATCTACGACGATGTAGGCTGTTGGAATGTCAAGCACAGTTTCTTCGAACGGATGCGTGAGGAGGGCATCGAGGTAGTCTCGTTCCTGCCTGTGCATTTCCCATCGTTTACGAGTAAGGTGAACTACCGCAACCACCGTAAGATCATTGTCATCGACGGTTGTGTAGGCTTCATCGGAGGCATGAATATTGCCCTGCGCTATGTGAAGGGTACGGGTCAGATGCCTTGGCGCGACACGATGATCAAAGTGTCGGGTGGTGCCGTCTATGCCTTGCAACGGGCTTTCCTCGTCGATTGGTATTTCGTGGATCGTACGCTCCTCTCCGACCGTAAGTATTACCCATCTGCACTTCGTGAGGAATTCTCAGCGAACAACTGTCTGGCACAAGTGGTGACGAGCGGACCCGTGACACCTTATCCAGAGATTATGCAGGGTTTCGTACGGGTGATCCTCGGTGCGCGTCGTTATCTCTTCTTGGAGACACCTTATTTCCTGCCCAACGACTCTGTGCTTTTTGCTCTGAAGACGGCAGCCTTGGCGGGCGTTGATGTCAGAGTACTCTGTCCGCGCTACAGTGATGCACGCTTCGTAGAGTGGGCCAGTCGCAGTTATCTGCGCGAGATCCAGGAGGCAGGTGTACAGGTGAGCCTCTATAAACCAGGTTTCCTGCACTCGAAGTTGATGGTCTGTGACGATGCCATCACCACCTGCGGTTCTACGAACCTCGACTTCCGCAGTTTTGAGAATAACTTTGAGGCTAATATTTTCTTCTACGACGAGGGGATGGCCCTGCGCGCGAAGAAGGTATTCCTGGATGATGAGAAACAGTCGGTGTTGTTGAAGGACATTCCTGGACGGATAAACAGCAGTTTCTTTGTCCGCCTCTGGGAAAGTGTTACGCGGATGTTGTCGCCGCTGCTCTAAAGATACTGAAGTTTACGCTTCCATAACTGCGATGCTCCACGAAGTGTGGATCGTCGCTGAAGTCATAATCCTTGCCATGCTCGAACACGAAGATACCATCGTCTTTCAGTAATCCTTTCTCAAAGATGAGGCTGGGAATCGTCGGCAGTTCCTTCAGCGCATAAGGGGGATCGGCGAAGATGAAATCAAACTGCTGCTTGCACGACTTAACGAAGCGGAAGACATCGCCGCGCAGGGGAACACACGCCTCTGTTCCCAGTTTCTGGACGCACTGCTGAATGAAGCGGTGATGGTCGCGATCCAGTTCCACGCTGATGACGTGGGCACAGCCGCGTGACAATAGTTCGAGGGTGATGCTGCCCGTACCAGAGAAGAGGTCGAGGGCGGTGGCATCCTCAAAGTCGATGTACTGTGTCAGCACATTGAAGATGTTCTCCTTGGCAAAGTCCGTGGTGGGCCTTGCCTTGAAGGTCTTCGGAATGTCGAAGTGCCGTCCCTTGTATTTTCCTGTGATGATTCTCATCGTCCTTTTACGAGTAATGTCATCAGGTCGTAGGGCATATTTGCAATCTGAGTGACGGGCGACTGCTGGAAGTCTGCAGAGGGGTTGATGGCGTAGGCTTTCTGCAGATAGCGCTTGAGTTCCTGTAGGAGCCAGTCTTGTTCTGGGATATTACCCACGATATGCATCTCATCGTGCTCGGCCTCTAAGCGCAACTGCTTCCACACGTAGAGCAGGAAGTAGAGGGCGTCGTGGGCATCGGTGGTGTCGAAGGCATTACAGAACTTGAATCTGTTCTGCTGGAAACTGAAGATGTCGAGCCGCTTGCCATGGAAATAGCCGTAGAGTTTGCTGCGATGACCTGTGAAACTGCGCTGGTGCAGATAGTGCCATACGGGTGTCATGGCGTGAATGTACTGCAGATCGTCGAAACGGTCCTGTAGGACGCCCGCCAGATCCTTGTTGACGGCAAAGAGGCAGACCGCCTTCAGTGACGGCAACACATTGAAACGGACGATACGCTGTTCCTGCGTGGGAGGAAAGACGTGGTTGAAAATCGTCGTGATGTTCTCCTCGTCAAACTGCTCGATGGGCACGAGCATGGAAGGGGTATCGACAAGCACCTGAACCCTTCGTGTGTCGATGGCCGTCAGGTCGGCAGTCTTGAAGGCTTCCCTGAGATTGGCAGCAATCGAGATTCCGCCCTTTACGATGTAAGGCTCGTAGAGGAACGGCCGTTCTGTGTCGGCAGGGTTGGGCATCGTGAACGAGAGGGTGTTCTTACCGATGCGGATGATCAGCTTTCTCTGGTAGATCTCTTCCATGAGTCGTGGGTTTGGTTTTATCCGCGCATCACACTGGCGATGCACAGGGCCAGCAGCCCAAGTGCGACGATGGCCAGAATGGCGTTGATATGTTTATCCGTTATTCGCATTTGGGTGCAAAGGTACAAAATAATTCTTAATTCTTAATTCTTAATCCTCAATTTTTTGTACCTTTGCAGATAAGTATGATCATCGACGAACTGAAATACCGTATTCTCCAGACCTTCGGCTTTCCGCCGACGGTGGAACAGGAGCACGCCCTCGACGTGTTCTCGCTCTTCATGACGGATCGTTCAGATCACGTCGTGATGATCCTGCGAGGTTCGGCAGGTACGGGAAAGACCACGCTGGCGGGCGCCATCGTCAAGGCCTTGGCGGCCCTGGAACAGAAGATAATCCTGCTGGCACCCACGGGTAGGGCGGCGAAGGTCTTTTCGTTGAATGCAGGCCATCCCGCCTACACCATCCACCGTCGCATCTACCGTCAGAAGACGGCTGGTGACCTGTATTCCTTCAACCTCAACGACAACCTGAACCGCGACACCTTATTTATAGTAGATGAGGCCTCGATGATTGCGAACTCAGTGGGGACGGTTCTGGGTGAGTTCAGCCGGAACTCACCCAGAACCGTCCCCACTGAGTTCGGCAGCGGCTGTCTGCTCGACGATCTGAT
>Ga0310690_10005809_pt1 | contig 16540 bp, 11 predicted proteins | sample AusTroGonzalo_MG_2_FD_207661 | JGI IMG/M metagenome (GOLD analysis project Ga0310690, IMG submission 207661) | Bovine rumen microbial communities from tropical cattle in Woodstock, Queensland, Australia - Gonzalo_04 (v2) (version 2) | ecosystem: Host-associated > Mammals > Digestive system >... | reverse complement strand
GGTGTTTCCATAACCGCCGGTACCGATAACTACGGCGTGAGCTGAGCAACGCTTGATCTCACCTGTTACCAGGTCACGGTAGATGATACCGCGGGCACGCTCCTTACCGTTCTCATCCTTGATCATAACCAGATCAAGCATCTCGCAACGGGTAAACAGCTCAACGTTACCCTGCTTTACCTGATAGCTCAGTGCTGAATAGGCACCCAGCAACAGCTGCTGACCGGTTTGACCGCGGGCGTAGAATGTACGCGATACCTGAGCGCCACCGAATGAACGGTTGGCAAGTGTGCCGCCGTACTCACGTGCAAAGGGAACACCCTGTGCTACGCACTGGTCAATGATATTGTTTGATACCTCAGCCAGACGGTAAACGTTGGCCTCACGTGAACGGTAGTCACCGCCCTTGATTGTATCGTAGAAAAGACGATATACTGAGTCACCGTCGTTCTGGTAGTTCTTGGCAGCGTTGATACCACCCTGTGCAGCGATTGAGTGTGCACGACGGGGTGAATCCTGGATGCAGAAGCATTTTACCTTGAAACCAAGGTCACCGAGTGTAGCGGCTGCTGATGCGCCAGCCAGACCAGAACCTACAACTATGATGTCAAGCTTACGCTTGTTAGCGGGGTTGACAAGTTTCTGATGAGCCTTATAGTTGGACCATTTTTCAGCCAACGGGCCTTCGGGAATTTTTGAATCTATAGTAGCCATAATTGTATGCATTTACAGTTTAACAAAGGCTCTTGAAGAAAAATGTGAGCACTACAGCCATGAAACCAAGGATAACCACAGCAACATAGATGTTGCCTATCACTTGCCAACGGCACAGCCATGTCTTACCGCTCCAACCCAGAGTCTGGAGAGCGCTCCAGAATCCATGTGACAGATGGAACCACAGGGCAACCAGCCATACGATGTAAGCCAGTACAAAATACCACTTTGAGAATGTGTACTCAATGAATTTTGCACCGTCTGTGGGTGCAGCGATCGAGGACTGAGTACCAAGAATCTCCTGCAACTGCATCTTTGACCAGAAGTTGGCCAGGTGCAGAACCAGACCCAAAGCCACGATGATGCCCAGGGCAAGCATGTTCTGTGAAGCCCACTCAACTGACTTGGGCCTCTCAGTAACAGCGTATTTCTGACTGCCGCGTGCCTTCATGTTCTGGAGGGTCAGGATGAAAGCATAAACAAAGTGGACCACTACCAGAAAGGCCAAGCCCACCGTACCTACCAGTGCATACCAGTTTGCTCCTAAGAACTCGCACACGGCATTGTAAGCGTCGCCTGAAATCAGGGCTACGCAGTTCATTGCCATGTGGAATGTGAGGAACAGGATCAGAGCGCCACCGGAAACGCTCATCACCACCTTACGTCCGATTGAAGAATCGATTAACCACATAAAAGTTTAGTTTTTTGATTATGAATGTTTTAGTTTGTACGCGTGTGAAATGTCTGCAAATATACTTATAAATGTGTATTAATCCTATAACTATACAGCGGATTCTTGTCGCGTTTGAGAGAAACTTGTATTTTTACAGCCGCTAATCCAAAACCAACCTTAACGAAAATGAAGAGAAAATCGTTATTCATGTCAGCAATTATGGCATTGTTCGGATATTCCTCATGCAGTTCAAACCCTTGGACTGACCTTGATCCGGATGAGTTTGAAAAAGAAGCATTCCAGGCAAACACTTGCGTTATTGACGTACGAACCTCAAGCGAGTACGCTGAAGGTCATCTGTACCGTGCCGTCAATAACGATTGGCAAAAGGACGGTTTCATCGATGAAATCAGCAAAAAATTTGATAAAAGCCTTCGTCTTGCCATCTACTGCAAGAGCGGTCGTCGCAGTGCTGCCGCTGCCGCCGCACTGACTGAGGCCGGCTATCAGGTCATTAACCTGAAGGAGGGTTATATGAGTTGGACCGCAGCCGGAAAAATGACAAACACCTATCAGGTAGAGAGCATTTCCAACGGAGGTGAACCCATGTACGTAACCCTGATCAAGCACGGTTCACTGGAGATATCATACAAAGGTTACTCCATTCAGGTTGACCCCGTAAGCGGTTACGGCAAGAATACTGATTACTCCAAGGAGTTCCCTAAGGCCGATGCCATACTTATTACACACGAGCACGGCGATCACCTGGACAAAAACGCAATATCGGCGCTTTCATCGGAGAAAACACGCATTATAATGAATGCCAAATCACAGCAGCAGACCGGCATCGGCGAGGCCATGTCAAACGGCCAGTGCACCCTGCTGGAACCTGTCGGCATTACACTTGAGGCTGTCCCCGCATACAATACCACCTCAGGACGCGAGCAGTTTCATCCTAAAGGTAATGGAAACGGATACGTACTGGGATTCCACGGCGGTTTGAAGGCGTATATAGCCGGTGACACGGAAGATGTTCCCGAGATGGCAAACCTATATTTACCCAACAATAGGGTAACCGTAGCGTTCCTGCCTGTTAACCAGCCATACACCATGACTGTGGAACAGTGTGTCAACGCTACAGGAATGATAAAACCCGCAATACTCATTCCTTATCATTTTGGTCAGACAGACATTTCCGGTTTGCCTGATATGTTGCCAGATACAAAGGTGTTGCTGAGAGACATGCAGTAAATCAGGTATTTCTATTATCTTTGCGCCTGATTTTAACCAATAATTCTTAACCAATTAATAAAGATTCAATGAAACACTCTACAAAACTGTTCGCTGCAGCCTCTTTCCTGTTCTACACAGGCTTTTGCTACGCACAGACAGAGAATGACACCGTTTATGTATTCCTGAAAGACATGCCCGATGCTGGCATCTATCTGCCACCTCCACCAGAAATGACCAGCCCGCAATATGCTGATGATTTTGCTCAGTGGCAATGGGGAAAGACTGTGCGCCCAACCCAACGCGGCCAGCAAGCCAATGATGATTCCCAATGGGGAATTAACGGAATGATAAGGATACATCAGGGAACCCTGGGTTTTGAGATAAGCAAGGAAAAGACTCCCGCCATTTACAAGTTGTTGTATAACGTTCTGTGGACCGAGAATGAGAGTACACACAACGCCAAGCGCAAGTATATGCGTACCCGACCGTTTGCACAGTATAATGAGCACACTTGGGGACGTTTTGACAATGAGCGCGAACTCCGTTTCAACGGATCATATCCGTCAGGTCACACCTCTCTGGGATGGTCAACCGCACTGGTACTGGCCGAAATGGTTCCCGAACTGCAGGACACCCTTCTGCGCACAGGATTCCAGTATGGTGAAAGCCGCGTGATTGTAGGCGCCCATTATCAGAGTGACGTTGATGCTGGTTATCTGTGCGGAACAACAGCCGTAGCCGTGATGCATGCCAGTGAGTTTTTCCAGAAAGACCTTGAAGCAGCCCGTAAGGAGTACTGCAAGATAAAGGGCATAAAGAACGTAAGCAAAACAGAGGGATTCCCCGATGGAACCAAGGTTTTTGATGGTCCTGTAACAGAGGATAGCCACCGTTTCTACGGCGATGTCATCAAATATTATGAGACTCTGCCTGAGAGAGAAACCGAGCGTGGCGAGCAGGCCAAGATTGATGCCGACAACAGCATTGAGGCTTTGCTCAAGAATTTTTCAACCCCTGCCGGACGTGAACTGAGCGCTGAGGCTACTCCCGCAATTGCAGCCCTGTTGTCATATACAAGGGACAATATGGTAAAAACCGCCACTGAACTGGGCAGTACCACATTCCGTGAGCGCCCATACGTAAAGCTCAATCCCAGGAGAAACAAGACTCTGATCAGTGATGATGAGGATGCCAAGAAGGAAACCACAAGTTATCCTTCAACCAGTGCTGAGATTGGATGGGGCCTTGCGCTGATGCTGGTTGAAATCATGCCGCGTGAAACCGCCAATGACATTCTGAACCGCGGATTCGAATATGGACGCAGCCGTATTATAGCCGGTTACAACTACCCGACCGACGTTCAGACCGGCCGTCTGTGGGCATCGGCCACACTGGCTCACCTGCACACCATGCCTGAATTCCAGAAACTCCTGCAGGCCGCCAAGGACGAACTGAATCCTCCTGCAAAAGGTAAGAAGAAAAAGAAATAAAGATACTTATGTCTTAAAAGAAATGCGATGAAACCTTTTCACCGCATTTCTTTTTACTATCTTCGCAACATGATATTTAAGAATCTGACAGGACGATACAGGATAATAATATGTGCGCTTTCAGTGATATTTCTTTTCACTGTCAACGCTGCCGCTAAAGTTGTTTCTGAAGAAACAGCGCAAGACGTGGCAAACAGTTTTCTTGCCTCTAAAGGCCTGACACGCAAGAATTTGACATTATCCCGATCATCCGATAATTCCAGTGCATTAAAGGCATCAACCATAGACCCGCCGGCATATCATATATTCAGAGGTGCTGAACGGAATGACTTCATAATTGTTTCCGGTGACGATGTTGCCAGGCCTATTCTTGGTTATTTTATTGATAATAATAACTGTGCCGATGACAGCATTCCGCCTGCCATGAAGGAATGGCTGGATGCGATGGAAAGACAGATATTGTATGCACGTGAGAACGGTGCAGAACAGAGTCCGATGGTGGCTATTCAATGGAAGGCACCCGGCATTGGCGATGTGGTACAACATCTTAATACAGCCAAGTGGCATCAGGACAATCCATACAATCTGCAATGTCCCCTGCAGAATGGGAACAGATGCGCAACCGGTTGTACGGCAACGGCATTAGCCATCGTTATGAAATACCATGGATACCCGTCAAAAGGCAGAGGATTCATACCGGCATACACCTGTCCCATCAGCGGCGTTAATGTCAATTCCAGGAACCTGAATCATTCATACGACTGGGACTCCATGCCTTTGGAATTTGTTTCCGGTCAGTACTCCAATCAACAGGCAAACAACGTTGCGGAACTGATGGCTGACATAGGTGCGGCCATTCAATCAGATTACTCTATCAACTCAACAAAAGCCCCATTTGAAAACGATCAAAGCGTATTCATTTATTTTGGATACAATTCATCCTATTTTTCAAAAAAAAACTACTCAGTTGATGATTGGTATTCAATGATGAGAAATGAACTTGACAACGAACGCCCCATTCCTTACTGTGCGACAACCAAGGATGGACAGGGCGGCCATGCATTCGTGATTGACGGATATACAGACCAAAACTATTTCTCCGTAAACTGGGGATGGGGAGGTACAAATAACGGTTATTTTGCCTTAGACGCACTCGTATTGAATGAACATACGTTCAGTGATGATCAGGCTGCCCTATTCAACTTTCAACCGGCAAATACACTTCCAACAACGGCTATGCTCAATGACAGCATAGAGTGCCCGTCACTTAATGCTGCCGCCTCATTTGTTCCTTCCAATGGACAGGAATCTCATATAAGATTGGTACAGAACTGCAGCATTTCCAGTCTTTTCATCTATTATAATCAGAACATTGTCTTAGACCTTAACGGTTTTGACATTGAGATTGATGATTACGGATTTTACAATTACGGGACTCTTACCATAACAAACAGTAAAGGTTATGGTAAAATAACCGTCAGACAAGGAAATACACAGATGATAGCCAATTATGGCGTACTGATTGTCAATGGCGGAGAGTTCGTAAACAACATAAGTTTTACAGGTACCGATTATGATTTTCGCCGATGCATTTGGAATGCAGAGAATGCAACAACCATCATTAGAGACGGAAAGTTCTCATGCAAAGGCCAGGTAATTTATTCGATAGGCAAACTAACCATTGACAACGGTGAATTCAAGACAACAGGAAACAATAGCGTATTAACATTCAGTGGATCTGCTGATACTTTGACCATAAATGGAGGAACATTCAGCAATCTATCAACAGAAAGGGCTTCAACAGATTACCGTCGTGCCATTTTGACAGCCCAAGGAACAGTGACACATATTACCAACGGAAAATTCAGCAGCGCCTCTCAGGTTCTGGCATTCAACGGTAATGCTGTCATAGAAAATGCAACAATTGAAAACACCGGTAACGGATATGGCTGTATTTCATTCGGCAATGTTGTGATTAATGACTGTAAATTGAAAGCCACAACCATACTATATGCAGACAGAGGTTCGAGCCTAAAATGCTATGGAGGCGTTTATTCCAAAAAAGTAAGCTCAACTTTCCTTGGAACAGGTTGCCAGTGCAAATCAAACAGTGATACTGAAACTGCAGCAGAATATCCGTTTAAGGTTGTAAAGAACTCCGATGAAATAAGTCCAGTATTTGAAACCGGCACTGATGACATATTCTATGATCTGAACGGCATGATACTGCAAGATGACAAATCCCGGATTCAGGTCATTCGTAAGGCTGACGGCAACAATATCAAGGTATTCAAGAACAAATAGCCGAAAATTTATTGCTCAACATCAAATCTTATGATGCAATCATAAGGTTTCTCTTCTATTGTGTTCCAATATTTTGCAGTAACTTTGACCTTTGTATGGACTTCAAGTTTGACGTTATAGTTATCGGTGCAGGACACGCCGGTTGTGAGGCCGCCGCTGCTGCCGCTCAGATGGGTTCCAAGACCTGTCTGATAACCATGGATATGAACAAGATTGCACAAATGAGCTGCAATCCTGCTGTTGGCGGCATCGCTAAAGGCCAAATAGTCAGAGAGATAGATGCCCTTGGAGGCCACATGGGTCTGGTAACTGATTCAACCGCAATACAGTTCCGCATACTGAACCGTTCAAAAGGTCCGGCCATGTGGAGCCCACGCGCACAGTGTGACCGGGCAAAATTCATCTGGGCATGGAGAAAGGTTCTGGAGAATCAACCCAATCTTAGTATCTGGCAGGATACCGTTACCGAATTATTGGTAAAGGACGGACAGGTTGTCGGACTAAAGACACTTGAAGGAGCAGAGTTCAACTGCAAATGCGTTGTACTCACGGCCGGAACGTTCCTGAACGGACTAATGCATATTGGACGTGTTACCATGCCCGGCGGACGCATTTCAGAGCCTGCATCATACCTGCTTACAGAATCCATAACGCGACATGGGATACGCACCGGTCGAATGAAAACCGGAACACCGGTACGTATTGACAGCCGCAGCGTACACTTTGAAGAGATGGAGCGTCAGGATGGTGAAAATGATTTTCACCGTTTCTCATTCATGGGTTCTGAACGACATCTCAAGCAAATGTGCTGCTGGACAACCTATACAAACGAACGCGTACATGAAGTGCTGCGCTCCGGACTTAAAGACTCCCCTCTCTTTAACGGACAGATTAAAAGTATCGGTCCGCGTTATTGCCCCAGCATAGAGACCAAACTGGTTACATTTCCTGACCGCGACCAACATCAGTTGTTTCTGGAACCTGAAGGTGAAGAAACAAATGAAATGTATCTGAACGGATTCTCATCATCAATGCCAATGGACATACAGATCAAGGCCTTGAAAGAGATTCCAGCATTCCGCGACCTGGTAATCTATCGCCCAGGATATGCCATAGAGTATGACTACTTTGACCCGACACAACTCAAGCACACCCTTGAATCAAAGGTCATATCCGGACTGTTCATGGCAGGACAGGTTAACGGTACAACCGGATATGAGGAAGCAGGCGGACAAGGCATACTTGCAGGAATCAACGCACATATAAGCTGCCATGGCGGGGATGCATTCACACTGGCACGTGATGAGGCATACATCGGTGTTCTTGTTGATGACCTTATAACCAAAGGCGTTGACGAACCGTACAGAATGTTTACATCAAGGGCCGAATATCGGATACTGCTGCGTCAGGATGATGCAGACATTCGTCTTACCGAGCGTGCATACAATATCGGTCTTGCCACCAAGGAGCGCTATGAACTAATGCGCTCCAAACGTGAAGAGATAAACCGTATAGTAGAATTTGCAAAAGGATTCTCTGTAAAACCGGCTCTCATAAATCAGGCTCTTGAGCAACTTGGAACAACTCCATTACGTGAGGGATGCAAGCTGGCAGACCTTATTGAGAGACCCCAACTTACACTTGAAAACCTGGCGCAACATATAAAAGCACTAAACGCAGAGTTGGACAAGACTCCGGCAGAACGCAAAGACGAGATCATTGAGGCGGCGGAGATCCTGATGAAGTACAGTGGATACATAAGCCGCGAAAGGCTTATTGCCGACAAGATGAAACGCCTTGAGGACATTCGTATCAAAGGCCGCTTTGATTATAGTTCCTTGCTGTCGCTCTCAACAGAGTGCAGGCAAAAACTTATCAAACATGATCCTGAAACTCTGGCCGAAGCAAGCCGCATTCCCGGAGTTTCACCCAGCGACATCAATGTCCTGTTGGTGCTTCTGAACAGATAAAAAAATAAATGTTCCACGTGAAACAATTATATTCATATGAGTAAAGAGACACTTATAAGCCATCTCAGGAATATCCCTGATTATCCTATGGAAGGTGTGCAGTTCAAGGATGTAACATCCTGGTTCATGAACCCTGAAGACCTTGCAGAGATTGTTGACTCTCTCTATGAAATCTATAAGGATAAAGGCATAACAAAAGTTTGCGGAGTTGAATCAAGAGGCTTTATTATCGGCGCTGCGCTTGCATACAGACTGGGTGCAGGATTCATCCTTATACGCAAACCAGGAAAACTTCCTTATGAGAAAGTAAGCCTGGAATACAAGAAAGAGTATGGATTTGACCGTATCGAGATGCATAAGGACTCTATAACAGAAAAGGACGTGGTTCTGATCCATGATGACCTTCTGGCAACAGGAGGAACATTGTTGGCATCATGTGAACTGGTCAAGACTTTCAAGCCAAAGAAAGTCCTGGTAAACTGCATCATTGAACTGACAAACTTTCACGCAAAGGAGAAATTTCCTGAGGATTGCCCCGTGGACAGCTTTATTGCAATTGACGAATTTGACGGAATACAGTAGTTGAAAGGCAAAGAGGCATACGAGAAAAGACTGAAACTGATTGTCCAGAACCTGCCGGAAAAGCCCGGTTGCTATCAGTATCTGGACGAACAGGGAGTTGTCATATACGTAGGAAAAGCCAAAAATCTTAAACGTAGGGTTTCATCATATTTTATAAAGGAGAGCCAGACGGACAAGACACGGATGCTGGTTAGTAAGATCTCAGACATCAAATATATCGTTGTCGAGACGGAATGGGATGCATTCCTGCTTGAAAACAACCTGATAAAGAGATACAAACCGCGCTATAACATCCTGCTTAAGGACGACAAGACATATCCTTCAATCTGTATTACACGTGAGGACTATCCAAGGGTCTTCAAAACAAGAAAAATAATTCGTAACGGTTCAGAATATTATGGACCGTTCAGCCATACTGGTACGATTAACGGCCTGTTACAGATCGTATCACAAGCCTATAAAGTCAGGACATGCCGCCTGCCGCTTTCTGAAGATTCAATTAAAGCCGGTAAGTTCAAGGAGTGCCTTGAATACCATATAAAAAATTGTCCCGCACCATGCATGGGGCACATTTCCCGATCAGATTATAACGAGCAAATAGCAGAGATAAGGGAGATTCTGAAAGGCCGAAGCCAGGAACTGACCAAATCAATGGTACAGGAGATGAAACGTCTGGCTTCAGAGATGCGTTTTGAAGAGGCGCAGGCCGTAAAAGTCAGGTACAATACCATTATGGAGTTCCGTGAAAAGAGCCGTGTGGTAGATACAGGCCTTGATAACGTTGATGTCTACAGCATAGACAACGATGAGGACGTGGTATTCGTAAACTATATGCATGTGGCAGGCGGTTGCATAAACCAGGCTTTCACATTCGAGTACAAACGAAAAATGGACGAATCCTTGGACGAGATGCTAATGCTGGGCATAGTAGAGATGCGCAACCGGTATCATAGCACCGCTCGTGAGATAATCGTTCCTTTCTTACCTGAAGCTGAGATAACTGGTATTTCATGGACTGTACCTCAAAAAGGTGAAAAGAAAAAGTTATTGGAACTCTCTTCACTGAATGTCAAGCAGTACCGTGCAGATCGCCTGAAACGAAGCGACAAACTCAATCCCGAACAGAAACACGTTCGGTTAATGAAAGAATTGGGTACACTGTTAGGAATGGAAAAGACCCCGCTGCGCATAGAGTGCTTTGACAACTCACATATATCCGGAACCGATGCCGTGGCGGCCTGCGTCGTTTATGAGAACGGTAAACCGTCACGCAAGGATTATCGCCTGTACAACATAAAAAGTAATGCAGGAGGCGATGATTATGGCTCAATGTATGAGGTTATGATGCGCCGTTGGATGCGGGCTATAGAGGAGGGTAATAACATGCCGGACTTGGTAATTGTTGATGGCGGAAAAGGACAGATGTCAATCGCAAAAGAGGTGACCGATAATCTTAATATCAGCATAAACATAGCAGGTCTGGTAAAAAACGCTCACCACAAGACATCGGGACTTCTATACGGATTCCCGCAAATGGAAGTGGGAGTCAAACCAGACAGCGAACTGTTCCGCCTGCTTGAGCAGATGCAGGAGGAGGTTCACCGGGTTGCGATATCATTCCACAAAAAGAAGCGCAGCAAACGGCAAACCCACTCAGAACTTACTGATATAAAAGGTGTTGGAGAAAATACAGCCACTACGCTTATTAAGAAGTTCAAGAGTGTGAAACGCATTTCAGAGGCTACGATTGAGGAACTTTCAGCAGAGATTGGAAAAGCCAAGGCAGAAACAGTATATAATTGGTTTCATAAATGAGAGCAGTATTACAGAGGGTAACCGAAGCCAGCGTAAAGGTTGACGGTAAGGTGACAGGGGCCATAAAAGAGGGTCTGCTCATACTTGTGGGCATTGAAGATTCAGACACAGATGAGGACATAGACTGGCTCACCAGAAAGATTGCAGGATGCAGGATTTTCAACGATGAGAATGGCGTAATGAACCGGTCAGTGATGGAAATCGGCGGCGGACTGCTTGCAGTAAGCCAATTCACTCTAATGGCAAGCACCAAAAAAGGCAACAGACCGTCATATATCAGGGCATCAAAGGGACCAATTGCAGAACCTATGTATGAAAAGTTCTGCCAAAAACTTGAAAAAGAGTCAGGAATTAAGGTTGAAAAGGGTATTTTTGGAGCCGATATGAAAGTATCTCTCCTCAATGACGGGCCGGTAACGATAATAATAGATACAAAATACAAAGAATAATGGAATACTACGAGGAAATGGAGGAAAAGTCTGTAAATGAACCATCTACAGACAGATTCAATGAGGCATTCAGCAAGTACGTCATGAAAGTTGATCCTGCCAGGATAAAATCAATAATAGAGAAAGCACGTGCCGATGCCGCAAAAGAAAACAACAAGGAAACACTGAAAAAGATTTTCAGTTGCATTGACCTGACCACTCTCAAACCTACGGATAATGAAGATTCTGTACTCTCTTTTGTTGAAAAGGTCAACTCAATGGAAGACAAAAACCCCGACATTCCATCAGTCGCATCAATATGCGTCTATCCTTGCTTTGCATCGATAGTAAGTCACTCACTTGAAGTAGAGAGTGTAAAAACATGCTGTGTATCAGGCGGTTTTCCCTCAGCACAGACCTTTTTTGAAGTTAAGGTAGCAGAGACATCACTGGCCATTCATGACGGTGCCGATGAGATAGACATCGTACAGAATGCAGGACGCATACTGAATGAAGATTATGGAACACTCTCAGAAGAGATTGATGAACTTAAGGCTGTCTGTGCAGACAAGACGCTTAAAGTCATTCTTGAAACCGGTGCACTGGGCTCACTTGACAACGTAAAGAAGGCAGCCCTGATAGCGCTTTATTCTGGTGCAGACTTTATCAAAACATCTACAGGAAAAGAGGTTCCAGGGGCTGATCCGGAATCATTCTGCGTAATGTGCCAGACCATTAAGGAATATGCCGATGAAACAGGCCGGAATGCCGGTATTAAGGCCGCTGGAGGCATTAGTACGGTTGAAGATGCACTTCTCTACTGGAGCATCGTAAAAAACGTCTTAGGAAAAGAATGGCTCAACAACACACGCTTCCGTATCGGAGCAAGTCGCCTTGCAGACAAGTTGCTTGATGAGATAACCAAATAACACAACGGGTACAGCCTTTTGTGTTATTTTGCACGGTTGGTGATTAATTCAAGATAGGCACTGAAGGCAGCGCGGAGATTGTCAGGAATAAAGACAGGAAGGTCCTGGAGGGCTTGTTTTTTCAGTTCATCCATCTTGGCGAATGCATAGTCTATTCCGCCGTTGGATACGGAGTATTCCGTTACCTGTCGGATCTGCTCAGGAGTTGCCTCAAGCGAGCGTATTGCCTTGATGTGGGCAGACCAGTCACGACTGCTGTGAGTAAGGGCATAGATGGCAGGAAGAGTGAATTTTCCCTCCTTCAGGTCATTGCCGGAGGGTTTTCCGGTCTCTGCACTGTCATGATAGTCAAGTATGTCATCCATTATCTGGAAGCATAGTCCTGCAACATGGCCAAACTGACGGAAAGCCTCAATATCAGACTCTGATGCACCGCTCAAAAGGGCGGAAAGTGATGTGGATGATGAGAACAGGATAGACGTTTTCTTGGATATGATATCAAAGTAGACATCCTCTGAGAGCGTAGTGTCGTCTAAGGCATTAAGCTGTAATATCTCACCCTCTGAAAGCGTTCCGATCAATGTAGAGAGAGCATCAACGCATTTTACATTATCTGTTGCCGTTATCTGTTTGAGAGCCATGGAAACGACATAATCACCCAGCAACACAGCCATCTTATTGTCATAGACGGCATTGGCAGACTTCTTTCCGCGACGCTTGTCACTCTCGTCAACCACATCGTCATGTATAAGACTGCCCTGATGCAACAGTTCTACAGCTGATGCCAAATGATATGTGTTGTCATTAACCTGTCCGAAACACTTGGCAACAAGCAAAACCAATATGGGACGCATAAGTTTACCTTTGCGTTCAAGCAGGAATTTGAGTAGCAGGTCAATACCGGGATTTGCCGATGAAAACAACTGTGAGTATCTCTTGGAAAACTCATCAAACTCAAATTCTATGGGAGCACATATCTGCTTTCTGTAATCCATATCAAGGGCAAAATTAGTAATAAATGTCCGTTTAAAGAAAAATTTGTAATTTTACGTATCAATATCACGCTATATGGACAAACTGTTTCTTCTTGATGCTTACGCACTGATCTACAGAGCATATTACGCATTCCTCAAGGCTCCAAGAATCAACTCGAAAGGGTTCAACACATCGGCTGTACTGGGCTTTGTAAACACCCTTGAGGATATTCTGAACAATGAAAAACCTACACATATCGGCGTGGCATTTGACCCTAAAGGCGGCACGTTCCGCCATGAACTTTACAAAGAATACAAGGCTCAGCGTGAAGAGACTCCAGAGGTAATACGTGAGTCCGTACCGGTAATAAAACAGATACTTGAGGCATACCGTATCCCCGTTCTTGAAGTGGCCGGATTTGAGGCCGATGACGTGATAGGCACACTGTCAAAAAAGGCCGATGCAAAAGGCATTACCACCTATATGATGACTCCAGACAAGGACTATTGCCAGTTGGTCACAGAAAAGGCGCTCATTTATCGGCCCAGATACGGAAACAACGGCTATGAGATAATGGGGCCCGCTGAGGTAAAACAGAAATACGGACTTGACAACACCGGGCAGGTTATTGACATGCTGGGACTGATGGGTGACAGTTCCGATAACATTCCAGGTTGCCCGGGCATCGGTGAAAAGACCGCTGTGAAACTCATTACGGAATTTGGAGGAATAGACGGACTTTTGGCAAACACCGATAAACTCAAAGGTGCACTCAAGGAGAAAGTGGAGACAAACGTTGAACAGATAAAATTCAGCCGGCTGCTTGCAACCATAAGAACGGATGTTCCCATTGACTTGAATATGGAAGCCCTGAAATTTGAGGGACCAGATGAGCAGAAACTCTTCTCGATTTTTGAGGATCTTGAGTTCCGCACTCTGATGAACCGTTTCAAATCAAAGCAAGCCGCCCCCGCACTTTTTCAGGAGACAGAAACTGCTCCTGTTCAACCTGAATCCGTAACTCCGCCAAAACCTGTAAAAAATGACGGATTTCATGGCGATCTCTTTGATTTATTCCAGCCTGAGATACAGCCTGCTGAGGAATTTTCAAATCTCAAGGACATAAAAACCGTGCAACACAGTTACTATCTTATTGAGACTGAAAAAGATGCTGAAACATTAGCCCACAAAATAACTGCACAGGATTTTTTCTGTTTTGACACAGAGACTACCGGAACCAATCCAATTACGGCCGAAATCGTAGGTTTGAGCATAGCACTACATGAACATGAGGCCTGGTATGTGGCGATGCCCCGTGAAAGAGAAGGAAAGCAGCGGATGCTTGAAATTTTCCGATCCGTTTTTGAAAATCCTGCAACACTCAAGATCGGACAGAACATAAAATATGACATTCTTGTTTTAGGCAACTATGGAATTGAGGTTGAAGGCCCCATGTTCGATACCATGATTGCCCATTACCTGTTGCAGCCTGAACTTCACCATAACATGGACTATCTGGCCGAAATCTATCTTGGCTACAAGACCATCCATATTGAAGAACTGATAGGAGAGAAAGGCAGAAACCAGAAAAACATGGCAGACCTTAATCCACGGGCCGTATATGAATATGCCTGTGAGGATGCCGATGTTACCTTGCAACTCAAAACAATTCTGGAAAAGGAACTTGAAAAAGACGGCACCACTCCTCTTTTTCGTGATGTTGAGATGCCTCTTGTCAGCGTCCTTGCCTATATGGAACGCAACGGAGCCATGATTGATCCTGCATCACTTGCTGAAACATCCAAACTTTTCACAGAGAGGATGAAAGCACTTGAAAGCCAAATATTCCAGGAGTCAGGCGGCGAACCATTCAATATCCTTTCACCTAAACAGGTGGGAGACATTCTGTTTGACAGGATGAAGATAATTGACAAGCCCAAGAAAACCAAGACCGGCCAATATGTTACATCAGAGGATGTATTGGAATCACTGCGTGCCGACCATAAGATAGTTGACCTTATACTCAAGTACCGTGGTCTCAAGAAACTTCTTGGCACATACATAGATGCACTGCCGCAACTGGTAAATCCCGCTACAGGCAAAATTCATACGTCATATAACCAAACCGTAACCGCTACAGGACGTCTGAGTTCAAGTAATCCTAACCTTCAGAACATACCTATCCGTGATGAGGATGGAAAGGAGGTCAGAAAGGCATTCATTCCTGAGCCCGGCTGCAAATTCTTTTCTGCAGACTATTCACAGATAGAACTCAGGATTATGGCACATCTGAGCCAGGATAAGAATATGATTGAAGATTTCAGGCTTGGACATGACATTCATGCTGCCACTGCCGCTAAAGTCTTTCATAAATCAATCGATGAGGTTACCAAAACAGAACGCAGCAGGGCAAAAACGGCAAACTTTGGTATCATTTACGGCATATCGGCATTTGGTCTGGCACAGCGTATGGGTGTGAGCCGTACTGAGGCCAAGCAACTCATTGAAAACTATTTCAAGACATATAGTGGTATCAAGAACTATATGGACCACTCTATTGAGGATGCACGTGCAAAAGGCTATATAGAGACTATACTAAAACGTAAACGCTATTTGCCCGATATTACCTCACATAATGCCACTGTGCGCGGATTTGCAGAACGGAATGCTATCAACGCACCCATACAAGGCAGTGCAGCCGATATCATCAAAATAGCCATGATTGCCATATACCGCAGGTTCAAGAGCGAAAATATCAAATCAACAATGATACTTCAGGTTCATGATGAACTTAATTTCAATGTTGTTCCTGGAGAGGAGGAAAAGGTTGAAAGTATTGTTATTGAAGAGATGCAGAGAGCTTGGCCAATGTCTGTTCCGTTGGTTGCTGATTCAGGATGGGGAACAAACTGGCTTGAAGCACATTAAAATATATCCTTAAACTGCTTGGCAAATTCCCATATCACAAGACCTGCACTCACTGATACGTTCAGTGAGTGTTTTGTTCCGTATTGAGGTATTTCAAGCGAAAAATTACAAATATCAACTACATCTTGGTTAACACCCTTTACTTCATTACCCAAAACAAGTGCATATCTTTTATTCTTGTCAACAATCAAGTTGTCCAGTTTAATACTATCTTCAACCTGTTCTACAGCTATAGTCACATAGCCTTTATCATTAAGTTCTTTGACAATACTTGCACAATCCTTTGAATAAGACCAATCAACGCTTTCTTCAGCACCAAGAGCTGTCTTATGAATTTCAACAAGACAATTATCGGGAGTAGCGGTTATTCCGCATAATATTATCCTTTCTACCCTGAAAGCATCGGATGTACGGAATACAGATCCTACATTATATAGACTGCGTACATCATCAAGTATCACAGTAATAGGTAATTTAGTACTGCTTTTAAACTGTTCTG
>Ga0310690_10005807_pt1 | contig 16545 bp, 9 predicted proteins | sample AusTroGonzalo_MG_2_FD_207661 | JGI IMG/M metagenome (GOLD analysis project Ga0310690, IMG submission 207661) | Bovine rumen microbial communities from tropical cattle in Woodstock, Queensland, Australia - Gonzalo_04 (v2) (version 2) | ecosystem: Host-associated > Mammals > Digestive system >... | reverse complement strand
CGTGCCGCCGCGCCACTTGTTCGTGCCGCTCGCGTCCTCGGAGAACGTCACATTGGAGAAATAGTTCGCGCTGGTACCACGGCCCGAAGGGGCGTTCCAGTAAGCAGACATCTTCAGGGTGCGGTCGACAGGCAGCGACGTGCCGTCGATGGGGACCTTGGTCTGTGGCCCGACATAGGCTTTCACAGACATCTCTTCGGGAGACTGCCCGCCCAGGGGGGCGTTCACGTCCAGGCAGGACTGGACCAGCACGGCGGCCAGCAGCAGGGGGATAAAGAATAATTTTTTCATAGTGTATAACATTTATTATTTATAATATTTATTGTTTTCTGTCAGTTCTGCGGGATCTGGGCCTCCTGCACCGCCTGGTTCACCCAGTCTACGACAATGGGTTTGACGATGATTTCGTTCATGACGAAATGAAGCTCGTAGACATATTTTTTCCCTTCCTTCCAGTCTTCCGTCAAAGAGAGGGCCTTCTGCAGGGAGTTGTTGATTGCCGCGCCTGCGTCATCATATCCGTTGTGCATCGTATAATACACGCAGATACCCACCGCCGGCTGCTCCGGTACCAGGATGCCGGCGCCGCCGATGCCAAGATGGCATCCTGTGTCGGCGATATCCACGGCCGTCTGAGGCACATCGTAAGGGAAGGCCATCACTCCACCGGCATTAGGCACGTCCTTGTTCTTCGCCGACGCAAGGTCGCTCCAGGAGCACCATCCGCCATCCTGCATGGGATCATACGTCATATATACGAAACCGCTATACCGGGCCCCTTCAAGGGCAATACGGTCTATCGTGATACCGTGGTTCGCGGTACCGTCGTATCCCACCTCCGACGAGGCGATGAACATCACAAGGGCCTGGGCGTGGCGCATAACGACGGGGTTGCCGCCGAATGCCCGCGTCTGACGGTCCAGGCGCCCGTGCAGGATGTCCGTCTGTGCAGAGGAGTTATCCGGCACCGTAAGGGTAACGCCCGAGGTCACCTTGTCGTTCCACGACGGCGTCGCGGAGATGCCGTCGGCGGAATACATCAAAAAGTCAAGGGAACCATCAAGGGGCCAATACCGCGGCGTTCCTGATGCCACCCACGTAGACAACCCCTTCGCAAAGACAGCCGCGGTAAAATAATTGCCGCTTTCGCCACGGTCGGCATTATAATACGCAGAGACAACCATCGTACGGCCCTCCGGCATCACGGTGCCGTCCACAGGGGCCTTCGTCGAGACGTTCGTCTGCGGCGACAACCGGATGTCAAGCTTATCCTTGACATCGTTCACCTCTATGCAGGAGACCGTAACCGGGATGGCCAGTAAAAGGACAATATATGACAATCTGCTCATCATATGTTATATGTCTCGGGCACGGCGTCCCAATCAAGAACGCTCGGTAAAATCTCTATCTGCCGTGGGCTCACGATGATGTCATAGACATACTTGCGACCCATCCGCCAATGGGAATCCGGCAGCGTGAACTCGAGTTCCATGACCATGTCGCCACCCGCAAGGGAATAGCGCATGACGAAATTCTTCATCTTCTGCTCCGGCAGGAGCCAGTCAAGAACGACGGGCTGCACCTGCAGCGTGCTGCCATAGACTCCGTTGACATCATCCACAACGGTATCCTCGCGGCGGTCAAAACGGAAACTCCACTGGCCCTCGGCCAGTCCGAAAGGATGGATGACGCTGAGTTCGCCGGTCGTGTATATGTCTTTCACATACATTTCATGCAGGGTGACCACACCCGCAGAAGCGGCATCTTTCGCCCGAACTCGAAACTCGAGCCACGCCTGCGAGTGCTTGAAGGTCATCGAAACGGTCGATCCGCCCAGCAAGGTACGCGCGGGAACGAAACCGAAAAGGATGTCGTCCTGCGTACGCGCACGGTCCACGGTCAGCGCAAGACGGTCCGTGGTCACCCCACGGTCCCAGTTTACCTGCGCCTCCGAGAAAGGCTCTCCGGCGCTGTATGCGGTAAAGTCCAGCTGACCGCCGAGGGGCCAGAACACCACAGGGTCACGATGCCAGAGGCCGTCACCCTTCACGGCGAAAGCCTGGCCACGGAAATATTCTTCCTCAAAGCCGTCAGCGCGATGATACCATGCCGTCAGCCACAACGTGCGTGGCTGCGACGGGGACTCCTCCATCGCCGTGCCCGTGACATAACCCTTCGTACACGGCAGCGCAAAAGACGACAAGGTGATAGCGTCATCGGACAGGGCGAAACCCCGGTCGTCAAGGTTCGAACAAGAAACAGCGGCCCCTGCCAAGACAGCCACAAGGACCATCCGGCGGAGCGCCGTCGTAAGGGAGATATTGAAAAGGCTCATGTTCGGGTTGAATCTTTCAATACAATTGGTTAAACCTCCGGGGCTTTTGCGGAAACAAGGCGGGAACCGTTCCTTATGTGCCTTTTCCGCTGCGGCCCCTTTTCTGGGAAACCGGCGGGGGAGTCGAACCCCCACCGGCAAAATGGAAGATGAAAGCCCAAAAGGACTACTCAATCTCGGAAGGGAAACCCGTTGCACCCGGATCAACCACGGAGAACGGAGTGACCGAAGGGTTGACGGTGATCTCGTAAGGCTTGATTGTGATCTCGTAGATATACTTCTTGCCCTTTTCCCACTGTGCGGTAGCGAGGTCATAGGTATACTCGAGTTCGTTAGCCTGGCCGGCGAGGGTGTAGTGCATGACGAATTTCGTCTGTGCCTGAGCCGGGATCAGCATGTCCATGTAGCCGACAGCGTCGCTGATGAAGTTCGGGGCAAGGATTTCATAGGTGTCATCCATAGCCTTGTCAACAGCGGTCTCACGACCGAAGTCCCACACTGCGGACGGGGTGCTGCCACCGTTGAGGGTCAGCTCGCCACGGGTGTAGATGTTCTTCAGGGTGATGTCCTTGACGGCGACGATGTCGTTCATCGAATCGTCCTCAACCTTGATCTGGAACTGAATCCAAGCCTGGGTGTGGTTGAAGGTCATGGCCACGGGAGCACCAGCGGAGGTGGTGCGGCCAACGACTGCGCCGTAGATGATATCATCCTGCAGGTACTTGTCACCGACGGTCAGGACCACGCTCTGAGCAGCGTTGTCAGGGTTCCAGTTGATGACGGTGCCGGCGAAAGGCTCGGTCGAGGAGATGGCGAGGAAATCCAGGGTTCCGCCGATCGGCCAGTACACCTTCGGGCTGTGGTGCCACAGGTTGTCGGTTTCGCCGTTGGCGTTCTTCGAGAAGGTCTGGCCGACGAAATAGTCACCAGCCACGCCGCTCTGAGGGGTCAGATATGCGGACAGGAGCATGGTACGGTCGGTCTTGCCGTCCGGGGTCTGGCCGTGCAGCTTGTCGTACGGGCTGTCAACGAAGGTGGCGCCTTCCACGTAACCCTTGGTCACCTGTGCGGCGTTGATGAGAGAGAGTTCCTGCTGAACTTCGTCCTCAATCTTCGGAGAGACCTCGTTGCAGGAGGTGAGAGCAAAAGCTGCGAGAGCAGCCGCGAAAACAAAAACTTTTTTCATGTGCTTTTAGTTTTTGAAGGTTAATAAATAGGTGAATAAAAAAATGGTTTATATGCTTCCGCCCGTCCCCGTCGTGCCTTTCGGCTAGCGGCTTCGGGACGGGTTCATTCAAGTATAATTACTGTAACGTCAGGATTCCAGGGCTCTGCCCTCGGGTCAAAGCCGCCCTGTGAACGCGGCTCCACCTCCATCGTGATGGTTGCATATATCTCCCGGCTGCCGGAAGTGTCGGCAAGGATGACCTGGTCGGTCACATCGGCCTGGCCGTAATACACTGAGCCGTTGGGCCCCGTCACGACGGCGGTAAGTAGAAACCGCTCCATGGAGTTGTGTATGCCAAAGGAGCCGAAATATGCGTCCACATGGTCATCGCCATCGGTCTTCGTGGAGGCGGGAACGAAGCCCGGGAACAGGACCACGGCACGTTCGCCGATAGGGGTGAGACGGCCAAGATAATAGCCCTCCTCCTGGCCGGAGATATAGAACCACACGCTTTCTGCAATACCGGCGTTCGAAATACCGTCCACATGCACGGTCCAGTGCTGCACGGCGTCATGCAGGCGCGCCTGAATGACATATACTTCGTTCTTGTCCGTGACATAAGGAACGGTCACACGGCCGGAATAAAAATACAGCGGATCCGGATCATTCAGCACCGGCGTATCGTTGACACGTCCTGAAAGCGTCGCGGTTGCATACACACGTTCATACCGGTCCGGTTCCCTGACGTCGGAAACCGCGGTGCCCATATCATAGACCAGGACGTTGTATTCACCCGGCTCAACCCCGATGACATAACCGCCGGCCGGCATCCCTGCGGGATGCTTATCCGGGCGGAGATACGTGCTGTAAACAAGCTTATCCGTTTCTACGTCATAGAAGTTTACGACGAACATCGACGCCAGGATGGATTCATCCTCGGCCTGTGTCTCCAGGGAAATGCCGAGATAATAGTTGCCCGTGTTATAGACGATGGCTTCACGCTGGCAGGAAAGAAGGAGCATCAAAGCCGCGAAGACGGCGGCAAAGCCGGCAAGGATATTTCTCTTCATCATAACGTCCTCCTATCTTTTATTATTATCGGTGTCCTTGGCGAAGATCGGGACCACGAGATTCACGCCCGCCTTCATCGGAACGACGCCCTGCCAGGAGGCATCTTCATAATTACCGATGAGCTTACCGCCCTTCTCATGGACACCGTAGCCTCGCCAGCCAGTGTTCATATAACCTGCCGCCACCTCGAACTCCAGGCGGATCCCGCCTCGCTTACCGAGCGGCAGCGCATACATATATCCTACGCCAATGGTGAAATACTCGCCCTGACGGCCGATCCAGTCCCACTGGCAATCATAGTATCCGGCACCGACAATAAGGCCGAGGCTGTGCCCGGAAAGGCGATACTTACGGCAGCTGTCATAGGAAAGGTGGTTGTTGCCGAACCAATAGCGGCCCTCGACAAAGCCTCCGAGACCTTCAAAGCAGTATTTCTGAGGTGTATAGATACGATTCCCCCACTGACGCCAGAGCCACGGGGAATACCAATCCGCGGCCACGCTCCACCGGTTGCCGATGGGGGCCTCCACGCCGACGTTCATGGCCGGCAAGAGAAGGTTTGTGCGGACGGCCACCACGGGAACGCGCCAAAGGCTGTCACGGCGATAACCCTTGGGCTTCTTGCGGAGATATTCCTTCATGCTCCTCACAGAAGCGTCCGTCGCGCGGGTTGCCGCCGCGGCGAGGTACCATTCTGCGTCCGGGCCCTCATATTCATGGATCACGACGACCGTATCCTTCCGGGAGGACGCCTGCTGTGACACTACACAGCGCAACGTTCCCGCTCCAGCACGCAACTGGGGGAACAGGTTCTCCAGCATCCAGGTCCAGGCCTTGCCTCCATCCAGCGCCTTAAGGCGCTTCTGGCATTCTACCTTCTGCTCGTCCGACGGGTCGGTACGGACACCGGTCTCCGTGATGATATCAAGGACCTCCGTACGCCAGGGGCACGATGAATTCCATACGGAATGCCAGAGTCCTTCCCAGTCAGCCCCTACGGAATACGCCTTCACCTGTGAGGCGTTAAGAGGAATGTTTGACAGGATCCACGCACGGATGCTGCGCGCACGCTCCAAAGCAAGGCGGTCGTTATACTGAACGCCTCCCTCCGGCGATGCGCCGGTCTCAACGACAACCGCATGAACGATGATATCAGGATCTCTCATCAGCCCGTTCACCCCGTCGATGAAAGCCTTCATGACCGCCCCGTTATTCTGGTACGAAGCATCGACCTTGGATGAGCCCACATGGAACAGGATACGGGAGGAAAGGGTATCTTTCGGTGCGGAATTGCTTCCCCATAGACTCAGGGGCAGCAAAAGCAGGAGAAGTAAGCTTAGATATTTTTGCATCGTATTAAACGTAAATAGCCGTATAGTCCAAGTTTTCTGCAAACATAAATAATTTTCTTTGAACTTAAAAATTTTATTGCAAAAAAAGATATAGGTTGACTTTAAAATAAAAAAGGAAACAATATCGGGGTATGACGAAAAATAACAGTCGTCGCAAGCCCACGGTTTTAATCGCGGGTAAGACGGCAAAATAACCCACCAAATATTTGGTATTCAACAAAACACGTCGCGACGCTTTCCGTCGTCACGGGCCGCGCCGAGGACTACATCCTCGAACGGATGTTCGCGTCGTGCCTGCGCCTGCGCAACAGCCTTGCGGGCAACGCCCGCCACCGCCTCTTCAGACTGATGCAGGACGCGGAGTACCGCGCCCTGAAAGCCGATCTGAAAGCGCTGCCGGCCGGCAGCAGGGGCACGCGGCGCGGCGAGCTCACGAGCCGGCTGGCTGCCGTGCGCAAGACCTACGGCCTCGGGTCGTGCTATCAGTTTTTGCAGTGAGTTGCGCCGATCCGCAAGGCATATTTCAAGAAGAAGGCCGTACCCTCGCATATAGCACAGACCATCGCCGAAGATGTATGGCGGGGCGTGGAGGCCGTGCTGTTCTCTAACGGCAGGATGCTCTCCCGCAGGGATGAACATTCGTTCACCACGCTGCGCGGCAAGAGCAACGCCGCGACGCTGCGCTTCGACCCCGTCGCCATGCGGCTGATGGTCGGCGATATGGCGCTGCGCGTGCGCGTGAAGGATGATGGATATATGCGCGAGGACCTCGCGCGCATGCGCGCCTCCTTCGAGAGCGAGCGCGCGGGACGCGGAGCGATCACCGGCTGCATCCGCTACTGTGCGCTGCAACGGCGGCTGGTGAACGACCACGGCACCGTCAAGTGGGGCTACCGCCTCCTCGTCACATGCGACGGCCCGGCCCCGCGGCGCAAGGCCTGCGAACCCATGCCAGGACGAGACTCCCGCACGCTGGCCATAGACCCGTCGATGGCAATGATGGCCTGCGCAGACGACAGCGGGGCCTGCGGGTTCGTGTTTCTCGACGGGAAGGATCCCGTGGCTGAACGGGTGACCCGAGAAACAAACCTCCGTCTCGACCAGTCGCGGCGGTCCTCGAACCCCGAGCGCTACGACGACCGGGGACGGTTTATCAAGGATTCCGTCAATGCCAATACCGGCGGGAAGGAGATGAACTGCTCCGCACATTACGAAGACCTGTATATGAAGCGGAAGCTCATACTGCAGAAGCGGTCGGACAACCTGAGCGGTAGGCGCGGAGCGATATACAACGCACTGGTGCGCAGCTACGGCACGATAAAGACCGAAGGCATGCAGTATGTCGCGCTGTCCGCACGCGCGAAGGACGTACGGTTCGTCAAGGGCGGGAGGATAACATCAAAGAGCCGGTTCGGCTCCACCATCCAGCGCTTCGCGCCCGCGACGTTCCTCGCCGAGCTTAAACGCAAGACCGAGGCTTCCGGTGCGACGTATGTCGAAGTAAACCCCTGGACGCTCAAGGCCAGCCAGTACGACCCGACGGGCGACATATACGTCAAGCACAAGCTCTCCGAGCGGGTGTTTGGCCTTGCGGACGGCACGGCCGTCCAGCGGGACCTGATGGCCGCGTTCACCATTCTCCATGCACGGCGCGAGGAGGTCGTGGATGCGAAGACTGGCAAGAAGAAAACTGTCGACCTCCCGGACAGGGAGGCGATGCTCGCGGCGCTGCCGACGTTCATCCGTGCGATGCACGGGGTGATGGATGGTCTCGCCGAGTCAAAACGGCAGCTCCCGGCCGCAACGGGAGCCGGGGCATGGACTACGCCCCAGGGCACGGGGAAAGGGCTTTCCCCTGTAGACGTGTCGCACTCCGACAAAGGTGAAATACCCGTGCTGCAAAGGGTGTGCGGAGACGGACCGAAAGGCCGCCGAGGCGCATCAGGCTCCGCGGAATCCATCCGGAAAAGGAGGGAGGGCGACGGCCCTCTAGGAACCCCACTGCCTCAGCTGTGGGAGTAGTCAGCAGGTTTGTGTTGCATAAAAAGAATTTTTGTGAACAGCCGATTTAAGCAAATCCATAAAAAACAAATAGTCTGGGTCTCTGTGAGTTAAACCATTTGTTCAAGTACTTTTTTCAAAAAAATTGTACTATATTTACGAACCAAAATCAATTAAGATGCGCCAGTTTTACTCATATTTCATTTTGCTCTGCTTGCTTCTGAACGGATGTACTCCAACTATGGACATTACAATTAATTATCAGCAGGAACAAGCGGAAATAAAAATAGAAGATACCAATATCTACATTTTGGTCTCGGACAAGCCCAACGCCATTGTCCTGGGCATGGACACAAACCAAGATTGGAAAATCGAAAATAGGGGATCAATTCCTGGATGGATTACCGTCGGACTCAATTCCGGACATTCCGGAAAAGCATCAATAAGCATCAATATTGCCGAGAATGAAAATTATGATGACAGAGAGGGTCAAATCCTGTTTTCAGGAAAAAAGGTACAAAAAACCGTCACAATACACCAACAGCAGAAAAACGTGCTTTATTCAAAGACGGAATTCATTCTGGCGCCGCAAAAAGGATTACAGGTTGTGGTCGTTGTGAATTCAAGCGTCAAATATGGACTGAACGGAAACATTCCAGATTGGATAAAGACAATACCAGAAACCAAAGGTCTTAGCATAGATAGATTTTCTCTTTCAATTGGTCCTAATTCCGGACAACACGCCAGGAGCGCCCGATTGACTTTCGCCGGGGAGGGTATCGCCCATGACGTCGTTGTCGTCCAGGCCGGAGAGAATCCTCTTTTGGATGTTTTTGAAAACGATGAAATCAGATTGTCATGTCTACCCGAAACATTTGATTTAGTAGATAAACATCCCTTTTCTTTGTCCATTCAAGATGCCGGGTGGCTCAAGATTGAAAAAGCAGACGAAATGTCTTTCGTATGGGCGGTAACCGCCGATGAAAACAAATTGGCTGACAGCAGGATGACAATCCTCGTCGCCCAGAACCTTAACGGGGAAGGTGAAAAACAAATATCCGTTTCACAGGAGGAAACAAGCAGGGCGACCATACGGATCTATACTTCTGCAGAAGAAATGGCCGCCCCTTTAATAGAGGGACAAAAGCCTGTATATACTATTCTTTGGGGCGACGGAACAGAATCCGTAAGCCCAAAGCCAGGAGAAGTACACCGGTTCTCTGTTTCCGGGGAAAAAATAGTAACGTGTACAACGGTAAATGTTTCCGCTATCGAAATAAGCGAGATGACCGGCATAAGTAACATAGACCTTAAAGAATGGCTAAAACAATGATATCTGACCGCTTTATAAAAATCCTTTTTACGGTTCTTCTTTTCTCTTTTTGCTATTTGGCTTATGCACAACCCGTTGATGAGGCGTCAGCCAAGAAGATAGCCGCCGGATTCTTTAAGGACCGGGTAAAAAACTTTGAGGACAAACGCCTGGAGCGGATATCCGTGCTTCCGGAAACGAAGACCGCCGCAAACAGCGCGTTCTACGTATTTTCAACAGGAGGATCCGGTTACGCCATCATAGCTGGAGATAAACGTATGAAGCCAATTCTTGCTTATTCGTTGGAACGTGAGTTCCCAAAGAATGCAGATTTACCGCCAGCCCTTAAGGCATGGCTCGCTTCGTTGGAAGAAGCTGTTATGGAGATGGGGCCGGTAGTGGATGACGGCTCATTGACGGACAATCGTTGGCGGGAGGCGGTCGCCAATACAAAAGGGCAGAACGGAGGGCGCGTAGAACTGCAAACCGCACTGTGGGATCAGTCACAGCCATTTAACGAAATGTGCCCGATGGTGGGGAATAAACGGGGGTTAACAGGTTGCCTTCCAACGGCGTTATCTATTCTTATGCGATATTACCAGTATCCCCAAGGGGTTGTTAATGTATACGTTCCATCTTATGATGTCAATCTTGGGGTTGACAATGTCTTCCATGGCGGAGGATGGCAGATTGATTACGCCTGGGACTGGAATAACATGCCCTTGACAGACGGGAAAAACTTCAGCAAAGAAGAGACAAAGGCCGTGGCCACATTGATGAGGGATATCGGCGGCATGGTTAAAACATGTTATGACAAGGACGGATCCGGGGCGGCGCCGGAAAGATGTAACATCTTGATGGATTCTCTTGGATATGATCATGGTGCAAGATATGTTCAATGGTGCATGTATACTCACGAAGACTGGATGTCTTTATTGTCAAACGAGATTTACGAAGGAAGACCTGTTTTGTTTGCCGGATGGGACTATTATACCGGAGGGCATGCTTTCATCGGCGACGGGATAGATGAAGACCAAAATTTCAGAATGAACTGGGGATGGGGCGGAAAATATAACGGCTATTATTCTATGGCCCCGTTCGCTTATGAAAACGAAACTCGGTATCCTGCTTATTTTTTTACTTTATGTGCCTGGATAGGCCTTCAGCCAAATGTTGGAAATCCCAAAAAGCCAATACCATACATTTATGAGTTAAGGGTGAAAGAAGGACTGTTAGATCCAGACAATCCGTTCACGATTGTTAATCCATTTATTGCCTTTAGTGATAAACCGGGAACAATAGGAAGGATGGACGTGCATTGCGATCTGATTATAGCCATGTGCAAAAAAGACGGAACGATAAAAGAATTTGTATCGGATGTATTCCGTTTTTATTCTGCTAACATATCCATTCCATGCCAGATAACGAAAGATATTGAAATAGGGGATTATATTTGTCTGTTATATAGATATGATGATGACGATTGGGCCGAAGCTTTGCATGATGTAGAACAAGATAGGGGGATAATCCATTTAAAAGAAGAATTATCCATAGAACAGGCAACTTCCATATATATTACACGAATTGACAATCTTGAAATCTACGGTGTTTTTTATAGGGAAACAAAAGTCATCAAAATACTTACCAAGCAGGCCGCTTTGATTACTTTATATGATGAGAATGGCAAGGGGATCAGCAACGCCGGCCGGGGAGAGCGGATCGATGACCTGTGGATCAAAAACCTGACAAGCAGCGGGCTCGATCCGGTTTATAGCTACGGTAGGAACCCCAATAAGGGAGTTTATATTATATGTCTTAATGACTTGGAGCCAGGTAAATACATAGTGGTTCTTAATACCCAAACCGAAAGGTTGACTTTTACTTTTGAAAAATAAAAAAACAAATTCCCCGGACAGGAAAACCCGTCCGGGGAATAAGTATAAACAATCAGGCTATTGTGTAATAAAAGCACCACCAAATGATCCATATTGATGAACCGCATAATCAGCCAAATCGTACGGAATTAAGAAAGAAACACCGTCGGGGAACTGACCAAAGATATTACCGGCATCACCAGCAGTAGCAGTAGTCTTGATTTGGAGAGTAAAACTGTTTCCAGACTTAGAAACCGTAATGTTATTATCTCCATTAACTTGGTATGGATCATCATACGTCTGACGCGCCCAAGTATATCCGGTCAGCCTTGACTTCAACCGATAGTATATCGTATATGTTTCATGATCAGAAAGAACAGGAAAAGCAGACGTGCCTCCGCCCTCAATCTCGTACCAATTATACTGTTCATCAATGACAGACACGACCTGAGTTGCTTCACAACCATCCCATGTAGCCTTTATTGTAAAGTCTCGATAAGAACCATATAGCTCTGTGTCGAATTGGCTGCCAGCTGAAATCGTCCAATCGGATGCAATAGCAAAGGTACTTGCGCCGGGTGTAAAGTTGACACCAGTGATTGTTACTCCATCAGAAGGATGCAGTTCAACACGAGAACCATTGGACATTAAAGCATAAAGAACAATAGTGGATTGCCAACTCTTATTCTTATCGAGATCGTAATGATCCTGTTCTCCACAATCGTCAAAGTAAATACTAACAACCATAGAATTATTAATAATGATGGTTGCCGGTTCATAATAAATGGAACCGGGATTAGTCGGACTGTAATTTGAAGCGATGACCTCTACCGTTCCTTCATTTATTCCATTTACTTGATTATGACCGGAAATCGTAGCAAAATTTGTTTTATTACAATTAAATGTTACCTCAGACGTAACATCAGCACCATTATCTTCTCCTTGAGAGACGCCATCAACATAAGTCGTAGTATAAACCTTTGCATGAACAAGGGTGTTTCCTCCTACGGGAATGATGTCATTGTCTGCAGTAGTAACAACGCGATATGAATAAGCCGTGGAGCTACCCCACGCGACATCCACGGACTCCACCTCGGAAACCGTAACTTCGGTGTAGGAACCCGTGATGGTCGCGGTTCCCGCGGTGCTGCGGACAGCGGTCTTGTTTCCGTTGTCGATGGTTGCCGAAGGTGATGAGAATGTCGTGTTGCTGGTCACCATGCCGCGGCTCACGCGATTTTCACCAACCAGCTCGAACAGCTCTGCGGTCAAGTCGACAGGCGTCCCAGCGGGAACGCTGGTGCTGCTTGCGTCAATGACGAGAATATAATACGGATTCCATTCCACGCGCACGGTTTCAGTGGATTCGAGGGTTTGACCGGTATACGAACCCGTAATGACTGCCCAGCCTTCGGAATTGCGTACGGCTGCCGCGCCATTAATGATGGTTCCTGCCGAAGACTCTGACGCTACGGAGAACGTCGTGCTACTGGTGACATTCGAATCGTATTCCCAATTTGCACTCCACGTATTGCCTCCATCATCGCTGTATTTTCTCTCAAGAACCGCGCTCAGGCTACATTCATTACCCACGCGGAGAGATATGGGGGACGCGCCAACGACAAGACGGTACTTGTATGTTCTCGGCGTAGGGCCCTGAGGGTTAATCGTCACGGTAGCGTGATCCGTAGTGTTGGACGGAGCATAGACGCTTCCAGTGTACGTTGCCCATACCTCGACAACATCCTGACTGTCACCGCTAGTCTCTGACGTATAATAACCGACAGAGTTCACGGAGCCATGTCCGGAACCAGAAGGGTCCAACGACCAGGAACAGTCAGTGGACACGTCTATCGGATCACCTACATCAACCCCGCCGTCCTGCGGCTGGATCCAAGCATAGAAGCCGACCCCCTCACCATAAATGATCGTCGGATTATACGGATCACCGTCATAGTCGCCGACATAGAACCTATAGGATGTCTGAGGCTGAGGGCCGCTGGTGATATTGATCGTTACGGTGTTGGATTCAAGAGAACCCTCCGTGAACTTCATCGTAACCTGTCCGGCGGTCGAACCGACATATACTCTGGACGAGCCGTCATCACTCGAGAGCGCTATGAGGTTCGAATTCGTTATCGTCACGTTGTCCGGATTGACAAGATACCATGAGCCGTTGTAGCTCCTGCAATAGAACGCTACCTCAAAGGATTCACCAACCTGAACGGAAATGGGCGACGTGCTATAGGTACCGCCAATCGTCCTTGTACGGAGCTGGGCGATCTCTTCATAGCTACTATACTGGTTGCGTAAAGAAATCTCTGCAGTAACGGTATTACCATGAATATCAGTAAACTCCGATTCGATGACAAACGACCGTCCATAACCTGCACAACCAGCGTCGATATATCCTGGTTTACGGGCTTTCGACCCTACTTGCTTTGTCACATATGTGCTGATCTGACGCGTACTATACGTCTCGAAGTTACCAGAAACAGCTGCCCCGTTCGCCTCACTCCACAGCCAATCCGCACTATTCGTGACATTGATGCGCTGCCCATTGGAAAATGTGGCGTATGCCTGCAGTCGAGTACCCTGATTATCTTCAAGCCATCCAGCCATGGTGGCAGGAACAAGGTTTTCAGGACCCGGATAACCGTCAGGGATGACGATTTCCAGTGCCGTGACGTTGCCGGGGTCGATAACATTGATCACTGCTGTACCGCTTGCGCTGCTGCTGCCGATACTGAACGTTCCTGTCACATCGATGGTGCCGGGCGTTGTCTGCGGCTTCACCGTCATGACGTTCTGGTTGCTCGTTGATGTCGTATACGTAGGGAACGAATAGGAATCTCCGCTTGAAGGCGACCATGCAAGTTCCCAGTACGAATATCCGCTGCCCCTTGACCGCAGATTCTGCGTCGTGGTTACGTCGGTCAGATTTGAGTTTACAGTATTGTTCGGTTTGTAACGATACTGTAGGTCCGCCGCATAGGGGATTTCGCGACGCTCGTACAGATACATCGATGTCGTTGCCGGCTTGACGGTAACGCTGACGGCCTCATACAGGTCGCACATGAGGCCAAAATAGGCAGTACTCGTTACGTCGCCATAGGTGTATGTGCCTTTCAAAAGGTAGTCGTTAGCCGTATATTCTGTCGCCGTCGAATTGTTATATGAGGATTCTGACAACCTTCTTACTTCCCACGTAAAACTGATTCTATGGCTTTCTGTATCATAGCTCATGCTCTTAATTGTGAACAGAGCGTAGTTACCCGGGGCGGGAGAAAATTTCACAGACTTGTTAATAAGATCACTTATGGCATAACTAAGCGAACTTGTAATCAAAGTGCTTCCAGAATAACGCGGCTCCTTATCGTTAAACCGTACGGTAGGATCATCTTCGATGTCCCCCCGGGCGGATTCGTTGATAAAGGCGGCCTTATAATCAATCGTACCCGTTCGGAGAGAGCTTGTCTGGTTTTCAGACAGGTTACTAAGAACATCCATGATGTTCAGGTTATACCTCTCGACATTGTTTACCAACATGCTCTGCAATTCGCGGACACGTAAACGGATCGTCGTCGACATTGTCGTAAGGTTATCGTTATAAACCGGCTGGCCGTCCAATGCATATTGATTGCGAGCAGCAGTCGCATCCTGGAGCCATCCCCCGATGGTTGCATTGTTGTGGCCCGGTAATAAGATGAAGGTTGCCGGGTCCTCATATGTGACGGTCAGGTTCGTCGTGCCTGGCGATACGGCACTTAACGTATATCCGGTAGCCGTCTTGTTTAACGATATAATACCAGACTTACTGAGCGTAAACGATGACTGTGCAGTGAAATCACAAAGATGGAAACTATAGCCATCAATAGCTGGAGATTTTACATCAATGCCACTTCGGATATGTTCTACCGTTGAACGGTTGGGAAGGACAAATTCACCATCGATATTTGGAATATGATTATCGAAATTAAGGCCTGTCATCCTTATGGTCCTTTGGGACGAAACGGGCGTTTCGCTAACATACAGATAAGGAGCCCAGCTGTTAATGCAGCTCAACCTTGCCGTACCGGATTTCGTGACACCCTCGTCGGTATAGGAAACGGTCACAAACCTATTGTTATAAAGGGAACCAAGAGCGGAACTCTGATAACCGTTGGCGGTAAAAATTAAATACCTGTTTGACGGATACACGTTAATTCCGTAACGCTGGTCACTAGAAAGATCAGACCTCCAGCTTGCAGCCAAACCCTCCACGGCAAAACTAAAGTTATCCGTAGTAAGCAGTTCCGTGATATTGGTCTCTGTCCCGTCGCTATAATGTGCCGTAACAAAATAGGTCACCATTCGGCTGTAAATATCTCCCGGACCGCCATAATTGCAAAAAAGAAACAGCGTGTCTTTATGGTCTTTAGTATACTGCCATAGTGCCGTATTATTGTTATAAGCATTCAATAGGGTAGAATAATCAGCCACATTGGCATTGCACTGATACTGGTTTGTCCGTCCATCAGAAGCCAGATGCAGTTTCACCTCGCTAAGGCGCCTTCCTACACGCACCTCGATATCGCTCGTCTTGCGTCCGTCAAGCGTGGCCACCGTTGCAATGCCCTCGAGAGCCGAATGGCCTGCCGGAGCACAGAAATACAACTGTGACGCAGCATCAACATTCACCCAGGTACCCGCCGAAGACGGCGTTACCTCCTGTGTCATGCCAGCATCAAGATATACCCTGGCAACAGGGGTGCCGGCTTCATACAGATGATTGGAAAGCTTGAACTTGCGGAGCAGCCCCGAAGGGGAAGCAATGATGCCCTCGGCGATGGCGGTCCCGTCCGTAGGGAGCTGCACATACCCCGGGTCTACGGCATGCTGCCAGGCTACACTACGCGTATCATTGAAGTCTCCCGCTTCAACCTTCCAGATTGGCGTGGTCTGTGTCCAGTCGCTATCGTGTTTCGTTTCCTTGATAGCGTTTTCGACCCACTCGTCGGTAGGGGCAAGCGTAATGGTGGAACGGCGGTTACGCATGACGTTGAAGTCCTGCGTATTGTCCGTTCCTAGATAAAAACGATAAACACCCGAGACAACAATACCGCTTCCGTCCTGCAGGCTGATGTGGCCCGCAACTTCCACATAACTCGGATATATTCCGGATTTGATGTTTGACTGCTTCTTTTGATATGAGTCTCCGCCGGTTTCCTTTAGGACGGCGCTGCCGCTGCCGGAAAGGTTTTCCAACGTATAGAACACGACTGCGTTTCCGCCGTTGAGGGATGAGATATCCGCGACCGTGGCCTGGTCGGTCACGGTCAGCGAAGACGACGCTCGGCTCGATGCAAACGGCGTCACGGTACCCGTTCCTCTCATCTGTAAAGACGAAGCGGAAAAACCATATTGCGACAAGCCACTTTTATCAAGGGTCA
>Ga0310690_10005806_pt1 | contig 16548 bp, 13 predicted proteins | sample AusTroGonzalo_MG_2_FD_207661 | JGI IMG/M metagenome (GOLD analysis project Ga0310690, IMG submission 207661) | Bovine rumen microbial communities from tropical cattle in Woodstock, Queensland, Australia - Gonzalo_04 (v2) (version 2) | ecosystem: Host-associated > Mammals > Digestive system >... | reverse complement strand
ACTCCTACCACGTCCACGTGACGGAGCCGATCGATGCGTTCAAGAAGCTGGAGCTTGAGGCGAAGTTTCAGAAGCTCTCGCCCGGCGGGGCCATCAGCTACGTCGAGGTCCCGAACATGCAGAACAATATTCCGGCCGTGCTGGCGATCATGCAGTACATCTACGACCACATCATGTACGCCGAGCTCAACACGAAGTCCGACTACTGCCAGGTCTGCGGCTTCGACGGCGAGATCGAGATCGTGAAGGACGAGTCGGGCAAACTCATCTGGAAGTGCCCCAAGTGCGGCAACACCGACGAGGCCAAGCTCAACGTCGCTCGCCGTACGTGCGGATACATCGGATCCCAGTTCTGGAACCAAGGTCGCACGCAGGAGATCAAGGAGCGCGTCCTCCACGTCTCGTGACAGGAACGATTCGCTGCGGAGTGAACTACGCGTCTATACGCACCTGCGACATAGCGAACGGAGAGGGAGTCCGGGTCTCCCTCTTCGTCTCTGGTTGTACGCACCATTGCAAGGGCTGCTTCAACGAGGATGCATGGAGCTTCGCCTATGGCAAGCCGTTCACGCGCGAGGTCGAGGACGGCCTGCTGGCCGCACTCGCTCCCGGATACATATCAGGGCTCACGATACTTGGCGGCGAGCCGATGGAGCCGGTCAACCAGCAGGGGCTGATTGGTTTCCTCAGGCGCTTCCGCAAGCAGTGCGGCGACTCGAAGACTCTCTGGATATACACGGGCTGCGTGTACGACCTAGACTTGCTGCCGCCTTCTGGCGATGCGCTTGGCATGGAAGTCAACTCACCGCACAAGCGCTGGCGCACAGAGGTGACGGATGATATTCTCAGAATGACTGACGTTCTCGTGGACGGCCCGTTCATCGAGTCCCTCAAGGACATATCGCTGCGTTTTCGCGGCAGCTCGAACCAGCGTATCATCAATCTCCGTTCTGGAATTGTGCTTGCCGGACCGGGAGAGGGCGCTCGCGTTTCTGCCTGATTCGGGGTTGACGGCGACGGATATTTTCGGTAAAATACCACCAACACTCGGAAACTGAAAGAGAACTGCAATGTTCGGAAAAATCAAATCGCTTTTCTCGACTGACATCGGCATCGACCTCGGTACCGCGAATTCCCTCGTTTACGCGAAGGACCGTGGCATCGTGCTGCGCGAGCCGTCGGTTGTCGCTATACAGGCTGGCTCCAAGCGGGTCTTGGCAGTCGGCGACGAGGCGAAGCGGATGCTCGGCAGGACGCCCGGCAACATCGTGGCCATACGGCCGATGAAGTCTGGTGTCATAGCCGACTTCGACATAACCGAGGCGATGATCAAGTACTTCATCGACAAGGTGTGTCCGAAGCATTTCTACTCCAACATGAAGTGGTCCCGCCCCAGGATGGTTATAGCGGTTCCGAGCGGAATAACCGAAGTCGAGAAGAGGGCCGTCGAAGACGCGGCCCAGCAGGCCGGCGCGGGCAAGGTGTTCCTCATCGAGGAGCCCATGGCTGCGGCGATCGGCGTGGGGCTGCCGGTTTCGGAGCCGGCCGGCTCCATGATCGTCGACATCGGCGGCGGCACTTGCGAGGTGGCGATCATCTCGCTCGCAGGCATTGTCCATAGCTATTCTGCCCGCCAGGCAGGCGGCGACGCGATGGACGACTGCATAATGCGGTACATACAGAGGGCGTACAACCTGCTCATTGGCGAGCGCATGGCCGAGTGGATCAAGATCGAGATCGGCAGCGCCTATCCGATGGGCGAGGAGAAGACACTTGAGATAAAAGGCAGGGACATAGTGGCAGGATTGCCGAAGACCTTGACTATAACCTCGGAGGAAATCAGAGTAGCTTTGAAGGAGCCGGTCACGCAGATCGTCGACGCGGTCCGCTCGACGCTTGACAAGTGCGAGCCGGAATTAGCCGCCGACCTCGTCGACCGCGGACTTGTGCTTTCTGGCGGCAGCGCTCAGCTGCGCGGCCTTGACAAGCTTCTTTCGGAGCAGACGGGGCTGCCCGTCACGCTTGCGGACGATCCGCTTTCGGCGGTGGCCGAGGGTACCGGCGTCGTCATGAACGAACTCGACTTCCTCGCGAGGAACAAAAGGGCGTAGCAGGGTTTTCGGCGAATCTCGCCGATGAAGGGATTCGCCAAGAGTGAAGACTAGGGAGAGAGGGTCTTTGACGGTCATCGCGATTGCGGCGGCCGGAGCTTTGGCTTTTGCTTTGTTCAAGGCAGCTCCCGTTGAGGCTGCGTATCCAGTGGAGCGCGCCAAAGCGACCTTTATGCACAAGGTGATGACGCGGATAAGAGGTCTTTGGCGCGGCTCGCAGGCAATGGCCGAGAACGTCGTGCTAAGACGCGAGGTCGCGTCATTGGCGATGGAGCGCGGCGAGTATTCCCGCGTGCTGGCGGAGAACGCCAGACTTCGCAAAGCTCTTGACTTCTCAGAGTCCTCGCCCGGTCGCTGGGTTGCTGCAGAGGTCCTTTCACATGGCGGCGGAGCGTCAGGCGCGCGCCGGATGGTGAGACTGGGCAAGGGCTCTCTGGCAGGTGTTTCGGAGGGTGCGGTCGTCGAAGTTCCGGAGGGACTCGTCGGCCGCGTCGTCTCGGTTACTCCGCATACCTGCGAGGTGCTGTTGGTCACCGACCCGGCGCTTAAGGTATCCTGCCGCGTGGAAGGGACGCCTCCGCTTCTGGGGGTGCTTTCCGGAGGCACCGACGACGCGCTCGTCATAAGGCATTTGAAGGCCGGGGTGGAGATACCACCCAGGTCTGCGGTTTACACATCGGGTCTCGGAGGGGTGTTCCCCGCCGGGATCGCGGTCGGCACTTTCTGCACCGACGGGGAATCCTCCGAGGACGCCTCAGGGCGTGGCTCGGGCGGGCTCGAGCGGGATGGAAAGGTTCAGCCGGCCGTCGACTTTTCGACGCTGGAGGACGTCTTCATCCGCAGGTGAAAAAGGACTTTGCCAATCTTGTGCTTTCCGTGATCGTGCTGGTCTTCGGCTGCGCGACGGAGGAGCTTGCGCCAAAGGTCTTCGGCGTGGGCGTCCCTGTATTGCTTTCGTTCGCGGCGTGTCATGCGGTCCGGCGCACTCCATTGGCGGGGCTTCTTTTCGCTGTTGCGGCAGGCGGTGCGGAGGATGCGCTTTCGTCGCTTCCGTTCGCGACGAGCGCTGGTTTTTTCGTTGCGCTCGCCGCGTTGCTGCGGGGGTTCAAGTTGCCGCTTGTGGTTGCGGCGCCGGCGTACTGTGCATACCAGCTGTGGTTGTGGGTATGGCTCGGCGCGAGGTTGGACGGAGGCGTCCATGTACGGATGCTGGTGTCTTTGCCGGTCGGGGCCCTGACCTTGCTGGCGGTTCATTTCGCCATGAAGTGGCTTGACTGGAAGGCGGCGATGGATGAAGACTGACGCTCCGATCTCTGCGATAGTCTCGTTCTGGCTGCTGACGGCGCTGTTCGTCGTCGGGTTTGCGGCGCTTGCCGTCCGCCTCAAGGAGGAGCAGGTGGACTTCGCGGCGGACCACCTCCGTGATATGGATTCGCAGTCCTTCCGGCAAGTCCAGACGACTGGGCTGCGTGGACGCATTTTCGACAGGAGGGGAATTCCGCTTGCCGTCAACCGTCTTTCGCGTAGCATCATCGTAAACCCCGAGGCGTACAGAGCCAAGAAGAAGGGCGAGACGACGGAGACGCTGTTGATGGCGGCTGTGTCGGAGCTAGTCCCGGTGATTGGGCGTGCGCCTTCCGTCGGCGAGAATGGAATACGCCGTCACCTGAGGCAGGCGCTTGCGCGTCCTCTTGTCGTGTGGCGCGACGTGTCTGACGAGGAGCTTGCGCGCTTCTCGGAGCGATCCCTGGATTTCCCTGGATTTGACTGTGCTGCAGACGCGGAGCGACTGTATCCGCAGGGTTCGGTCGCCGCGCATCTCATCGGACGCGTGGGCCGTGACAGGTTCCCGTTGGCGTCCGGCGACGAGAAGATGAACTTCGTCGACAAGGAGCTGTGCGGGCGCGAGGGTCTTGAGCTGCAGTACGACGACTATCTGCGCGGCATGCCGGGCAGGGAGAGGCTGTTGGTCGATGCGCGCGGCTTTGCGTCCTCTCGGTCGGTGGTCGTAGAGCCGCGCAACGGATTCGACCTGAAGCTTACCATCGACCTGCAGCTGCAGCGTGTTGCGGAGCGCCAGCTCAGAGGCTGGAAGGGCGCATGCGTGGCGCTTGATCCGAGAGACGGCGCCGTGCGCGTTTTGGCGAGCGCACCTACCTTCGACCCAAACGACTGCGTGCCGATATTCCGCACCGAGGTGTACGAGCGCTACGCAAAGGATCCCGACAAGCCCCTGCTCAACAGAGCGACGGCCGGGACATACGCGCCGGGTTCGACCTACAAGCCCATAACGGCGCTCGCGGGCCTGAGGACGGGACACAGCGCGTCGGAGGCTTATGAATGCATCGGAGCGTACGAGATAGGCGAGATGAGGATTCGCTGCACGCGGACATGGGGCCACGGCGAGCTCGACCTCGCGCACGCCCTGCGCGAAAGCTGCAACCCGTACTTCTGCGCGTTGGGGGTTTCCTCTGGGACAAACGCGATGGTCGCGGTTTCCCGCATGTTCGCGCTCGGGGCGCGCACCGGCATAGACTTTCCGACGGATGCTGCAGGCGTAGTCCCCGACGCCGCGTGGAAGGCCGCTCATTCCGCAGATCCGAAGTGGCGCCTCGGCGACCTCGCCCAGATGTCGATAGGACAGGGACAGCTGCTCGTGACGCCGCTTCAGATGGCTCGCGTCGCGGCGGCGCTCGGCACCGGCGTTATGGCGGTTCCGCACCTGAACGCGTCGCTTTCGCCGAGCCTGGCGCCTCTGCCGGTTCCCGCGGACCATCTGGCCGCTGTTAGGCGCGGAATGCGTTTGGTCGTGGACGGCGGCACCGGCAAGCTCGCCGGCGAAGGCGTCGACGCGCACGTCATCGGCAAGACCGGGACTGCGCAGGTCGGCATGGGTGCGAACCTCCGCAAAAACACGTGGTTCATCGCATACGCCGAGCCTACCGCGACTTCACGGACGCAGGAGCCGCTCGCAGTTGCGATGATAGTGGAGAACGGCGAATCTGGAGGCGGGACGACGGCGCCGATGGTCGCGGCTGTCCTCAGGGCTTTCTATAACGGGGAGGACGAGCGGTGAAGAAATTCCTCCTCAGGTTCAACTGGATATCGTTCCTCTCCACGCTCGCGCTCGTGGCCATAGGCGCACTTGTCCTCGCGTCGGCCGGCGCTGCGCGTGATTCCGCCGTGATGGCGGCGAAGTGGAAGGAGATGCTGTGGACGGCGGCGTTCGGACTCGTGCTCTATTTCGTGCTGGCGTTTGTGGACTACAGGACGGTATTGAACTGGCTGTCGGTGCCGTCGTACATGTTTTCGCTAATCCTGCTCGTGGCCGTCCTTGCCGTCGGCACGGCGAAGTTCGGCGGTCGGCGGTGGCTGTGGTTCTTCCAGCCGAGCGAGATATCCAAGCTCTGCATCATAGCGTTCCTCGCGCAGTTGTTCGGTGGCGGAGAGGAACGCTTCCGGGGGCAGTACGGGTTCCGCGGGCTGCTTGTTGCGGCAGTGGCGGCAGGTGTGCCGTGTATGCTGATTCTGCTGGAGCCGGACCTTGGCACGGCGCTGACGCTCATTCCGGCGGTGCTCGTGATGCTGCTCTCGGCCGGAGTCTGGCGCAAGGGGCTCGTCGCGCTGCTGGCGGTCGGCTGCATCGGCGTTGCGGCGCTTCTCGGCGCGGTCCACGAGGCGGAGCGTCCGGGCGTGTCCCCGGAGCGTAGGGCGGCGATACTCAGGTATGTCCCGCTGCGAAGCCATCAGGTCTCCAGAGTGAAGACGTTTTTGTTCCCGGAGACGGACCAGATGGACTCCGGCTACAATCTGCGGCAGGCGACGATGACGATTGGCTCCGGCGGTCTTATGGGCAAGGGCTACCGCCGCGGCGAGAGCATACGTCGCAGGCTCCTGCCGCCGATGGGCATAATGAACGACTTCATCTTCTGCGTCTGGGCGGAGGAGATGGGGTACCTCAAGGGATCTTTGGTGCTGCTCGCGCTGTTCGCTCTGCTGAGCGTTTCCACGGCGTGGACAGCGGTGGTCGCGAGTGATGGAAGGGGGCGCCTGGTGGCGTTGGGCATGGCGACGCTCGTGTTCGCGCACGTGTACGTCAACATCGGCATGTCGATAGGGCTTGTTCCGATAACCGGCCTGCCGCTTCCTTTCCTTTCGCTCGGTCGCACGTTCCTGGTGACGGTTCTGTGCGGCCTTGGCCTTGTTCAAAGCGTGTCACTACACAGAGAGGAGAAACAATGAACCTGTTCGGATGGCTGAAGCGCTCGAAGACGAAGCGCGAGATAATCGTCAACGTGGAGAAACTCGAGACCCGCGTCGCCGTGATGGAGAACGGAAGGCTCGAGGAGTTCATGGTGGAGCACCAGGAGGCGGAGCGCCTCGTCGGCAGCGTCTTCAAGGGACGCGTCCAGAACCTTGAGAACGACCTGCAGGCTGCGTTCGTCGACATCGGGCTCAAGAAGAACGCGTTCCTGCACTACTGGGACATGACCCCTGACGCAGACGCGCTCTTGGACGACGACGACGAGCCGCAGCGCTCCGGCAAGGGCGCGCGGAAGAACCGCCTCTCGGACGCCGAGATAGCGAAGCGTTTTCCTCCAGGGTCGGAGATCGTCGTGCAGGTCACGAAGGGCCCGATATCCACCAAGGGCCCGCGCGTCGTCGCCAACCTGTCCATCCCAGGACGTTACCTCGTCATGATGCCGGGCGCGAAGGACTCGCACGGCGCGACGCTCCGCGGCGTTTCGAAGAAGATTGGCGACGCGAAGGAACGCCAGCGCCTAAAGAAGATACTCGACAAGCTCCCGCTGCCTGACAATGTCGGTCTGGTGGTGAGGACGGTCGGGCAGGGCGCAAGCGCCCGCGCGTTCGCGCGCGACCTCAGGAACCTGCTTTCGGTGTGGAACGAGATGCAGGGCAACATCAAGAACCGCAGGACGCCGTGCTGCATCTTCCAGGAGCCGGACCTCTGCGAGCGCGTCGTACGCGACTGGCTGACGGAGGACGTTGACGCAATAGTCATTGACGACGCGACCAGCTTCGAGCAGATGCGGGAGATAACGGGGCGCATCTCCCGCAGGGCGAAGTCCAAGATCCGCCGCTACGACGGCAACGCCAACATCTTCGAGCACTACGGGCTCGAGCGCCAGCTCTCCGAGGCGTTCGCGAGGAAGGTCCCCCTCAAGTCGGGCGGCTATCTCGTCATCGACGAGACCGAGGCTCTGATAGCGGTGGACGTCAACACGGGCCACTACAAGGGCAATGGCTCGCAGGAGGAAGCGATCCTGGAGGTGAATCTTGAGGCCGTTGAAGAGGTCGCACGGCAGCTGCGACTCAGAAACATCGGCGGACTCGTGGTTCTCGACCTTATCGACATGAAGAGCCGCAAGCACCAGAAGCAGGTGTACCGCGCGCTCAAGGATGCGCTCAAGCGAGACCGCGCGCGCACGAACGTTCTGGAGATTTCCGAGCTAGGGCTTTTGGAGATGTCGCGTCAGCGCCAGGACAGGTCCATTCTCTCGATGCTCACCTCCACTTGCCCCTACTGCCAGGGCCACGGCGTCGTCAAGAGTCCGATGGCCATATCAATCGAGGTCCAGCGCCACCTCACTGCGCTGCTCAAGAAGGCGGCCGCGGACAAGAAGCCGTTTGAACCGAAGGTTGTCATCGCCCCGCAGGTGATGCAGCGTCTGAGGACGGAGGACGCGGACACGCTCGCCCGTCTGCAGAAGGACTTTGACACCAGGCTCACGTTCGTTTCAGAGCTGCACCGCCACCCGGAGTCGTTTTCCATACTGGACGCGGCCACCTCACAAGTGCTATACTCTCAGACATGAACTACAAGTCCGTTCTCGTTGCGGCGGCCTTCTTAGCGGCCGCGAGCGCATCGGCGGCCCCGAACGCGGGCCGCGAGCTCAAGGTGTCCGCCGACCGCATGGCGGCGGACAATGTGACCGGGGCGATCGTCGCCTCCGGACACGTCAACGCCGTCATGGCGCCTTTCAAGATGCTGTCGGAAGAAGTGTCCAAGATAGGCGACACCTACAGGTTCGCCGAGCCGACGGTAGTCACCACCTGCACGAACGACGAGAGCGCGCTGCACTGGTCTTGTGCGGGAAACGTCGTCTACCGCGACGGCAAGGAGGTCGTCGCGCGCGACATGACGCTGAGGATGTTCGGAGTGCCGGTCTTCTGGGTTCCGTACTGGTGGCAGCCGCTTGACACGGACTACGGCTGGCGCGTGATGCCCGGCTACCGCAGTCGTTGGGGTGGGTATCTCCTGACCAAGTACGTCTACCGCCTCGCCGGAGGGCTGGACGAGGGCGAGTGGGGGCTTGGCGGCAGCACGCGGTTCGACGTCAGGACGAAGAACGGCGTCGCGCTCGGACAGGGCGTCAGGTGGTCGCTAGGCGACTTCGGGCGCGGCAAGTTCAAGGTGTACTATGCGTGGGACCAGGACGCAGACCGCTACGACAGGCGCTGGGACAGCTCGCGTCACTGGCACTATGCCAACTGGGGCAGCAAAGTCCCAGACGAGCGGTACGGGCTGATGCTGGAGCACCGCTGGGAGCCGACCGAGCAGGATTCGCTCCGCGTCCGCGCCGCCTACTACAGCGATTCGCACTTCAGGAGCGACTTCCTGCGCGACGCACGTCTCGGACTCGACAATCGCTTCCCGGGCGCCGACCGCAACGAGGCGGCCTGGGAGCATAACGGCGGGACGTTCGGATTCGGCGCCAGCGTCGCAGGGCCCCTCAACGAATTCTACGGCGGCGTGGCGCGCCTCCCGGAGGCATACTTCGACGTGGCGCCTCAGCCGGTCTTCTCTCTGCCCGTAAACTACGAGTCGGCTACGAGGGTCGGATGGCTCGACCGCCAGTACGCGAAGCACGGCAAGCGCTCCACGGCGATACCATACCGCTACGATCCTGGCATGTGGGCCGACTATCAGGTGTTCCGTGCGGACACGTACCACAGGCTGACGCTTCCGTTCAAGGTTGCGGACGTCGTGTCGGTGGTGCCGCGCGTCGGCGCAAGGGGAACCTACTGGTCTGACTCTGGACGCGAGAACCTGACGGGCTACGGTCGCGCCGGCACGCAGGACGATGACGTGCTTAGATCTATCGTCGAGGGCGGCGTGACGTTCGCCGCGCGCGGCACCGCGCCGTTCGGCGAGAGGTGGACACATGTCGTCGAACCGTATTTTGACGCGCTCGCGCAGGAGGCGCAGTATTCGGGATTGCGCCGCGGGGCCCGGGCGTTCTACTTCGACTCCATTGACGGCAGCGCCGACTACCTCGACCAGTTCGCGGGCGGGAGCCGCAATCTGCCGTATTCCTGGTACGGCGTGACGCCCGGACTCAGAAACGCCTTCCGCAAGACCGACGAAAAGGGGCGGTCGAGGACGGTTTTCGACTTCGACGCGTATGCCGCCGTGCAGCTGAACGACACGTCGTGGACGGAGGGCGGACGCCGCCATCGGCTGTCGCGCTCGCAGGAGAATCCGAACTACGGACGCGACGGTAAGGCCGTCGCCTCGCCGGGCGTCAGGGCCAGGTGGCGTCCGACGGAAGATTCGTCGCTGTTCGCCCGCGCCGAGTGGGATGGCGAGAACGACACCGTCGCTTACGCGAACGTCGCATGGAGCCAGCGCATATCGAAGGATCTCTCGTCCACGCTCTCCTACTCCGCCCGCGACCAGCGTTGGTGGGACTTCTCGTCAACGCCATATGACTCGTCTGTCGAGCGCAACGACGACTTCAACTGGACGAAGTTCAGCTATGCTGGCATAAGCTTCGAGCATGAGATATGCGACGCCTTGGCGTGGGGCCCGTTCCTGCGCTGGGACCTTCGCGAGAACGAGCTTGACGAAGTCGGCGCGTGGATCGACCTCAGGACCGACTGCCTCGGATTCCGCATCAGCTTTTCGTACGAGAACGACTACCGTCGCATCGATGGCTCGGAGCACGACGACGACTGGCGCGTGAGCGTAGGCGTCTACCTTCGCGCGTTCGGTCCGAGCGTCGGCACGATGTTCGGCGACTAGGCGGCTGGCGCGCGGTCGTCGCGAAGCCTAGGGGAACTCCAGCTTGCTCTTGGCGGGTTTTGCGCCCGGCAGTTTGCCGCCGTTCTCCGACTTGAGGCGGCGGATGAGCGAAGAGACCCCGTCTGACCATTTCTTCGGTGCCGGCGGGTTGTAGCGCCTGCCGAACGCCTCGATGTCGCCGGTGTAATGCCGTTTGATGGTTCCTGCCGCCCACATCGCCTGGATGTAGAACGACTTCGTGCCGTCGCGGTAGTGGTGCGCGCGGTGCCCCGAGTCCATCGGCCCGCCGACGCCGAACTCCAGACCGGGCCGTCCGTTCTCATGCCGACGGATTGCGGCGAGCAGCCACGTGCGCTCTTCGTCGAGGTCGTAGTTCACGGCGACTTGACGTATCATGGCCCATTCCCGCTGGGGTATAAGCGGGTTCTTCGCCGCCTGAGCGGAGGCGAAAACATGCGCGGCCATGCATGTCGCCATGGTGACGGTGATTTGGAGTTTCCCCTTCACAGGTCGAATTATATCATAAAACCGCCTCCACCTGTCTGATTTTGTGGTAAAATATACGGCGCCATGATTAGAGAAATGCTTGTGGGAATCGTCGCATGTGCCTTCGCGTCTGGCGCATGCGGGTATGAATGGCTGAACGTTTCGCAGGAAACGCGCATCGGCGGGCGCATGGTTTCGCCGGGATACCTGCGCGGGAAAGTGGTGCTTTTCGACTGCCGCGACTACGCAGATCCTGCCAACGCCGAGGTGCTGAAGCGGTTGCAGTCCATCTGGGCCACCTACAAGACCAAGCCGTTCGTGGTGCTTGGCAGCCATCGCGGCGAAGCGGGCACGGCAAAGGTCCGCGCGATGATGGACAAGCTCGGCATCACCTATCCAGTGTACAGGGGAGCGAGGCTGTCGAATGGCGAGTTGGAGAACACCGACGGCAAGGCTCTCGTCTACGTGATCGACTCTACCTGCTCCCGCCGGCTATACGGCGGCAAGGACGACCGCGCGGCGACGGGCGTAGTGGGCAGCGCCATCTTTGCGGCGCGTATGCCGACTAACGCGAAGCAGTGGAAGTTCCAACTGGATTACGAGCTGGAGAACCTGCCCGGGCAGGCGTATCTGCGCCTCAAGGCGCTGAAGGAGCACCAGGACGTGTGGAGCGAGATGCAGAGCAAGTACCCCGAGGACGCAAAACGCTACGAGGACACGAGGGCCAAGTTCTCCGAAAACAACGAAATCAAGAAGCTCGCGAAGCTGGTGGAGCTGGCGCGCCTTGTGAAGGACAGGGACACGGAGTCCGAGCAGGCGAAGAAGATCAAGCCCGAGCATCTGGAGAGGGTCGAGGAGAAGTACGAGTCCCTCAAGGGTAGCGACAACCCATATATAGTCCAGGAGACAAAGAACGCCTTGGTCGACATACGGTTCGCCAAGGCTTCGCTTAAGACGAAGTGAAAAGAAGGCTATCAACCCAAAGGAGAAAACGATGAGGAAGGCAATGATGGCGGTGGCAGTCGCAGCGACTGCGTTTGCGGCGTCAGCCGGGATGTGGAAGGGCCTGGAAGAATCCCGGTGGTACTCTGGGCCCAAGCTCACTGAGGAAGACTTGGCGGGCAAGGTCGTCATGATTGACTGCTGGGGAGTGAACTGCCCTCCGTGCCGCGCCCTGTTGCCGACCATGCAGAAGTACTGGAACAGCTTCAGGAACAAGAACTTTGTTTTGATTGGCTCGCACTGCCAGGGCCGCGCCGAGGAACAGGTCAAGGCGCTCGTAAAGGAGAACGGCCTCACCTATCCCATCTACGACTTTGTCGGGCTCGCGCAGGGTGCGCCAAGCTCGAAGGGGCTTCCCTTCATGTACGTGGTCAACCACCGCGGCAAGGTCGTCTACTCCGGCACCAGCCATCACGAGGCGATAACAGCCGCTCAGGAGGCGATGCTCATGGTTGGCCAGCCGCCGTCTCTCACGGGCGGGCTGATCTTCGACAAGAAGAGCCCGTACAGGAACATCGACAAGCAGCTTGTCCTCGGAAAGAACGTCTCCAGCATAGTCAAGAAGCTGGAGTCTGACGTCAAGAAGGCGTCCTCGAAGGCGGCGACGCCCGCGCAGAAGGCCGTGGCGGAGGAGGCCGCTTCGATACTGAAGGCGGTGGAGGAGGCCAAGACGGAGATTCCGAAGGAAATCGACGCGTGCGCCGGCAAGAATCCGGTGGAGGCCCTCAATCTTGCCAAGCTCTTCATGAAGACCTTCCCGAAGGACGGCGAGGTGTACAAGGAGAAGCTGTCCGAGATGGAGGCTGCTGCAAAGGAATGGAAGGCCGCGGAGAAGGTCAAGGCCGCCGAGGCTGCAAAGGCCGCAAAGAAGAAATAAGGAACACAAGGAGCGACAACCCAGATGGACAACATTGCTGAGATACTGGAACGCAACGCACGCGAATGGCCGGACGACGTCGCGCTCGTCGAGATCGACACGCCGGACGAAGGCCGGCACAAGACCTGGAAGGAGGCGGATCTCGTGGAGTCTGTCCCCGACAAGTCATTCCGCATCGAGATGACTTGGCGCGAGTTCGACGAGAAGGCCAACCGCTTCGCGAACTTCCTGCTGTCGCGCGGCTACATGCGCGGCGACAAGGTCGCAATCCTGCTGATGAACTGTCTCGAGTGGCTGCCGATATACTTTGGCATCCTCAAGGCGGGGTGCATGGCCGTGCCGCTCAACTTCCGCTACACTGCCGACGAAATCAAGTACTGCCTTGGCCTTTCCGATGCGCAGGCGCTGGTGTTTGGCCCTGAGTTCATCGGCCGCGTCGAGCAGATTGTCGATCGCATTCCCAAGGTCCGGACGCGTCTCTATGTCGGCGAGGACTGCCCCACGTTCGCCGAGAGCTACCCGAAGCTCGTGAGGTACGCCGCGTCGAACTCGCCGGCCGTCAAGATGACGCCGGACGACGAAGCCGCGATTTACTTCTCGTCCGGCACGACCGGTTTCCCGAAGGCGATCGTCCTTCAGCACCGCTGCCTGCTGCACAGTTGCCGCACCGAGCAGAACCACCACGGCCAGACGAAGGACGACGTATTCCTCTGCATCCCGCCGCTCTACCACACCGGCGCGAAGATGCACTGGTTCGGAAGCTTCCTCGTCGGAGGCAAGGCGGTGTTGCTGAAGGGCGTCAAGCCCGAGTGGATTATCCGCGCGGTGAGCGAGGAGAAGTGCACGATCGTGTGGCTGCTCGTCCCATGGGCGCAGGATATCCTGGACGCCATCGAGCGCGGCGATGTGAAGCTTGAGGAATACCAGCTCTCGCAGTGGCGGCTCATGCACATCGGCGCGCAGCCGGTGCCGCCCGCGCTGATCAAGCGCTGGAAGTCGGTCTTCCCGCACCACGACTACGACACCAACTACGGTCTTTCCGAGTCCACCGGCCCAGGCGCGGTGCACCTCGGCATCGAGAACATCGACCATGTCGGCGCGATCGGCGTTGCCGGTTACGGCTGGGAGACGAAGATCGTCGGCAAGGACGGCGTGACCCCGGTCGAGCCGGGCAAGGTGGGCGAACTCGCGCTCAAGGGCCCTGGAGTGATGAAGGAGTACTACCACAACCCCGAGGCCACCAAGGAGATACTCAAGGACGGAGGATGGCTCCTAACGGGCGACATGGCCGAGGAGAGGGACGGCTTCATCTACCTCGTCGACCGTGCGAAGGACGTCATCATCACCGGCGGCGAAAACCTGTATCCCGTGCAAATCGAGGACTTCCTGCGCGCACATGCCGCGATAAAGGACGTGGCAGTAATAGGACTGCCCGATGCGCGGCTCGGCGAAATCGCCGCCGCCATAATCTCCGTAAAGGAGGGCATGTCCCTGGACGAAGCCGAGGTCAACGAATTCTGCCTTGGTCTGCCGCGCTACAAGCGCCCGCGCCGGATAATCTTCGCGGAAGTCCCGCGCAACCCGACCGGCAAGATAGAGAAGCCCAAGCTGCGCAAGATGTACGGGGCTGACGGCCTTGTCGCGCAGCAGAACGGAATTCCGGCGGATCGGGTGTAGCGCCTCTCGCCGACACATGCGTGAGCAGCTCAAGAGCCGTCTCGGATTCCTGATGCTAGCGGCGGGTTCCGCCGTCGGCCTAGGGAACGTGTGGCGCTTCCCGTACATCGTCGGCAAGAACGGCGGCGCGGCGTTCGTCGTCGTGTATCTCGCCTTCCTCGCGCTGCTCGGCTTTCCGCTCATGGCCGCTGAGCTTGGCATAGGGCGGGGCGCGGGACGCAGCCTCGCGGCGGCGCTCCGTGAGCTGGCTCCGCCGCGCCTGTCCGCGTTTTGGGGGCGCTTCGGCGCGGTCCTCGCCTCGGGCTGCTTCGTGCTGATGATATACTACACGGATGTTGCGGGCTGGCTGATGAAGTACACGGGAGACTTCATGGTGGCGCGCGCACCGTCTGAACCGGGCGCCGCGTTCGACGCGCTGCGCGCGGACTGGCGCGTCTGCGCGGCGTTCATGCTGGGCGCAGTCGCCGTGGCGACGGCCGTGTGCCTCGCCGGAGTCGTGAAGGGCGTCGAGCGCACGACCAAGTTCATGATGCTGTCTCTGCTCGCGCTGCTCGGAGTGCTGGCCGTCAGGTCGCTTTCCCTGCCGGGCGCGGAAGAGGGTCTCGCGTTCTACCTGAAGCCGGACTGGGCCAGGTTCATGGAGCATCCGTGGAGTTCCGTCTTCGACGCGATGGGGCAGGCGTTCTTCACGCTGTCGCTCGGAATCGGCTCCATGACCATCTGCGGCAGCTACATCGGACGCGGACACTCGCTCGTCAACGAGGCCGCGATCATAATCGCCATAGACACGGTTGTCGCGTTTCTTGCCGGACTCGTCATCTTCCCCGCCTGCGCCACGTACGGCGTCGAGTACGCGGAGGGCCCGGGGCTCATCTTCGTCGCTCTGCCGAAGGTATTCGCGCAGATGTCCGGCGGCGCCTTCTGGGGCTTTCTCTTCTTCCTGTTTCTCTCCTTCGCCGCCCTAACCACCGTGATTGCCGTGTTCGAGAGCCTCATCGCCGGTCTCATGGACTCCGCCGGAATGCGACGCTCGTCGGCGACGTTGCTCGTCGGCGCTGCAGTCGCCGCGCTGTCGATGCCGTGCGTCCTGTTCGAAGGGGTCCTGAAGTGGGAGGACTTTGCGGTGAGCCAGCTGTGGCTTCCCATAGGTGCGCTTGCCCAGGGCTTCTTTGTCGTGAACGGCACATACGGCTGGGGCTGGGAAAAGTTCCGCGAGTCGGTGTCCGCCGGTCGTGGATTCGCAATGCCTGGATGGCTTAGGGCGCATTACGCAATGGTCATCCCGATTCTCGTGGTTGCGGTGCTGGTCGCAGGCATTGTCCAGACATTCTTCCGCTCGTAGCCCTCCGCGAACCGCAGCATGCGCCGTCCGAATAATTTGGTATAATATCCGCACATGGCAGGGTTGTCGATACTGAAGAACACGTTCACCGTCGGGGCGTTCACCGCGCTTTCGCGCGTGCTGGGGCTGGTCCGGGAGATGCTGCAGTCCAGGCTGATCGGCGCAGGCGTGGCCCAGAGCGCGTTCACTCTCGCGTTCGCACTGCCGAACATGGCGCGGAAGCTCTTCGGAGAGGGCGCGCTTACCGCGGCGTTCGTGCCGATATTCAAGGACGAGGTCGAGACAGGTTCGCGCGAGGCCGCGGCAAAGCTCGCCCGCGCCGTGATGACGACGGTTCTTCTGATGCTCTTCGCGATCGTCTTTCTGGCGATGGGGTCGCTGGAGATAGTGGTGAAGTTCCGGGACGAGCTGGGCGTCGCGGACACCGAGCGCTTCATGCTGATAGTTAGCCTCGTGAAGACGCTGCTCCCGTACATGGTGTTCATCTGCGGCGCGGCGTTCGGGATGGGCGTCATGAACGCCCTCGGGCACTTCAAGGCGTCGAGCTTCATGCCGTGCCTGCTGAACTTCTGCTGGATAGGCATTCTGCTGTGGATATACGCATTCCCCGAACTCAGCCCCGACCGGCGCATCCACCTCGTCGCATGGGCCATCCTCGTCGCCGGGGCGCTCCAGATGGCGTTCATGCTGTGGATGATGTCACGGCAGGGAATATCCCCGTTGCCGAGGTTTAGCGGCTGGTTCGACGAGAAGGTGCGCAGAGTGTGGCGCAACGTCGGCATCGCGGCGCTCGGCGCAGGCGCGGTGCAGATCAACTACATGCTTGACCAGTTCCTCGCGCAGCTCGCCTCGCCGTGGGCGGCGGGCGTCATAGGCTATGCCGAGAGGCTCATGGACCTACCGCTCGGCATAATCGGCGTCGCGTTCGGAACCGTCCTCCTGCCGACGTTCGCAGGGCTCTTCTCGAAGGGCGACGTCGACGGGGCCAGGAACGCGATGTCCTCGT
>Ga0310690_10005805_pt1 | contig 16549 bp, 11 predicted proteins | sample AusTroGonzalo_MG_2_FD_207661 | JGI IMG/M metagenome (GOLD analysis project Ga0310690, IMG submission 207661) | Bovine rumen microbial communities from tropical cattle in Woodstock, Queensland, Australia - Gonzalo_04 (v2) (version 2) | ecosystem: Host-associated > Mammals > Digestive system >... | reverse complement strand
GGTGCTGCAGGGGAACCTGATCAGTATCCTGAACGGTGCCAGCGAGCTGGTGATCCTGTCCATGGGCATGACGCTGGTGACGGCGGCCTCCGGCGGGCAGGATATCTCCGTGGGCTGTCTGGCGGCCATCGCCGGCAGCGTCTTCGTGAAGGTGCTCAAAGGCGGGGATACCATCACCGGGTGGACCGTCGCCCTGGCGATCTTCGTGTGTATTCTGGCGGCCATGTGCTTCGGCGGGCTGAACGGTACGCTGGTTTCCGTGTTTAAAATTCAGCCCATGATCGCCACCCTGATCCTCTTCACCTGCGGCCGCAGCATCGCCTACTGGATCAACGGCGGCGCGACGCCCACCGTATCCAGCCCGATCATCACGGCCATCGGCAGCTTTATTCCGGGGGTTCCGATCCCGACGCCGATTCTGATCGTGATCCTGATGGGCATCCTCTTCGGGGTGCTGTTCAAGGTCACCACCCTGGGGCTGTATGTCCAGACCGTGGGAATCAACCAGGGCGCGGCGAAGCTGAACGGCATCAACGCGGTGGGCATGAAGCTGCTGGCTTTCATCCTGCTGGGCGGGTGCTGCGCAATTTCCGGCGTCATCGGGGTCAGCCGGCTGAGCCTGATCAACCATGAGACGCTGCTTCTGAATGTCGAGATGGACGCCATTCTGGCCGTGGCCATCGGCGGCAACAGCCTGGGCGGCGGCAAGTTCAACATGGTGGGTTCCGTGCTGGGCGCCTATGCCATTCAGGCGCTGACCATCACCCTGTATGCCATGAAGGTGCCTTCGACGGATGTGAAGGCCTACAAGGCCGTCGTGATTATCCTGCTGGTGGTGCTGGGCAGCCCGGTGGTGAAGGACGCCATCCAGCGCATGCGGAACAGAAAGAGCGCCGGACGGCTTTCGGCCCGGAAGGAGGCGGCGTGATCATGAAAAAGAGAGAACCGATCACCAACGCGAACCTGCTGATGAGCATCTCCATCGGCATCTTCCTGTGCATGTACGTGCTGGCCATTATCATCCTGGGCGGCGGCTTCCGGAAGCCCCAGCAGATTTTCGATATCCTGAATAACAACGCGCATCTGATCATCATCGCCTGCGGGCTGACCATCGTCATGATCACCGGGGGGATCGATATCTCCGTGGCCGGCGTGGTGGCGCTGGTGTCCATGGTGGACGTCATGTTCCTGAAAGGGAAGCTCTGGCCGGCGGAGGGCATGAGCGACGGCGTGCGGATCGCTCTGGCGGCCGGAATTGCCGTGGGCATCGGCCTGGCCTTTGGGGCGGTGCAGGGGGCGCTGATCGCCTATCTGGATATCCAGCCCTTCATCGTCACCCTGGCGGGGATGTTCTTTGCTCGGGGCATGATCACCATCGTCAGTGTGGATCCCCTGCAGCTGACCGTGCAGGAAGAGCCGGGCATTCTGGACATTATCCAGCACCGGATTGAGATGATGTTCCTGGGATCTCCGAACAAGAAGGGCGTCGTCATTCCGGCCCGGATGGAAATCGGCGTCCTTGTGGCCCTCGCCGTGCTAGTCATCATCGCGATCATGCTGCGCAAGGTGAAGCTGGGCCGGCATTTCTACGCCGTGGGCGGCAACCGGCAGAGCGCCCTGATGCTGGGGATCAACGTGAAAAAAACCCGCTTTATGGCCCATCTGATTAGCGGACTGCTGGCGGGAATCGCAGGATTTGTATTTATGATGCATAACGTCTCCGGCAACGCCACCAACGCGACGGCCGGGGAAATGGACGCCATCGCGTCCTCCATCATCGGCGGCACGCTGCTGTCCGGCGGCGTGGGCAACGTGATCGGCACCTTCTTCGGCGTGCTGATTCTGGCGACCATCAAGCTGATCGTGACCGCTTCCGGCCTGACGAAGCCCTGGTGGCAGACCATTACCACCGGCGCGATGCTCTGCTTCTTCATCCTGCTGCAAAGCGTGATTCTGTCCCGCCGCGGCGCTGCGAGAAAAGCTGCGGAACCGGTGAAATAAATACTGATCAAAGCTCTCCCCCGCCAGGGGGAGAGCAAAAAAACCAAGGAAAATCAAGATTTAAAGCCGAAGGATTTTATACTGATTCGAAAAAATCAGCGTTTCCCTAACTCCTCACCGATTTCCGGTACTCACTGGGCGTAAGCCCGGTGTTTTTTTTGAACAGATAGGAGAAGTAATGGGCGTCGTTGTAGCCCACCTCCTGGGCAATCTGGGAGGAACGGATGTCCGTGGCTTCCAGCAACTCCCGGGCCTTGCCGATCCGCAGGCCGGTCAGGTACTGGGTGAAGGTGATGCCGGTTTCCTGGGCGAAGATGGTGGAAAAATGGCTCTGGGACATGTGGACTTCCCCGGCAACGTCCTGCAGCATCAGGTTGGGATCGGAAAAATGGCGGGAGAGATAGGCCCGGGCTTTGCTGACGGTGGAATCCCCGAAGCCGACGCCGTGCTCCTGCCGGTAGGAGAGGGCGGTTTCCAGCAGGCTGGCCAGCAGATGAAAGCCGGATTCGCCCTCCGTGCGCAGGGCTTCCTGCACCTGGGATTCCGCCAGCACCTGGCGGGGATCGCCTCCGGCCTCCTGGATGATGCGCCGGGCGGCCAGCAGGGCCGCCACCCGCAGATATCCGAGGGCCAGGGCGGAATCCATGGACTCCGTATAATCCATCAGGATGGGCTCCACATCCTCCCGGGAGGCATACTGCAGACGTTCGTAGAGGGGGCTCAGCTCCTTCTCGGACAGGGTAGGCAGGGAAACGCCGGTTTCCCCGGCGCCGGCGATGCGGCGGCCGGTCTGCTCCGCGGCCCGGGTCAGGTGGCGGGTATGGCGGGCGGATTTCATCGAGCGGCGGATCTCATGAAAATCTTCCACGGTTTCCCCGATGGCAATCAGGAGGTTCGCCTCCCCGGACAGCTCCGGCAGGTGCATGGCGGAGGAAGCAAAGGAATAGGCCCGCTCCTCCGCGTCCTCCGGGTGATCTCCCAGCACCAGCGCCCGGGCGCCTTTGGGGGCGCCGCAAACCCGGACGGTTCCCCCGCTGCCCTCGGCCAGGGCGGTCAGGGCGTTGCGGCAGGCGGCCCGGCGGGGCCCTTCCGCGTCGAAGCTGATATCCAGCACGGCGTAGCAGCCGGCGGACAGATTGACGCCCAGCTCCCGCATCTGGTGCTGTAGCTGATCGTCGTCCTCCGGATTCCCCTCGTCGGTGAACAGGGAGGCCAGCAGCTTGTCCAGCAGGAACTGATTGCCGGAGGAAACCCGCTCCCGCAGGGCGGCCAGCCGCTCCCGATCCCGCCGTTTCTCCTCGATCTGGGACCGGACGCGATTCAGCGCCTCTTCCAGCTCATGGGCTGTGACCGGTTTGAGCAAATATTCCCGCACCCCCAGGGAGATTGCCTTCTGGGCATAGGCGAAATCGTCATAGCCGGACAGGATGATGCGTTCCACCCAGGGCATGGTCCGCTGCACCTCTTCGCACAGCTTCATCCCGTCCATGAAGGGCATGCGGATATCCGTCAGCAGGATGTCCGCGTTCAGATCCCGCAGCATGGGAAGCGCCATCTCCCCGTCCGGCGCCTCGCCAACCAGCTGATACCCCTTTTCCTCCCAGGGAAAGGAGTTCCGCAGGTTTTCCCGGATGGCGATTTCATCGTCCACCAGAAAGACCTTCGTCATGATCGATTTCCTCCCTTGTGCGGACCGGAATCGTGAAGGAAACGGTGGTTCCCTCCGGCCCGGAATGAATGGTCAGTCCTTTTTGCTTGCGATAATACAGGCGGATCCGCATATCCACGTTCTTCAGGCCGAAGCCGGAATGCTCCGGCTCGGAAGCGGCGCTGACCAGGGGCGTTGTTTCCGCCTCCCGCAGCGTGGCCTCAACTTTGGCGAGCTGTTCCGGGGTCATGCCCTTGCCGGTATCCTGCACGGTCATGTGCAGGATGCCCCTTTGCTCCTGCACCCGCACCAGGATCTTCCCGCCGCCGCGCCGGGCCTTGATGCCGTGATACAGGGCGTTTTCCACCAGGGGCTGCAGGAGCAGCTTCAGCATATAGACGGTGGACAGCCCCTCCGGCGCCTCCACCTCGTAGGTCAGGATATCCCGGTACCGTGTCTGCTGGATGCTCAGATAGGCCGAAACGTGCTTCAGCTCCTGATCCACGGGAATCCAGTCCGCGCCGGAGGACAGGGAAATGCGGAAAAAGTCGCTGAGGCTGCGGGTCAGGCGAACCACTTCCTCCGCCTTGCCGGATTCTGCCTGCCAGACGATGGTGTCCAGGGTGTTGTAGAGGAAGTGGGGATTGATCTGCGCCTGCAGGGTGCGCAGCTCGGCTTTGGCCAGGTGATCCTGATTGAGGCGGGTCTGCTGCAGCAGGGCTTCCAGGCGGCTGGCCATCTGGTTAATGCTCTCCGCCAGCTCCTGCAGCTCCGCCACGGGAATATCGGTGACCCGATCCTGAAAGTGACCTTCCGCGATATGCCGCACGGCTTCCTCCAGGGAGCCCAGGGCGTCGGAAATCGTAAAGGTGAGGTGGGTGGTGGCCCGGTGGGTGTACCAGAAGGCTGCCAGGAGCAGCAGCACCTCGCCCAGAGCGGTGTATCCGATGATGTTGGACAGCCTCCGGCTGGAGGCAGTGGCGCTGGCGATTTCCTCGGTGGTGAAGGCATCCAGCATCTCGGTTACCAGCTGGCCCACATCCCGCACCTCGTCGACGATGGCCTCCATCTCGTCCACGGGCCGGGAGGCGGCCATGCCGTCCCGTACCGTCAGCACATACTGGGTGGCGGTGTCCATCGTGCGGCGCGCCACGGTCAGCTGCAGATGGCCGTTGCCCTGGGTCTCCAGCAGGAGGCGGTCCAGCGTCTCCGTGACCCGGGTAATCAGCGCTTCGCAGCCGCTGTCCTCAAAGGAGACCCGCCCCGCGGTGACGGCGAACAGGTTCTCCGGCAGGCTTTCCGCGATCAGGGGCTTCAGCTCCGCCGCGCTGTCCATCCGGCGGATCATGGCCTGATACCGGGAAGAATAGACGATCAGCACGATCAGACCGACCACCACCGGGATGGCCAGCAGGATGGCGACGGACCAGACGGTTCGCCGTACCTGGGGAATGATGCCGGTGGGCCTTCTTTCCTCCATACTCAGAAGCCCTCCACCGCGGGATCGGTCAGATCGTCAAAGTCGGTAAAAACGCCTTCCTCCGGGTGCGCGACGGCTGGAATGGATTCCCCGGCCATGAGCTTGCGTACCAGCTCCATCACCGCGTCCCCCAGGGCGGGGGTGCATTGCACGACGCAGTTGACACGCCCCTGTTTGAGGGCTTCTACCGCCTCCTTCGCGCCGTCCACGGTAATCATGAGGACGTCCTTCCCGGGGTGGGCGCCGGCGTTCTCCAGGATTTTCAGGGCGCCCAGGGTCATTTCGTCGTTGTGGGAATAGACCACGTCGATGCCGTCCACGCCGAATTCGTCGATCAGGGCTTTCATGCACTCCTCTCCCTTGGAGCGGAGAAAATCCCCGGAGATGCTGCTGAGAACGGTAAAGCGGGGATCGTCCCGGATCGCGTCCATGAATCCCTGTTGCCGGTCCCGCATGGGCGTGGAGTCCGGCGTACCGCTGATTTCCACGATGTTCATGTGGGTCTTCCCCAGGGCGTCCGCCTTGCGGATCAGGTACTCTCCGGCCTTGCGCCCCTCGGTATAGAAATCCGCACCCACATAGCCCGCGTACAGCCCTTCTTCCGTGGTTTCGATCATCCGGTCCATGAGCAGCACGGGGATCCCCGCCTGCCGGGCTTCCCGCAGTACGTTGTCCCATCCGGTCTCCACAATGGGAGAGAAGACGATCACGTCCACCTGATAGGCGATAAAGGAGCGAATGGCGGAGATTTGCCTGTCCTGCTTCTGGTTGGCGTTCTCCATCATCAGGCCGTATCCGGCTTTTTTGGCGGCCTTTTCCATACTGGCGGTATTGGCGATGCGCCAGGCGCTCTCCGCTCCCAGCTGGGAAAACCCCACGACGATCGGGGTCGGGGAGGCGGCCGGCGGCTGCTGATTCTGCCCGGCGCAGCCGGACAGGAGAAGCAGCAGAGCCGCGAGCAGCAAGATCATCCGTTTTTTCATTTGTCCCTTTTACCTCGTTTTTTCGCGCTCCCCTGACGGGGGAGCGGTTTCATCGGTGTTTCCTCAGATCAACTCATTATATCACGAGAAGCATTCCCTGTGAAGAAGGGAAAAATGGCGGAGATTTTCCTGAAAAAGAGACCTCATTGTGAAAAAAAGATGAAAATCCTGCGGAAGCGATTGACTTTTTGGAAAAAAACGGCGACAATCACAAAGTTGTCCCAGGCGAAAACATTGGATTGGAGAGCAAAGCATGCTGACGCTGAAGAATATTCAGAAGGAATATGTAACCGGGGAACTGAAAGTCCAGGCCCTGCGGGGAGTCGATATCCGTTTCCGCAGGAACGAGTTTGTGGCGGTGCTGGGGCCTTCCGGATGCGGGAAGACCACGCTGCTGAACATTATCGGCGGGCTGGACCGGTACACGGCGGGCGACCTGGAGATCAAGGGCCGCAGCACAAAGGAGTATACGGAGAAGGACTGGGACAGCTATCGCAACCACTCGATCGGCTTTGTGTTCCAGAGCTATAACCTGATCCCACATCAGACGGTGCTGGCCAACGTGGAGCTGGCGCTGACCCTGAGCGGCGTCGGGGCGGCGGAGCGGGAAGCCCGGGCGCGCAAGGCGCTGGAACGGGTGGGGCTGGGGGATCAGCTGAAGAAAAAACCCGGGGAGATGTCCGGCGGGCAGATGCAGCGGGTCGCCATCGCCCGGGCGCTGGTGAACGATCCGGAGATCATCCTGGCGGACGAACCCACCGGCGCGCTGGACAGTGAGACCAGCCTGCAGATCATGGAAGCGCTGAAGGAAATCGCCCGGGATCGCCTGGTCATCATGGTGACCCATAACCCGGACCTGGCGGAGCGGTACGCGACCCGGATCGTGCGGCTGCTGGACGGCCGGATTACGGACGATTCAGATCCCTTCGGGGAGGAGGAAAAGGAAGAAACCCCGCCGGCCACGGGCAGAACCGGCATGGGGTTTTCCACGGCGCTGCGCCTGTCCCTTAACAACCTGCTGACCAAGAAGGGAAGGACTTTCCTGGTGGCGCTGGCGGGCAGCATCGGGATCATCGGCATCGCGCTGATCCTGAGCCTGTCGAACGGCGTGAATGTATACATCGAGCGGGTGCAGCGGGATACGCTGTCCTCCTACCCGCTGGAGATTGATGAGCAGACCATGGATCTGACCAGCACGATGGCCGGATTCATGGATCTGGATACGGACGGGGTGCAGCATGAGGAGGGCAAGGCCTATTCCGGCACCCGGATGACGGAGTTCATGAGCGCCTGGATGACCGGCGTGCAGAAGAACAACCTGAAGGCGTTCAAAGCCTGGCTGGAATCGGGGAAGACCGACATCGACAGCCAGGTGTCCGGCATCAAATATGAATACACCACGCCGCTGACGCTGTACCGCGTGGACGGGGAGGAACCGGTGCAGGTGAATCCCTCCACGGTCATGGAATCCACCGGCATGTCGGATCTGTTCAACATGGGCGCCTCCATGGGCGGAATCCAGCAGACCGTGATGGACAGCACCATGCGGAGGATGGACGTGTTCAAAGCCCTCCTGGACAATCCGGAATTGCTGAAAACCCAGTATGAGGTGCTGGCTGGCCGGCTGCCGGAGGCCATGGACGAAGTGGTGGTGATCCTGAACGGCCGGAACGAGCTGAGCGACTATGCGCTCTATACCCTGGGGCTGAAGGATCAAAGCGTGCTCAGGGAGCAGTTCAAGGGCCTCATGCAGGGCCAGGCGATTGAGAGCGAAACGCTGGAGTTTACCTTTGAAGAGCTGATGAACCTGCGCTTCCGCCTGATGATCAACACGGATTATTATGAGAAGGACGGCAATATCTGGCGGGATCGCCGCGGGGATGAGGAATTCCTGAAGGAAAAGCTGTCCAACGCGCTGGAAATCAAGGTTGTCGGCGTTTTGAGGCCTGCCAGCGGCGCCGTCACCACCTCCACCAGCGGCGGCGTGGGCTATCGGCAGGAGCTGATGGAGTACCTGCTGGAAAAGGTCAATGACAGCGAGATCGTGCGGGAGCAGATGGCCAATCCGGAGGTGGATGTGCTGACCGGGCAGGTCTTCTCGAACGTCGCTCAGGACGCGTTCGCCCTGCTGGATACGATGGAAGTGAAGGATTTCCTGGCGTTGCTGGAGGAGCGGGGGGTGATCCCGAAGGGCCTCATTCCGGATCTGTATCGGAATATGCTGACAAAGGACATGGTGAAGCAGTTCGTACAGCAGGGGAGCATGATGATCAGCGGGAACTCGCTGGAGGAAAACCTCTCTGCCTTCGGGGTCAGCGACGCGGACAGCCCCTCCGCGATTTTGATCTATCCGAAAAACTTTGAGGCGAAACAGAAGATCACCGAGCTGATTGACGAATATAACCGGCAGGCCGGGGAGGACGCCATCCATTATACCGATGTGGTGGGGCTGATGATGGATTCCGTGACGACGATCATCAATGCCATCAGCTATGTGCTGATCGCCTTTGTGGCCATTTCTCTGGTGGTTTCCTCGATCATGATCGGGATCATCACCTATATCAGCGTGCTGGAGAGGACGAAGGAGATCGGCATTCTCCGGGCCATCGGCGCCAGCCGGAGGGATATCTCCCGGGTCTTTAACGCCGAAACCCTGATCATTGGCTTTGGCGCCGGGGTGATCGGGATTCTGGTGACGCTGCTGCTGACGGTGATTGCCAGCGTGATTCTGGAGCGCGTGACCGGCATCCCGAACATGGCGGTGCTGCCCCCGGTCGCCGGGGTGATCCTGGTCGCCATCTCCATGGTCCTGACCCTGATCGCCGGCATCATTCCTTCCCGCATGGCCGCGAAGAAGGATCCGGTCGTCGCCCTGCGGACGGAGTAATATGGCGCAATCCGCTGGAGGAAAAACCATGTCATTCAGGAATATCGGGATTTTTGCCCATGTGGACGCGGGCAAAACGACCCTGTCCGAGCAGCTGCTGGCCGTCTCCGGCGCCATCCGGGAGGTGGGCAGCGTGGATCGGGGGACAGCGCATACGGATACCCTGCCGATTGAACGCCGGCGGGGAATCTCGGTCAAGGCGACCTGTGTATCTCTCCGGTGGAAGGGGACGACAATTCATCTGATTGACACTCCCGGCCACACGGATTTCTCCGCGGAAATCGAACGATCCCTCTGGGCGCTGGACGCGGCGATTCTGGTGATTGACGCGTCCCAGGGCATCCAGCCCCAGACGGAGATCCTCTTTCACGCCCTGAAGCAGCAGGGGCTGCCTTTCCTGCTGTTTCTGAACAAAACGGATCGGCCGGAGGTTCGCCTGGATCAGATCCTGCGGCATGTTCACGGAAGACTCTCCGACGCTGTCTGTCCCCTCTGGGATCAGGAGGCGACGATGGAGTATGTCTGCGGCACGTCGGATGATCTGACGCTGCGTTATCTGGAGGGGGTCGCGATTGATCCGGACGAGATCAACCGGCGGCTTGCGGAGCTGTCCGCTTCCGGCCAGGTTTATCCGGCCTTGTGTGGTTCGGCACTTCGGGGGCAGGGAATCGCGGAGCTGCTGGACGCGATCGTCGCGTATCTGCCCGGGCCGGATACGGAGGCGGAGTTCCTGTGCGGCGTGGCTTTCGCGGCGTATCAGGATCGAACCCTGGGCCGGGGACTGTGGGTCAGGCTGTATGGCGGAAAGCTGGAAAACCGCATGCCGCTGGATATTCAGGAAGGGTATGACCGGATAACGGGTGAACCTGTCCTGTCTCAGCGCAAAATCAGCCAGATTCGGGATGCCGATGGGAACGATATCGGACGGCTCTGCGCCGGCATGGTCGGGGTGGTGTACGGCCTGGGAAATCTGAAAATCGGGTATGTATTCGGGGAGGAGCGCCTGTTGCCGCGAACAGTGTGCCCGGGCTCTCTGCGTACGCCTCTCATCATGGTTCAGGCGATCCCGGAGAGCCCGGACCAGCTCCAGCGGCTGCGGGAGGCCTGTATGCTCCTGTCTTTGGAAGATCCGCTCCTGCAGGCCCGGTACGTGGAGACCACCGGGGAAATGTTGCTGCAGATCATGGGAAGGGTTCAGCTTGAAATCCTTCAGGAAACCCTGGAAACCCGTTTTGGGTTGAAGGTGTCCTTTGGAGATCCGACGGTGATCTATCGGGAAACCATTCGTCAACAGGCGACGGGGTTTGTGGCTTATACGATGCCGAAGCCCTGCTGGGCGGTGCTTGAGTTCGATCTGGAGCCGGGGCCCCGGGGGAGCGGCGTCACGTTTTCCTCTGTTGTCCCCGGAAAGGAGATCATGCCCCGCTACCAGCATCAGGTGGAGCAGGCGCTGCCCCTGGCCCTCAGCCAGGGACGCCTGGGCTGGCAGGCAACAGATCTGAAGATCACCCTGATCGGCGGCAATCACCATCTGATCCATACCCATCCGCTGGATTTCATCGTCGCTACACCAATGGCGATTCAGGATGGGCTGCGGCGGGGTGGAAGCGTCCTGCTGGAGCCTGTGCTGGAAATTCGCTTTGTTGTTCCGTCGGATTGTGCCGGGCGGGTGATGAGCGATGTGGTTGAGATGCGCGGGGAGATCAGGGATACCGCCGCGGATGAGGATACGGTAACGCTTAAAGCCCTCGTTCCTGCCGCCACCAGCATCGATTATTCCATCGCATTCGCTTCAGCAACCCATGGAAAGGGCAGCATGAGCGCCACCCTGCACGGGTATCAGGAATGTCCCCTGGAGCTGGGAAAAACGGCGCCCCGCCGGGGGGTGGATCCGCTGGATATGTCGAAATACATCCTGGCTGCCCGTAGCGCCCTGGATGGCCAGATCTTTGATGGATGAAACCCTTTCGGAACGAAAAATTAAGGGGCGAAGATGATGTCGTCCCGGAGGCGGTAGAGGGTGGCGCCGCGGGTCTTCTGGCAGAAAGCGTCCACCCACCAGCCGATCTCCTTGACCTCATCAAACTGCACCTTACCATAGCGGATGCCGTCGATCTTCCGGCCGACCATATTGCTGTCCATCCAGTGAACGGTACCGGTTTCCGGATCATAATCGGAGATCATGATGGCGCTGTGGGCGCCGGTACCGTGGGAGTATTTGGCCGTCATCTGGAAATAATCCCCGCGCTGCACCTGCCGCATGAAGGCCAGGGCGTTCTCCCGGTTTTCTTCCTTTGACAGATTTTTGTCGTAGAGGAACTGGGCGGCGATATAGAAGGGGTTTCCGTCCTTCGCCGGGATCTCCTTCCAGCAGTAGCCGTAGGAATAGGGTTTGCACTGCTTTGCCGGCAGATTGTCCGGGATTTTCAGCTCCACGTCCGGGTATTCCGCGATCCGGTATTTGTCCCGTGTCTGGCGGAAAAGATAGACCGTGAAGTTTTTGCAGATATAGATATCGGATTTATAGTGGGCACGCTTCAGCTTTCCGTCCGCCTTGACGTACATCTCTTCTCCGAGGGAGATGATATCCTCGATGAAGGCGGAACGGGCGGGATATTCATCGACGGCCGCGTCCGCCGCCGGGGAGCTTTCAGCTTCCTGATCCGGTGTACCGTCCACGGAGGAAGCTTCCGCTTCCTCATCCAGTGAGATTTCCTCCGTCACTTCCTCTGCCTTCGCGGCGGGGAATAATCCCGTGTAGAAGCTAAACAGGCAGAGCAACAGCATCATCGTCATCAGGCGGACAGCAGGGGACAGTCTTTTCATGCGCGACTCCTTCTTTGGTGCGATTTCCTTCCGTAGGGGCCTGGATCGGAGGATCCCTCTACCCCGGCGCTTATTGTAAATCAAAACCCGGACAAATGCAAATAGCTCTACAGGCGGCTTAACAGTGCATCGGAACAAAGAAAACAATGAATAAACTTGTGTACAGGGAAAAGCTATGGTATGATTTTCATGGCAAGCTTGGAAAGCGACCATCATGAGAGCGTCTGGTTCCGCATGAGGGGGGATGGAATGTGCGCAGGGGAATCGCCTGGATGCCATTTCTCATCGCCCTGGCGCTGGGAGCGCTGCTGTTTCTGGTCTCCGGGCCCCGGCAGGGGCAGGTTCTGACAGATCTGCTGTTTTCCCTGGCGTCCGGCTGCCTGATCGTTGGATTCGTCCGCCTGCTGGGCAACATGAAAATGTTCGCCTCCCTGTCCTGGGGTACGCGTCTGCTCAAGCGCGTGTTCCTGAACCGGGCCGGCAACGGGCGGCAGGAATCCGAGGATTACGTGGCTTTCCGGAATCGTCCGGTTCATCACACGGACGTTCTTCCTCTGCTGATTGCCTCCGCTGTCCTGGCGGCGCTGAGCCTGCTTGCCGCGAAACTCCCCTGAAATAATTTTTTGATCAAAGGAGTGAACTGGGTAATGAAGAAACTGATCCTGTTGGTTCTGGTGCTGGCGCTGGGCCTGTGTGTGGCGGCATCGGCGAGCGCGGAAAAGGTGTTCCAGACGTATCTCACCGCCGATACCCCGATCCTGAACGGGCACAACTCGGTGGAAGTCTCGCTGGATACGCCGATCGGCTACTGCGGCGCGACCCTGTACCGCGCCATCGCGGATGAAACGCGCCTCAATTACAAGTATATCGGTGAAATCGCTTCCGCCCTGCCGGAGGAGATTTCTGAAAACGTGTGGCGCATTTCCCTGCGGCCCGAAGCCTGCTGGGAGAACGGCGACCCGATCAATGCCGATACCGTCATGTATTCCTTCAAGATGCTGCTGGATCCCAACCTGGCGAACCAGATGGCAGACTTCCTTTCGGACGCTTCCATCACCATCGTGAACGCCAAGGAATACAGCAAACAGACCAGCGACGCCCCCATCGCCTGGGAAGATGTCGGCATCAAGAAGATCGACGATTACACCATCGAGATCACCACGACCGGTTCTGTTTCCCAGAACAGCGTCTGCTCTCAGTTCACCAACCGGGCGACGGCCATGGTGTATGAGCCCCTGTACGAAGCCGGCATGAACGCGGACCGTACCAGCACCACCTACGGCGTCACCGCCGATCAGTGGATGAGCGCCGGCCCCTACAAGCTGGAGAGCTGGGTGCACGATTCCGTGCAGACCTATGTGCGCAACGAGAAATACTGGCTGCCCGAATACTTCAAGATTGACCGGGTGGAAGTCCGGATCATCAAGGAAATGAACGCCCGCGTGGAACTCTGGGAGCAGGGCGCCCTGGATTATCTGTCCCCCGATGCCAACACCATCGAAGCCTATATCGATGACCCGCGGATGATCGAGAACAGCTCGCTGACCGTCTTCCACATCGATATCAACTGCAAGAACCCCAACAACCCCCTCACCGGCTCCATCAACTTCCGCAAGGCGCTGTATCACGCCATGAACCGTGAAGTGATCGCCAAGAGCATCTTCGGCTATCAGCAGCCCAGCGGTACCTACGTCAACGGACAGGCCGGCATGTTCTCCGGTCAGATCTATCGCGACAGCGAGCCTGGCCTGGCGGTGACCGCCCGCGTCAACGAGTGGGGTCCCTACGGTTATAATCCCGAGCTGGCCCGTGAATACCTGGCCAAGGCCTATGAAGAGTGCGGCGTGAGCAGCGACACCGTGATCACCCTGATCATGGCCTTCGACGAGAGCGATACCGCCTGGAAGGCGACCGCCGAGTATCTGAAAGAGGAGCTCCCGGTGATTTTCGAGGGCAAGATTCAGCTGGATTTCGATTTCCATACCGAATCCGCGACCGCCTATAAGGAAACCCATGACACCTGGGATCTGTCCCCCAACGACTGGTCGCGCAGCGCCAGCCGGACCTATCCCTACACCTGCTTCTACTACTATCTGTCCACCTATGAAAGCCATCCCAACAACTTCTTCGACGAGGAGTTTGAGGCGCAGTACGCTGTCTGCGATTCCGAGGAAGTCAAGTCCGATTATGCCCGCCTCCTGGAGGAGACGGCGAAGCTGGAAAACATCTACCTGGACAAGGTGATTCATATCCCGATGGTTCAGGCTGTGGGTTACCAGCTGATCGCTGACCGGATCGAGCTTCCCGTGGATGAATTCGTGCCGGGCTTCGGTTGGGGCCTGATCTACGCGGATATCGTGGAGTAACAGGAGCTCATACTCCCTCCCCGGCCTCCGGGCCGGGGAGGGGATTTTCTCCCATGGCATGTTCTCTGTCGGCACATGCCGTGGTATTTTTTCTAATTAGGTGAATCGGATGCTCAAGTATATTGCAGGGCGCATCGTCGCGATGCTGCTTACCATTTTCCTGGTGATGACGCTTTCCTTCTGGATTATCCGCCTGATGCCCATGACCATCTTCGAGAACCCCGAGGTTTCCCCGGAGGTTCAGTATAAGCTGGAGGAGCGCATGCACCTGCACGAGCCCATGATTGTGCAGTATTATTACTTCCTGGAGGGCATCATCGTACGGGGGGACTTCGGCACATCGGTGAAGCTGCGGCCCGGGATGGATGTTTTTGATATCATCATCACGCGGATTCAGCCCACCATGGTGCTGAACTTTTTCTCGCTGCTGATTTCGATCCCCCTGGGGATTCTGGCGGGGACGGTGGCGGCGCTGAGGCGGAACACCTGGGTGGATCATGTGATCTCCTTTGCCATCGTCATCTTTATCTCGGTGCCCTCCTTTGTCTTCGCCTCCGTGCTGCAGTATTGCTTCACGTTCCTCTGGCCGGTCTTTCCCACCCTGTATAACGCCCAGGCGCCGAACGTGTGGGCTGCGTTTCATTCGATGATCCTTCCGATTGTGGCGCTGTCTCTCGGGCCCATCGCGACCATCGCCCGTTACCTGCGCGGCGAGCTGATCGAGACGCTTTCGTCCGAATATATGCTCCTGGCCCGCACCAAGGGCCTGACCCAGAAGGAAGCCACCTGGTTCCACGCCTTCCGCAATTCTCTGGTGCCCATCGCGAACACCATCATTCCCATGATCACGGGGATCATGGGCGGTTCGCTGGTCATTGAAAAGCTGTTTTCCGTGCCGGGCGAGGGCGGCCTGCTGGTGGATTCGATCATGGCGGGGGATCATTTCCTCACCGTGGCGCTGCTGATTTTCTATTCCCTGATTTCCCTGATTACGATTCTGGTTGTGGATATTTCCTACGGGATCATTGACCCCAGAATCCGGATCGGAGGCGGCAAATGATCATCGAGGACAGAAACCATCTGCCGCGGGAGCTGGAAGAAATCCCCGCGGAAAAGCTGCAGAAGGCGGACAGGGAGGACTACCGGGACGAGGCGTTTGCCACCGAGCCCATCGGGTTTTATCGGGACGCTTTTCGCCGCCTGCGCAAAAACAAGGTATCCATGGCGAGCCTCATCGCGATTGCGGTCATTATCCTGCTGGCCATCGTGGTGCCGGAGGTCAGCGGCTATACCTATGTCCAGCAGAATGTGGATCAGAAATATCTGCCGCCGAAAATCCCCGGCCTGGAAAAGCTGGGCATCGCCGATGGCTCCCGCGTCATGACCAACCGGAAAAAATCATCTATTTCCGATACGAGCCGCTATCCGGAGGGCTCCGTCCTGGAAATCGTGCGGGAATACAAGGCCGGCAAGCAGGACGTGGTCGATGTCAAGGTGGATTATTATAAGTATTGCGGCGTTCCGGAAGGGGAGTACCACTGGTTCGGTACGGATTACCTGGGCCGGGATGTGCTGACCCGGCTGTTCCGCGGCACGCGTATTTCCCTGCTCATCGCCCTGCTCTCCGTCGTGACGAATCTGATCATCGGGATCATCTATGGGTCGGTGGCGGGGTATTACGGCGGCCGGATTGATATGTTCCTCACCCATTTTGCCGAGGTGCTGGACGGCCTGCCCTATATCGTCGTGACCATCCTGTTCATGATGCTCTTCGGCGCCGGGATTGTTTCCATCGTCCTTGCGCTGACGGTGACCGGCTGGATCGGCACCGCCCGGCTGACCCGCGCCCAGTTTTATCGCTTTAAGGGGCGCGAGTATGTGCTCGCGGCCCGGACCATGGGCATTCCGGACCGGCGGCTGATCTTCCGCCATATCCTGCCGAACACCGTGGGCCCGCTGATCACCCGGGCCATGATCGCCGTTCCCGGCGCGATCTTCTCCGAGTCTTTTCTGGCCTATATCGGCCTGGGCATCATGCCGCCTGAACCCTCCATCGGCACCCTCCTCTCCTCGGGGCAGAGCGTGCTTCTGCAGTATCCGTATCTTACGCTGTTCCCGGCCATTCTGATCTCCGTGCTCATGATTGCCTTCAATATGTTGAGCAACGGCCTGCGGGACGCGATGGATCCCAACCACAGAGGGGAGGAATGAGCATGGCGCAGGACACCATTTTAAGCGTCAGGGATTTGCGGGTTTCCTTCCGGGCCTACGGCGGCATCGTGCAGGCGGTGCGCGGCATCAGCTTTGACCTGCGCCGGGGTGAGACCATGGCGATCGTGGGGGAAAGCGGTTCGGGAA
>Ga0310690_10005803_pt1 | contig 16555 bp, 13 predicted proteins | sample AusTroGonzalo_MG_2_FD_207661 | JGI IMG/M metagenome (GOLD analysis project Ga0310690, IMG submission 207661) | Bovine rumen microbial communities from tropical cattle in Woodstock, Queensland, Australia - Gonzalo_04 (v2) (version 2) | ecosystem: Host-associated > Mammals > Digestive system >... | reverse complement strand
CATCTCATGACAAGTTCTATGGAACAGGAAATAGCCGTATGTTCACAAATGACATAACCGGCACAATAGCAGGTTATGACCGCTCTTCCAGCGAGAATGGAATTCTCCTTGGCGTTATGATGGGCGGAGCCAACAGCGACATTGACATGAACGGCGACAGAATGGATATTCACGATTATACGCTCGGCGTATATGGCGGATATCAGTTGGATGAGTGGACATTTAAAGGCATGGTCTATGGCGGCTATCAGGAATACAATGCCACCAGAAACATAAACTTCATGCAGGAGACTGCTCAAGCCTCTTATCATGGCAATAGCTTCACAGTGGATGCCGAAGCCAGCTATGACTTCAACTGGAACGCATTCGGCGGAGTGAAAGTCACTCCTTATGCCGGAGCCCTCGTTTCCTTGAGTCATCAGGGCAGTTTCGTGGAAAGCGGAGCAGGAGACCTCAATCTCCGCGTGCACAATGCTGATATGGAAAATATCCGCGTGAGATTCGGCTTGAACTTCGCTGGCGAAGAGACTGAGACCGGAAACTGGTATGCAAATATTGGCGTAAAGCAGATCCTTGGCCCCAGCTATAACCGCCTTGGAATGAAGTTTGCAACCACAAATAACACTGAGATGGACATATACAGCGCCGAAACAGGCTGCACTGTATTCAGCGCAGGATTGGGCGGCACTTACAACCTTAGCGACAGCTGGAAGCTCTTCGGAAATGCCGAAGGCTCAATCAGCGGCGATGCTTACGGAGCATTCGGCAACGTGGGCGTTTCCTATCAGTGGTAAGATAAACAGAAGCCGGAGAGCTTATGGCTCTCCGGCTTAAAGATTTCAGTATAATAAAAAATGCCTGGCGGAGAAGCTCATTCCGCGGGAGAACTGGAGAAATTGATGAAAAACATACTTTTGCTGATCTGTGCGGCAGGACTTTCCGCCTGCTTTATCTGCAATAAATCGGTAGCGCCTGAACATCCTAATTCAGATGGCGCATATCATGAGCCTGGAGCTCCTCAGGAAGTTGTTGTTAAGCGCGTAACTATGAGTGAGGCGGCCAACTATAACTTCAATGATTCTAAGGTTGCCACTGACAATATTGAATCAGTGCTGAATGAGCTTTCCCGCCATCCGGGCGCTACGCTGCGCATTGAAGGTTATACTGACAATCTTGGCCAGGAAGAATACAATAAAAAGCTTTCTGAAAAACGCGCAAAGGAAGCCGAAAAAATTGTGAAGAAAAAATATAAGTATACTGGGCATATTGAGGTAGTTGGATTAGGCTCGGAGAATCCTATTGCTGATAATGCCACGGAAGAAGGCCGGGCCCGCAATCGGCGCGTGGACTTTGTTATCGTTAAGTGAGGCGGAGGAACAATATGAAAAAAACAATATTGGCATTTGCTATAAGCCTGCTTGCGGCAGGCAGCGTTTATGCTGCTGAAAAGCAGGCGGAACGCACTGACTTCCGCAGCGAAACAATATATTTCGTGATGACAGACCGTTTTGTGGATGGCGATTCGTCAAACAATAATATTTATGGCGATGAGTTTGTGCCAGGAAACCTGCGCTATTATCAGGGCGGAGACTTCAAAGGCCTTATAGATAATCTTGATTATATTAAGGGCATGGGGTTTACGGCAATATGGATAACTCCTCCGGTGAAACAGCCGGAAGGCCGCTATGTTAATACTTCCAATACCTATGATGCGGCAGGATATCACGGATATTGGGCCTATGATTTCAGCAAGATTGATCCTCATCTTGAAAGCCAGGGGGCCACATATCAGGATCTGATTGATGCCGTGCATGCCAAAGGCATGAAAATTATACAGGATGTGGTAGTGAACCATGCCCATGGCGGAGACGTTAACCGCAATGTGAAATGGTATAATCAGCGCGGCGTGGTAAAAGGCCTTGGCCGCACTTATGATTACTGGAATGACAAGAGGAACTGGTTTAACCATGACGGCAATGTGATTGCTGACCTTTTGGATTTCAATGATTCCAATCCTCAAGTGCTTAAATGGTTTACCAAAATATATAAGAAATATCAGAAGATGGGCGTGGATGCTTTCCGTCTTGACACTGTTACATGGGTAGACAAGGATTTTTGGATCAAATTTGTAGAAAAAATGCACAAAAACAAGAAGAATTTCTTCATATTCGGCGAAGTCTGGACTGATAATGAATATGATAAGCTGGCTTCTTATACAAGGCTTGCTGACGGAGATTCCCTTGAATCCGGAATGAGCGTTCTGGATATGCCTCTTTCAGCTTTAGGCGACTATGGAACCATGGAAAAAATTTTCAAGGGAGGCAATTATGCTGACGCTACCGCTATTTTTGAAAATGATTCCAAGTATAAAAATCCGACTTTCCTTGTAACTTACCTTGATAATCATGACCGCCCGCGTTTCAATTCACCTGATTCGCCTGCTTATGAACAGCAGTACAAGGATGCTCTTAATTTCTATTTCCTCAGCCGCGGCATTCCATGCGTATACTATGGAACAGAAGCCCAGATGGTAGGCGGAAATGAACCTGACAATAGAGCAATGCTTGGCGAAGAAGGGATAAAGGCCGCTAAAACAGGCGTGATATACGCACATCTTAAAAAGCTGAACCGCATACGCCACCGCAACGAGGTTTTGCAGAAGGGCCGCCAGACATTTATTTCCGCTACAAGAAACAGCTATGTATTCCGCCGCGATTATTTGGGCCAGACAGTATTTGTCTTCCTCAACAAGGGTGAGAATGAAATTAAGCTTGGAGCAGACATAACCCCTGGCACATATAAGGATCTTTTCAATAAGAAACTTATAACTTTTGAGCAGGGCAAGCCTTCGGAAGTGACAGTTCAGCCGCATAGCGCTGTTGTCCTTTACTCAAAAGTTGAAGAGCCTGCTACGGAATCTGCAAAATAAATGCAAATCTTCGGCAAAAAAGGACGGCTTTTCGCCGTCCTTTTTTTTGTCCGAAAACACATGGCTTGGCCAGGGAATAATTACTCATAAAGTTATAAAAAGGTTTAATCCCAGTTCTTGGCTTTTTAGCGATAACAATTATTTTTTTTATTTATTTTGTAAAATATCATAAACATAATGGAGGTCTTTATGCCTGGAGCGCCCAGATTTGATTATAATCCTGAAGAAGTAAAAAAACTTTCAAAAAAACTAATTAGCGGAATGGAAGAAAAAATTAATGCCATAATACACATTCCGTCTCATCAGCGTTCATTTGCCAATACGGTTGCAGCTTTTGAAGAAGCTTCCGCCATATTTCAGGAAGAAGTAACGATTCCTGTGTTCCTGGCTTATACTAGCGGCGACAAGGCGCTTCGCAAAGCAGGCATGGACCTGGAAATGGAAATAAGCCAGTATGCCATAGACTTGAATACCAGGGAAGACATTTTCAATGCCCTTAAAGATTTTGCTGATAAAGGCGTTAAGCTTGACGAAGCGGATCAGCGCCTTTTGGATAAAACAATGCTTGGTTTCCTTCGCAATGGCTTAGGCCTGCCGGAAAAGAAACGCGCAATGGTAAAAAAACTGATGCGCGAGCTGGTTAAGATAGAGATTAAATTTTCACAGAATTTGCGCGAAGTGAAAGATGTTCTGGAGGTTTCTGAAGAGGAACTGAAAGGACTTCCTGAAGACTATAAGGCCAGGCTAAAGAAAACAGATGCCGGCAAATATGTCGTAACGCTAGATTATCCTGATTATGTGCCTTTCATGGCTAATGCTGAAAACGGGGATGCGCGCCGCCGTCTTGAATTTCTGTTCAATAACAGAGGCGGTATGCCAAATGTGCGCTTTCTTGAGAAAGCCATAGTTCTTCGCCGCAAGATAGCTAAGCTGTTGGGATATAAGAACTATGCTGATTATGTTCTTTCAGACAGAATGGCCGCTAATTCTCAAACAGTAAAGACTTTTTTGGAAAATCTCAGGCTTCGCCTTAAAACAAAAGGCCGTCATGAGCTTAAGGAAAGGTTGCAGCTTAAAGGCGGAAAAGACAAGATTCTGCATAGCTGGGAAACTAGTTTTTACAATAATTTGCTTAAAAAGACTAAGTATTCAGTAGATGAAGAGAAAATAAAAGAATATTTTCCGCTTGAGACAGTTCTAAGCGGAATGCTTGATACTTTCGGCAGCCTGCTTGGCGCAAAATTCGTTCCTTCGGCGCTTCCGGTATGGCATAAGGATGTGCGTGCTTATGAGGTGCGCAATGATGACGGAAGCATAGCAGCTTATTTCTATTTTGATCTCTTCCCCAGAGAAGGAAAATACAAACATGCCGCCTGTTTCGGCATACGCAGCGGAAGGGAGCTTGCGGACGGCTCTTATAATATTCCAGCCGCTGCCATAGTGGCCAATTTCACGCCGCCTGCGGAAGGCCAGCCTTCGCTGCTTAAATTTGATGATGTCGTTACGCTGTTTCATGAGTTCGGACATGTTACTCATAATATTTTCACTACGGCCAAATATTCCTCTTTCTCCGGAACAAGCGTTTCTAGGGATTTCGTGGAAGTGCCTTCGCAGATGCTGGAAAACTGGGCATATCAGCCTGAAGTCCTTAAGAAAATTTCTGGCCATTTCCGCAATCCTGCCGAGAAGCTGCCAGACGATGCCATTAAGAAAATAATAGCCGCGAGAAATATGGATTCCGGGCTGTTTTACCTGCGGCAGCTGCTTTTCGGAATCCTTGACATGACTTATCATACGGCTTCTAAGATTGCTGACAGCACCAAGACTTATGAAAGGCTTATGAAGCGCATTGCCCTTATTCCCATGAGCAAGGGGACTCATCCGCAAGCCAGTTTCGGGCATATAATGGGCGGATATGAAGCCGGATATTACAGCTATCTGTGGTCTAGGGTAATTTCCGTTGATCTGTTCGGCAGATTCCTTGACACTGGCGTTATGAATAAGGAAACCGGCCGCCGTTACCGTGAACTTATACTTGCTCCCGGCAGAAGTTATGATGAGGCCGGGCAGGTGCGCAAGTTCCTGGGGCGTGACAGCACTGAAGACGCATTCTTAAGAGATATAGATGCGGCATAATGAAAGCTAAGCTGACTATACTGCTAGGCGTTCTTGTTGGCGCAGCGCTGTTTGCTTATGCCTTGAAAGGCGTGGATTTCTCGCGCCTTTCAGAGGCATGCCGCCAGGCAGATTATTTTTTTCTTGCTCTTGTCATTATTACCAATTTATTTGAAACATTTATGCGCGGGGTTAAATGGAAAATATTGCTTGACCCTGCGAATAAGGTGAGGCTTTGGGATTCCTTCCGCATGGAGGCTGCCGGACTTGCTTTGAACAATGTCCTGCCTTTCCGCCTTGGAGAAATATTAAGGGGAACTGCCGGGGCTGGCGTTTTTCGCATCCCGGTAGTCACTGTTTTCGCGACAATAGTCGCGGAGCGTGCCCTAGATGTGGTGGCTTTGGTTCTTCTGTTGGCAATAATTGGCATGTCCGGAAATATAGAAGGCGAAATATTTCAGCATAAAGCTGCCATGTCCATGCTTTTTTTTGTTGTTGTGGCGGGAATATGCGCAATAGTTTTTTCGGACAGGCTGGCGCATATGAAGCTGCTTGCTCCGGTCTTTGCCAAATTTCCTGCGGTAAGCAGGATGGTATCGCAGATTTCCATTGGCGCAATGGCTTTCCGCTCCTGGAAGACAGGCAGCCTTGCCGTGCTGGCCGCGATGTTACAGTGGTTTGTAAATTCTCTCAGCCCTTTTGCTCTTATTTATGCTTTTCACCTGCAGGATGAGCTTGGCATTGCCCATAGCCTGGTTATAACGGTTGCCAGCGCAATTGCCTGCTCTGTGCCGGCCATGCCGGGATTTTTTGGCAATTATGAGGCCGGAGTCGCTGCCGTTATGGGAGTATGGGGGATTCCCAAGGACACGGCTTTTGCTCTGGCATTTGCCGGGCATATACTCGGATATATAACAATTACTTTAACCGGTCTTATTTTTGTTTATGGGCTTGGATATTCAGTCAGCAAGGCTTGGAATTTTCGTGCTAAGGCTAATGGGAACGTCATAGCGGAAAGCGAAGCCCGCAGTACGGCAGAAAAGACTCCTGAGGCTGGAAACATTTCTGAAAGCCAGGCGTATTCGGAAAAAACGGCTTGAACCATGTGCGGCATCTGCGGCATTTACAATTTCTCCTTTGGCGCTGTTGACGAAAGAGCCTTAAGGGCTATGAATGCCAGGCTTGTTCATCGCGGCCCGGATGACGAAGGATATTTCATCAGTGCCCGCGCAGGACTGGCAATGCGCCGTCTTGCCATAATAGACATAGCAGGGGGAAATCAGCCTGTTTTCAATGAAAACCGTTCAGTTGCCGTGGTAATGAACGGAGAAATTTATAATTTTCAGAAATTGCGAAAGGAGCTTATTGGCGAAGGGCATGTTTTCCGCAGCGCCGGCGATGCCGAAGTAATCGCGCATCTTTATGAGAAGCATGGAAATTCTTTTCCGGAATATCTGCGAGGAATGTTCGCTATAGCTCTTTATGACCTAAAAGAACAGAAACTTCTCCTGGTTCGCGACAGAATAGGCAAAAAACCTCTTTATTATGCCTGCGACGGAAAAAGGCTAATATTTTCTTCGGAAATTACATCGTTAATGTCCGCAGGCGGCATATCCAGGGAAATAGACATGCAAGCCCTAGATCTGTTCCTTTCTTTGCAATGTGTGCCTTCCCCATATAGCATTTACAAAGCCGTAAAGAAACTTCCTCCAGCTTCCATGCTTATTGCTTTGCCTGATGATGAGAAAGGCAGGGCTGCTCCTGACATTCGCATAAGCAGATATTGGGCTGTTCCAGCCGCAAAAAAAACAAGCCTGGGTGCTGAAGAGGCCGCCGCAGAGCTTTTCCGCATTACCGAGGAATCCGTAAAGTTAAGGATGGTTTCAGAAGTCCCTCTCGGAGCTTTTCTTTCCGGCGGGCTGGATTCTTCCGTTGTGGTAGCGCTCATGGCAAGGAACAGTTCCAGGCCTGTGAAGACTTTCTCAATAGGATTCAGGGAAGAAAGATTTTCTGAATTGGATTATGCCCGAAGCATTGCCGAAAAATATGGCACCGAACATACGGAATTTATAGTGGAAGATGACATGCTTGCGGATTTGGACAGGATTGCCTGCAATTATGGGGAGCCTTTCGCCGATCCGAGCATGCTGCCTTCATATTTTGTGTCCCGCGAGACAAAGCGGAAGGTTACGGTGGCGCTTAACGGCGATGGCGGCGATGAGGTTTTCGGCGGTTATAACAGATACCGTGCCATGATGCTGGAACAGAAATTCTTTGCCTGGCTGCCAGCCTCGCTTAAGCAGCTTGCAATAAAAATGTTTTCAGCTTTCCCGAAAGAAGCTCCTTTTGGCTTGTTTTGGAAGGCTGAGAAATTCCTGCAGATGTCAAAATGCAAAGGGCTTGACGGAAAATATCTGTATGCCCGTTCTTTCCTCCGCTATGATGATTTTGAAAGGCTTTGCTCTCTGGCTTATGCCGATGCCGCCGGCGGGCTTTGCTGCGCAAAGGATTATATGGCAGGGCTGTTCCAAAAAAACGGGGCATGCACTGGGCTTTCTGCCCTAGACCGAATGATTTATGCGGATTTTCATTCCTGGCTGCCTGATTGTCTTATGGCTAAAATGGACATAGCGTCAATGGCCAATTCGCTGGAAGCCCGCTCGCCGCTTTTGGATCACAAACTTGTAGAGTTCGCATGGCAGCTGCCGCCAGAAATGAAAATCCGCGGCTATGGTGAAGGCGGCACCAAGTGGCTTATGAAAAAAGCCTTTGCCAGTCTTCTTCCCGATAAAATCCGCCGCAGGGGCAAAATGGGTTTCGGCATACCGCTTGGCCAGTGGTTCCGCGGCAGGCTTAAAAAACGCTGGGCGGAGACCTGCCTTTCCGATAAGGCTTTAAAGCGCGGCCTTTTTAGGAAGGATGCTCTGGAGAGGCTGCTTGAGGAGCATTCTGCCGGCCATGCGGACAATGGCTATAAGATGTGGGCTCTGCTGCTGCTGGAAATATGGTTTGAGAATTTTGCGGAGGATTTCAGATTATGAAAATTGTGCTTGTGAACCCTGATATACCTTGGAATGCCGGAAACATAGGCCGTACCTGCGTGGCAACCGGCACTGAACTTGTTTTTACCGGGCATCTCGGATTTAAACTTACGGATAAGGAAATACGCCGCTCAGGCCTGGATTATTGGCAGTTCCTGAAATATTCGGTATATCCGGACTTTGACTCTTTTCTAAAAACGCTGCCCGAAAATCCTTCACTGCTGTTTTTTTCCACGCATGGCGGCAAATGCTATTGGGAAGCTCCTTACCGCGAAGATTCCTGCCTGGTTTTTGGTGCGGAGACTGCCGGTTTCCCAGACTGGATGTATGAGAAATATTCAAACAGCCTGTACAGAATCCCCATGTGGTCCGAGCGCGTGCGCTCGCTAAACTTATCCACGTCTGCCGGCATAGCCCTTTATGAGGGCTTGCGGCAGACAGGCCGCATTCCTAAATAGCCTGTCATAAATAGAAAATTTTTTGCTTTTTTTGCGCAAGCGCAGGGCCGGATTGCCCTTGCGCCCTATTGCTGTTTGGGTCTTTCGGCCCTTGTTATCTTTTTTATAATTATTCAAAATATAATTGAGGGATTGTCGGCCATATATGGTCAAATAATCTCTCAGGAGACTGTTATGAGAAAAACATTTTCTTTTTTAGCCGCCGTTTCTTTCTTGCTTGCAAGCGCAGCGCAGGTTAATGCAGGAGCTCTTTCCGAGCTTTCTGGCCAAGCCGGCGTGAAAGTCTCTGCTCCAGCGAAGGCTTCTGTCCCGGCTGTTTCCGTTCCAGCCGTTAAGGTTTCAGCTCCGAAGCCTGCGGAAAAGGAACAGCAGGCTGAGTGGCTGGTTATGGTCTACATAGCTGGCGTTAATAATTTGGGCCTCTTTGGAGCCGCCTCCAATAATGTGAATCAGATGGAGAAAGGCCTTTATGAAGCTGGAGCCGCCGCCTCTTCCATAAAAATGGTTGTGGAATATGGAGAACTTGCCTCAGACGGCCTTGGCACTCTTCAGATTGCGGACGGAACAAAGACTCTTCTTGTTCAGCCGGACAATGATTTTGACAATGTGAATTCCAAAGTCATAGGCATATCAAAGAATGCAGACACCGGCAATGTGCGGACTCTGGAAAATTTTGTCCGCCGCGTTAAATCCCGCTTCCCTGCTAAGAAAACTGCCCTGATAATTTGGAATCATGGCGGCGGAATAGTAGGAATAGCCTCTGACGATCTCCATGGCAGCATGATGAATCTCAAAAATCTCAGCGCCACGCTGAAAAAGCTTAAAGGTCAATTCGGCAAATTTGATGTCCTTGCCACAGATGCCTGCCTTATGCAGATGGCTTCCATAGCATACGAATTTAAGGATTATGCTGATGTCATAATAGGCTCCGAACAGCCTATCCCTGGAGCCGGTTATCCGTATTATGGCATGGTCCGCGCTCTTGCGGAGTCAGGCTCTAGCATGTCTGCCAAAGATTTCGGAGCAATGCTTGTAGAAGGCTATGGGTATCAGTATAGCGGCAAATCAGATACTTCCCTTTCCGCAATAGATGTCTCAAAGCTTCCGGTGTTTAAGAATAAACTTAACAAGTGGATTGGCTTGCTGTCTGAGCCGGAGAATTTCAAAATAGTGTCCAAGGCCGCTGTGCTTAAGGAAGTTACCAGAATGAACAGCCTTGACAGCTCAAGGGATTTGGTGCACATGATACAGGTGGTTAACCGTCAGACCGGAGTAAGCCTTGCTGCTAAGGCGGCAGGAGATGATTTGCAGAATTACATAAAGCAAGTTCTGATAATCAGAAATTATTCAAGCGAGCCTGATAATTATGGCCTTGCGATTTATCTGCCAGACCTTACCTATGAGGCCAATCCTTATGAAACTCTTAAGTTCTCTGCGGACACAGACTGGAGCATATTTATCAGGAAAATACTACAGTCCCGCCTTGACAATGGATGGTGATATTATGAATATCCTTAAATTATTTGCCCTTGTCCTTGCAATTTCCTTGCCTTGCGCAATGCCTGCCAATGCGCAAGAAGCTCAAAATCCGGCACAGAGCCAAAGCTCTCAGAATGCTAAGGAAGCTCAGCTTGCGGTTTATGCATTGCCTTCTGTCAGAGCTTATGCTGAAAAGATTTTTGCCGGTGATCCCGCGGCTGCCAGCGCATTTCTTAAAGATGCTCCCCTAGTGTCCGCGGCTTCAGCCGCAGACGGATCTGCTCTTAAGGCCCAGGCTATGGCCATACAGGATTTGCATGCCCTTATGAATAAGGAATGGAAAATAGAGCAGCATAGGGATCTTAGCAAGGCTCTCATGATACGCATTGCCAAGGATAAGCCCCTTACCCGTTCCGGCATCGGCCCGCAGCCTGAAACGCTTATTCCGTGGCTGAAAAAATATATCAAAAGATATAATGATGCGGAACATGGCGAACAGCGCATTTATGTGGTGAACCAGGCTATTCTTAACTGGGAAACTGTTTTTGGAAATGTGCCGTCAAAAGGTTTTGAATGGGATAATGTTCCTTTGACAATTACAAAAAATCAGTGGGCTGTCATGTCCATTCAGGAAAGGAAAGCAACCGTTAAAAAAATTGGCACATACATGGCCCGCAATTTTAATGATTACAGCTTATTGGCTTATGATGATTCTGTTGTCCAGTCAATTACCGTTCAGCAGCAGCAGGCTATAGCCATAAATAAGGCTATTGAGTCTGGCGTGCTTAATGAAAAACAGAAAAAGGAACTTGCTGAGGCTAGAAGCCTTTCGGATAAGGCATATCTGTTAAATAAATTCTTTGACGGTTCTAATGTTAAGCATAGCGATGACATGCGCCTTAGCATTAACGCTAACCGCCAGTCTACGCCTGAAGAAACTTTTTCCGCATCTAACAGGCAGGTTTTTGCTTCAATGCTTGGCAATTCAATACGCAATGAGCTTAGCGGCACAGAAGCTGGCCGCCATGCTCTTGATGGCGGGCTGAAAATAGAAATCGCTTATTGCGATTCCGGCTATTCCAGCCTTAAGCAGAATGGCACAATTGTTCTTGATGAAGAAACCATACAGCAGTATATGCGCTTAAAAGGATATACAGCATCTTCTGTGATGTCTGACGCAAGCCAGCTTGCTGACATAGCCAGATATATGTCCCCAGCTGTTGTTTATGAGGCTGCTCATCGCGATCAGGCTAAATGGGCAAAAAAGAAAGGCGCATACAAGCCGCACACCCAGGAAGATGAAATAGATGCCATGTCCGCCGAAGCCCTGTACACTGCCGAGAAAATGCAGAAAGACAGTTCCTTTGCAAAAACATTCACCGAAATTGAAAGCTATTCAAACTATGCAGCAAAGCGCATGGAGAATGCTTCATCATATACGCAGGGCAAGAAAATGTTTGCGGATAATGTCCGCCTTGGCTGCTCAGAGCTGCCTACCATAAGCTCTGCCGCGTCAAGCCTTATAGCAGGCATCAATGATGAGCTGGCCCGCCGCTCTAAGCTCACGGCAGAAGAAAGGGATATGGAATATTCTTTCATTTCATATAATGAAGCTATAAATATGTCGCCTGATCAGATACTTTCTTCATTGCGCGATATTCAGGAAGGAGCACTGACAAGACTGCGCTCATCCATAGCCAGCAATGACTATTCCGCATATAACAGCGCAGCCATAGCTAAGACCAGGAGTTCTTATAACGATATGCTTTCAGCGGCTGGCAAAAAGTCTGAAAGGAATGCCAGAAGGGAATTTGTTCCTGTTCCCTGAAAGGAGTTATGAATATGAAGAAAACACCTTTGTTTTTTTCTTTCATTGCCGCAGCCATAATTAGCATTTCTTCTTGTGCGGCAGACAGCACAGGCTCTGCCCAGAAACAGAGTCTTGCTGCTTCAGGCTCTCCTGCTTCCGCAGCCATTGACAAATCTGCTGAAAAACACCAGACTTCAAAAGCTGCGGCTGAAATAAATAAAACTGATACTAAGGAAAACGCTATTAAAGTGACAAATAATCAGAACAAAGGCTTTAAGACAGTGAGCAATGGCTGGTTTTCCTATGAAATGCCTTCTTCTTGGAATGCTAATACCAATCCGGAAGAAGATGAAGAATACAAAGTTTATGAGGCAAAAATGTTCCCTCCTAAAAGCGGACAGAAAATGTCTTCATATATCTATGTTTCATATTTTGCGGAGGACAATGAGGACATTCCCACTTATGAGCAGTTCATAAATGTAAATTCTCAGAATATACTTCGCAAAGGCCAGCAGGTGGAATGGGAGAAATATGAGCCTGTGAAGGAAACAAAAATCGCAGGCCGCAAGGCTTTCATAGTAGCGCGCAATTGCCGTCATTTTCTGCATCCGAACAGCAAGGATGATTCCTATGTTATGAAGAAAGAGAAAATGTATGTTCTTCCTGCTTCAAAGGGATATTATGTTATCCGCTATGCGGCAGAAGAGCCGTCTTTCCCAAACAATCTTCAGGCTTTTGAGAAAATAGCCGCAAGTTTCAAGGGAAAGTACTGATTCTTTTCTTGCTCTTAATGCAAAAAAGGCTTCGGAAACGGGGCCTTTTTCTTTTTTGCGGCTTGCTTTTTGAAATATATGGCCTATAATATAAATAGCAGCGCAATTCTTTTCGGGAGTTTCTGTTTTTGCTATGCCAAATCTTATTTTATTCATTGCTGTTTTATTTTTGCCGCATTTTCTTCATGCTCAAAATATTCCTGCCCGTTTTGACAATCGGACATATACTGTTTTATCCTCAGGTAATTCAGCGCAATTGCTGAATAAGGCTATGTCAGCAGGCAGCATTTCAGCCGCAAAAACATATCTTGCGGATAAAAAAGTCCAAAAAGAAGCGGAAGCTGGCGGGGATTTAAGCCTGCGATATAAGGCACAGGCATTAACAGAGCTGAATTATATCGCAAATATGGACTGGGACGATAGCAATTTTAATTCCCTAAATCAGATGCTGATTTCTAGAATTGGCAGGGATAAAACACTGTCTTCTTGCGGGGTTGGCCCTGAGCCTGAAAAATACCTGGAATGGCTTAAAGCATTTTTCCCAAAATATCCTCAGAAATCATATAAGTCTGCCGAAAAAGCAGTGCGCAAATGGGAAGTGGTTTTCGGAACATCTGCCATGCGCATGTGCATTTCCTGGGAAAACTATAGCATTAGGGACGATAATGCAGAGTTAAACAGATGGATGTCAGATCCGCAGTCAGACAATACCGTTTACATAGACACTTTTTCGTGGCTTTCCTTTGATCTGCTTTTGCGCAATGCGATAATAAATAAAATAATCCTTGATGACATGACAAAAGACAATTCCTGCAAGCCTTATTGCGGTTCCAGGCTGCTTGAATATTCTTCTTCCGTTCAGAAGCAGTATGAAAAAGGCGTTCGGGTTGAAAAGCTGGAAAGAAAAGCCATCGCATCCGGCGTTCTTTCATCGGCACAGGCAAATGAACTGTCATCGCGGCAAAAATCCCTATCTGACAAGGCGGCGCTGCTGGATAAGTATTTTGACGGCAGCTCCATAAATGCAAGTCTTGAAGATAAGCTTTATATAGATGCGGAGCGGGGAGCCAGGCCTGATGAAATGATACCTGCTGATAAAAGAGAAATATTTGAAGTCATGTTGTCTGCGGCTGTTTCCGATGAGCTGAAAAAAGCAGAGGCTGGGAATAAGGCTCTAAGCAAAGGCATAAAAATAAAGATTGGCATTCTGCAAAATTCTTATTCCGCAAGAGACCCTTCTGGCGAAATAATTATAGATTCAGGGCTTATAAGCGAATACATGAAGCTAAAAGGATATGCTGCCGCATCAGTGATGACTGTAAAAGCTCAGCTTTCTGAGCTGGCCGCCTATGTGGCGCCATTGGCAGTTTATGAGACTGCCCTTGCCGGCATTGAAGCGGAAGCGGAAAAAGCTGGCATTCATAATAATACAAGAACTCAGGAAGATGAAATAACTGCTCTTGGCGAACAGTCCCTCTTCATTGCAGAAATACAGCGCAAGGATGCTTCCGCAAAAAACCGCTATCGGAGCATAGCGGGCTATTCAGCCTATGCGCATCGCTGCGCTGAAATGACTGCCGCATACCGGCGCGGGCAGGAAAGATTTGAAAAGACTGTGCGCATGGAAAATTCCGCATTGCCTTCTGTAAGCTCTGCGGCTGCAAACTCATATTCATGGCTTGTAGCAGAAAAATCCCGCCGCGCAGCGCTTTCCGCTGCCCAGCTTGAAGAGGAAAGCTATAATTTCATTTATGCTTATGATGAAGCCAAATCTATGTCTGTGAATGAGCTTCAGGGCAGCATACGCTTTATAGAGCAGGAGGGCTTGGAAAAAATGATTTCTCAATTCCGCCAGATGGAAAACTATATGGATTTTCATTCCCGCGCGGCAGATGAGACAAGGCGCAATTATCGCAGAATGATGCTCCGCACGGTTTTGAAAAAAGCTGTTAAAGGAGTCAAATCATGATTTTCAGGATAAATCCGCTTAGAGATTTTATGCCTTGCATTGCTGTTTACATTATGGCATTTTTCTTATTGTTTTCATTTGCAGTCTTTGCCTCTGTTGCCGCTGCTTCTTCTGTAGGGAAAAATGAAATAAAAGCTGCTGATTCATCTCAATCTTTAGAAAATATGCCAGGAAAAAAAGCTGAAAAGACAAATGCGAAAACAGCAGGACAGACGGCGCATAAGAGAACCCCAGAAAAAACTTACGGCGCTGCTGCTAAAGGCCTTGCCAAAGGGTATAAAAAAATTATTCATTTGCCATATTCCTGCATGATACCGGAAGCATGGTCTGTTTCTGAAAAATCTGCGGACAGAGAGAAGGAAACAGGCGTTTATCATAGGGAATTTACTCTAGGCTCGCAAGGCGGAAAGCTGGCAAGTTTCATATTTGCTGATTATTATGCGCAAGGCAATATAGAATTTGAAAATGCCGAAGACTTTATAACCGTAAATTCCATGAATGATGCTGATGAGACCGAAAGCAGCACAGACAAATATGAGCCGGTGCGAAAGCAGAAAATAGCAGGAAAAAACGCTTTTGTGATAGAAAGAAAAGAGAAAAGGCTTAATGCTGATGCCTGGGAGAAGGAAAAGCTTTATGTCATTCCGGCATCAAAAGGCTTTTATGTTCTGCTTTATTCGGCTGATGAAAAAGTTTTCGCCAACAGCAATCTGAAGGAATTTGAGAAAATGGCGGCTTCTTTCATCATGAAATACTGATGCTTATTTGCCGGTAAATATTTTGGCTCTGTTTAAAGAAAAGTATTGATACAATGTAATTATAAAGAATGCAAATATTACTTCGTCGTCCTGAACTTGTTTCAGATCTCTTTAAGCCGCAGAGATGCTGAAAATTCAGCATGACGTAAAAACTGAAAAATTTCAAATATGGAATTTTAGGCAGGCTGCAGCTAAAAATGCCAGTTATTAAATATTAAGGCAAGAAAACTTTTATCAGAATTTATCGCTTACCGTTGCCTTAATTTTTTCAAAAAGATCTTTCGGCAGAGGCTTTATCTTCATGTCAGAGCCTATGCTTACAAGCAGAGTTTTTCCTGTTGTTATGAGATCCCCTTTCTGATTATGTATCTCATAAACAAAGCTCATTTTTATTGGCGTGCATTCCTCAAGCCTGGTTTTCACATCAAGCGTATCATCATAGAAGGCAGGGCGGCGGTATTCAGCGCTTTGGCTGCGCACTACAAAGTAAATGTCCTTTTCCATGAAAAACTTAACGGACAGGCCTAATTTTTCCAAGAACTCTGTTCTTACTTCTTCAAAGTATTTCAGATAATTGCCGTGGTAAACTACTCCGCCGCAATCTGTGTCATGGTAAAAAATTCTTTTCTTCATATCTTTGCGTTTCCTTTCTATATACAAATTATACAAAAGGCGGCAAAGCGGCTATGATTTGCTATCATTTCATTGGATATGTTTGATGCTCATTTTCATCCAGGCGGAATTTCCGCCGCAGAAAAGATATTTGCGGACAAAAGCTTTAATAAGGAGCATTGCGGCTTGCGCGGCTTTTGCTGTTCATCTTCTGAAAATGACTGGGAGGCCGCATTGCAGGCTGCATCAGAATATTGCGGCATAATTCCATGCCTGGGCATTCATCCATGGCATGCTGCGGATTTTAACAGAGATGCCGAAGCACGGCTGCGGCATAAACTAATCCTAACCGGGGCATTCATAGGCGAAGCCGGCCTTGATTTCCTTAAGCCGCATAGGGAGCTTCAGAAAAAAGCTTTTGAAAGCCAGCTGAGGCTTGCCGCAGAGCTTAAAAGGCCGATAATGCTGCATTGCGTAAAGGCATGGGGGCTGCTTGCGGAAATGCTTAAAACATTTCATCCGCCTTGCTTTATTGTTCATTCATTTGGGGCTTCCTTACAAATCATGAAAGAACTGTCCGCAATTGGCGGATATTTTTCTTTCGGGCCCGG
>Ga0310690_10005802_pt1 | contig 16556 bp, 10 predicted proteins | sample AusTroGonzalo_MG_2_FD_207661 | JGI IMG/M metagenome (GOLD analysis project Ga0310690, IMG submission 207661) | Bovine rumen microbial communities from tropical cattle in Woodstock, Queensland, Australia - Gonzalo_04 (v2) (version 2) | ecosystem: Host-associated > Mammals > Digestive system >... | reverse complement strand
AAGAGGAAGACAGTATGTTCTTCGTATCGTCAAATGGACGCCCGATCACTCTACGAGAGATTTCTTTAGACGACCCTTTGCTTGACGAATATAAACAAGTAAAAAGAAAGCACTCTCTGAAGAATCCCGCGTATTTTCTACCTTTGTTTGGAAGTTATACTGTTGGCGCAATTCTTATTATAAATGGTGCAGAAAAACTCCGAGATGCCCATGGTGATGAAAAGAAAAATGGCAGAAGTATCGCTACGATTTGTGTAGGCGGTATTATGTGTTATGCCTCTACAATCGCTGTCACAATAACAATGAGGTTCCGTAGAGAGTGGGCATATATGGACATAAACCGACGCAATATAGAAAAGTTGCGGCAAAAGGCGAAGGTATCCATGTCGATATCCCCATCGTACGATCCCAGTAATAATTCTATGGGCGCTAACATAAATCTCTCATTCTAAAAATAGAATTACGATGAAAACAAGGTTATTAGCTTTGCTTTTGTTTATAGGTATTCCGTTTGTGAATTATGCGCAGTATGAAGACGATTTCAGTCCTTTCCAATCGCAGGACAAAGGTGATGCGATAGACGAGGAAAGAGAGCGTCAAATGAATGAATATTTATATCAACTAAGGCTGGAACAGCAGAAACGCGAAGCCGAGTTGGAACGAAAAGTACGTGAAGCGGCTGCAAGAGCACAACAAGGAAATGCATCTTCTTCGAATGTCAGAGTCGCCAGCTCATCCAGAAGTTCTGCTGCGGCACAGAGAAAACGTGATAAGAAAGCGCAGCGTGAGGCAGAACATCAAGCATGGCTGAATGCCAAACGCGCCGCTCAAGCTGAGGCTGCAGAAAGAGCAAGACAGGAACGTGAACGAAAAGAGAGAGAGGAACGTGAACGTCGCGAACGAATATATCGGGAAACATACGTTAAAGAACTAAAAAGAAGTACTTCCTATTACAATGACCTGCACCGCCAGGTGGACAATAAAGCGACGGTAGGATTTGATCGAATGATGAACACTCATCCAGAAGGAACCGAAAGAATGCAATCAGGGTATATTCCATCGAGTGCGCCGTCGGCCCCATCTATTTCATCCATTATCCCGAAACGAAACAGTGGGCATACAGTATCCCTTACTCTCACAGGACACGAACATTCATCGCTCAACTCTGACTGGAACCAATATATGCTAAAAAATCTAGCAATGGAGAAGATTAAACTTAAGCCAGTTCAGTTTGACAGAGAAACAGAAAAATACATAAAAGAACTGGAGGAACAGTTGGATAGCGGACAGATGCGCATGTTGCTGTATTACATGAAATCGAACAATCACGATGTGATGCCAATAGCCTTAGGACGAGTAAATGATAATGGCCGTTATGTGTTTGAGTCTGATGACGGCATGAGGGTGTTCTCGGTTTCTTCCAATGGCAGACATCTTCTGATGGCAACATTTGATACAAGCTCATGGAATGATGACAATATCATAAAGAAAATACAGGAAGGGAGTTTTGAACAATACCTTAAAGAATCGGTCGGTATCAAGGGGGTGTTTAAGAATGGTGAATTCACTTGGGATGAATGGAAAGGTAAACCTGTGGAGGAGATTGCCACGAAGTTACCCAAGATAAAGGCGGAAGTCAAGATGTCGCTGTTCGACAATAGCAGCAATCTTGCAGTACAATATTATTATTTGATGCCACAAAAAATGGGGAATGTGGTCGTTGGTGGAAAAGCAGAAGTGTCTGGAGGTGGAAAAGCAGAAGTGTCAGCTGGTGCCAAAGCCTCAGATGTATGTGGATATTATGCGAATAAGAAAATTGACGAGTCGTTGGGCGGGATGTTTGTGTCTGATTATTTTGGAGAAAAAACTCAAAAGGAAGATGATAATTTGTCGTATGGTTCTGTCAAAGCGGGTGTCGAAACCGCAAAAGTTTCAACAACTGCAATGGCAGGAAGGGTGTATACGAGAGGAGGAAAGTATATTTTATGCACGGGCGAGGCAACGGCAAGTGCCAGCCTCATGGTTGACATTAAAACCTTTTTGTCACCGGCCAGCGTCATCCGCCCCGGAACATCCTACGGCGTATCATGCAAAGACATTACTAATCCATGAAAACTAGTCCCATGAAGAAAGGTTTGCTATTTGTGATGTTAATTGCATTCTCGCATTTTGTGATGGCTCAGGACACATCAATTTTGTCCGTTATCACCACACATGATGATTTGGACTTGTCAGATGTGGACCTTGTTGCCATTCCAGCCCATGGGCCATATATGCTGGCCGGCAGCACTGTGAGTTCGTTGACAGAGGACACCGAGTTGCCGGAACTGGTCTTTCCCGACAGCATGATGGTGGATGATATCGTCTGGACGGGCAAGGAGTTTATTGTAAAGTCAGGATATGAGATTTATAGGTTCGATAAGATTGATGAACCATTGATTGACTTTGACGTGGCGAACTACGATATATTCTCGCTGGACGAAAAGAGGATCTATGCCGTAAGCCATCATGGTGACACCAGTCAGCTTTTTCTAGTTAACCTTAAAGTGAAGCGTGCCAAGCATCTTCTCACATTGGGAGAAGAGATTATCTGTATGTCGAGGATTGGTGAAGCCACAATGGTTGTGACCACGGAAAACATATATCTATTTGATGACAATGAGAAAAAGTGTACCCACTACCTAAACTTATGGACACCTATACACACTGCAGTTATGACCCATCTGGGACTATTTTTTGCTACAGACAATGAGATATGCTTGTTGACCAATGTCAATGAATTTATGTTACTATTTGAGACGCGGACCAAAAAGTTGCTGTATGATAACCGATACCTCTACATTCAATTGAAAGAGGGCGATTTGCTGCAATGTAACTTAAATATGTTGTCGTTTTAGATGTGTGTTATTATATATTACAAACAAAGCAGGTCTTGATGATCTGCTTTATTTATAAAATATTTGTATCTTTGCAGTTGCAAAACTGCAAAGAAATGCGGAACCAAGAGACAACAAAACACGATTACGGGCACGGGCTGCTGATAGCAGGAGCCTACGGACGCATGGGATGCGCCATACTGGCGGCACGGGCGGCACTGAGGAGCGGCTGCGGACTGCTGAGCGTACATCTGCCGTCACGTTGCGTGGAGCCAATGCAGGCGGCATTTCCGGAGGCTATGGTGAGCATAGACCCATGTGATACTATTATCTGTTCCTCGCCGTCCGATATGGAGCGGTATACAGCTATCGCCGTCGGACCAGGCATAGGCATAGACGAAATAACGAAAGAAGCCCTATACAACATCCTCGCTACTTGGTCACACAGTCACCCAGCTACTCAGCCACTCATCATGGACGCAGACTCACTGAACCTGCTAGCGATGCACAAGGAATGGCTGCCGCTGGCGAAAGGGGCTATCATCACACCACATGCACGCGAATATGAGCGATTGTTCGGCGATACTGACCCTCATCACATGGCCAAAGAATACGGTCTAATTATCGTTAAGAAAAGCCACCGGACACATGTATACAGCCCCGACGGACAACTGTTTGTCAACCAGACCGGCAACGCCGGTATGGCCACCGCAGGCAGCGGAGACGTGCTGACAGGAATAATGCTCGGCATGCTGTGCGCCAACCACTTGCACGCATCGGCATACGAAATAGCATGCAAGGCAGTGGAAATTCATGGCAAAACAGGCGATATGGCCATAGAAAAACAGTCGGAATCGAGCCTTATAGCATCCGATTTGATAGAAAATCTCAAGCACATATCGACCGACATACCAATGCATTAAGCAACGTCGGCAGAATATTTTGAAAAAAATATTTTGCCAGTTCAGAAAAAGGTTGTATCTTTGCACCCGCTTTCAGAGAAAGAAAGCATCAAATGACAAGGATATTCCTCCTTAGCTCAGTTGGTTAGAGCACCTGACTGTTAATCAGGGGGTCGAAGGTTCAAGTCCTTCAGGGGGAGCAAAGAAAAGAGCGCAAACAACGCTCTTTTTTGTTTGCCAAGATGACAAAGACAATACTGATAGTGCTGGGAGTAGCCATAGCCGTTGTGGCGCTGATGATGGCTGGATTGGGACTGAAGATGCTCTTCCGCAAAGAGAATGAGTTCAAACGTCCCTGCGCCAATGCCGACCCCAAGACAGGCCGCTGCGCCAACTGTACCTGTGGACGGAAAGATAAGGCTACAACCTTAAAAGACAACGCAAAAGAGTAATATAAGCTCTTGTTGATAAAGATTTCATTTCTTTTTTATTATAGTTCGCGAGAAAATTCGTATCTTTGCAGTCCGAAATGAGACGCATCTGGATTGCAATAGTAAGACTATGTGGCTGGAAGTTCCATCTTCCTGAAAAAGGCTCACGCCCAGAAATAAGGCGCTGTGTATTCGCAGTGGCCCCGCACACGGCGATAGCCGATTTCTTTGTCGGTGCGGCATATCTATGGTCGCTCGACGTCAACGGACACATCTTCATAAAGAAAGAATTCTTCCGCTGGCCGGTGAAAGAGGCTATGCTGCGCAACGGCTGCATACCGATAGACCGCGGCAACCGTCACAACGGCATGATTGAATCGGCAGTGAAGGAATTTGCCAAGGGTGAAACATTCACCATAGCCATTACGCCGGAAGCAACACGCAAGCCCGTGAAACGCTGGAAACGCGGTTTCTGGGAGATAGCCAAGCAGGCCGGAGTGCCCATTGTACCGGCATGCATAGACTTCGGCAAAAAAGAGATATGGCTCGAGGAAGCTATATGGCCGACAGACAACTTTGATGCAGACCTGCTGAAGGTACGCCGCTGTTTCAACAAAAGAATGGCCAAGCGTCCGGAACAATTCATTGAGATTGACGATAAATAAAACATAATAATATGGTTAGAAGAATTTTTGTTGAGAAGAAGGCTCCCTTTGCCGTGAAGGCCAAGGAGTTGAAGAACGAAATGAGTGAGTACCTCGGCATAGAGGCCGAGGAGGTGCGCGTGCTGATACGCTATGATGTGGAGAATGTCAACGACGCCACCTTTGCGCAAGCCAAGCAGACGGTCTTCAGCGAGCCGCCAGTGGACGATATCTACGACGAGGCATTCCCGCACAAAGCCGACGATTTCTGCTTTACAGTGGAGTACCTTCCTGGCCAGTTCGACCAGCGTGCCGACTCGGCTGAACAGTGTGTCAAGCTACTCAACGACAGCGAGGAACCCATCATCAAATCGGCGACAACATACGTCATCAGCGGCAAGCTCAATGATGAGCAGCGTCATGCTGTGGTGAAGCACTGCGTCAACCCTGTCGACAGCCGTGTCACCGACGAGCCCAAGCCCGCCACCCTTGAGGACCACTTCGACGAGCCAGCTGATGTGATTGTCTTCGACGGCTTTAAGGATATGGCTGAACACAAGCTGAAAGATCTCTATGACGGATTGGGTCTGGCTATGACTTTCGCCGACTTCAAGCATATACAACGCTACTTCCACGACGAGGAGCAACGCGACCCGACGATGACAGAGATACGTGTGCTCGACACCTACTGGAGCGACCACTGCCGTCATACCACCTTCGCCACGGAGCTGAAGGATGTGAAGTTCGACGATGGCTTCTACCGGCCGCTCATCGAAGGTGCTTTCCAGCAGTACCTTGCCGACCATAAGGAGCAGTATGCCGGTCGTACCGACAAATTTGTCTGTCTGATGGACATCGGAACCCTCGCCGCCAAGCGCCTCAAGAAGGCCGGCATCCTCGACGACCAAGAACCTAGCGACGAAATCAACGCCTGCTCCATCGTAGTGCCCGTGGTCATCGACGGAAACAAGGAGGAGTGGCTCATAAACTTCAAGAACGAGACCCACAACCACCCCACCGAGATTGAGCCCTTCGGTGGTGCAGCGACCTGCTTGGGTGGCTGTATACGCGACCCACTTTCGGGCCGCACTTATGTCTATCAGGCCATGCGTGTTACCGGTGCTGCCGACCCCACAAAGCCTCTCAACGAAACCCTCGCCGGCAAGCTGCCTCAGCGCAAGATTGTCACCACCGCCGCTCACGGCTATAGCAGCTACGGTAATCAGATTGGCCTCGCCACAGGCTTGGTCAACGAGGTTTACCACCCCAACTATGTGGCCAAACGCATGGAGATTGGCGCTGTCATAGCTGCCGCTCCACGTCGTGCTGTGAAGCGCCTCACTTCCGACCCTGGCGACGTGATTATCCTGTTAGGTGGCCGCACCGGCCGTGACGGCATAGGCGGTGCTACGGGAGCCTCGAAGAGCCACACCACCAAGAGCTTGACCACTTGCGGTGCAGAAGTGCAGAAGGGTAACGCCCCCACCGAGCGCAAGATTCAGCGTCTGTTCCGCCGCGAAGAGGTATCCTCTATCATAAAGAAATGCAACGACTTCGGTGCTGGCGGCGTCAGCGTGGCCATCGGCGAGCTGGCCGACGGTTTACAGATCAACCTTGATAAAGTCCCCAAGAAATATGCCGGTCTTGACGGTACCGAACTGGCCATCAGCGAGAGCCAGGAGCGTATGGCCGTTGTGGTCGATCCCAAGGATGTCGACCTTATGCTGAAATATGCCGACGAAGAGAACCTTGAAGCTACCGTGGTGGCCACCGTCACCAAGGAGCCCCGCATGGTCATCAATTGGCGAGGCAAAGAGATTGTCAACCTCAGCCGCCGCTTCATCGACACAAATGGTGCCCACCAGGAGACCACGGTGAGCGTAAGCATGCCCACCAAACCCACTATGCCCGAGGCATCAGCCTCTGGAATAAAAGACCTTTGGCTTAAGACCCTCGCCGACCTCAACGTCTGCTCGCAGAAAGGCTTGGTGGAGATGTTCGACAGTTCTATCGGCGCCCGCAGTGTCTTCATGCCATACGGTGGCAAGTACCAGCTGTCGCCCACACAGGTGATGGCCGCCACGCTGCCGCTGCTCGACGGCCACTGCGACCTAGTGACCTTTATGTCCTACGGTCTCGACCCCTACCTGATGTCGTGGAGCCCATTCCACGGCGCCGCGTGGAATATCGTGAACAGCGTGGCAAAGATTGCCGCAGCAGGTGGCGATGCAAGCCGTGTGCGTCTCACTTTCCAAGAATATTTCAAGAAACTCGGCAACGATCCCTACCGCTGGGGTGAGCCTTTCGCTGCCCTCCTCGGCGCCTACCACGCCCAGATGGGTCTAAAACTGCCCGCCATCGGAGGTAAGGACTCTATGTCCGGTACTTTCAATGATATCGATGTGCCGCCGACGCTCTGCTCCTTTGCTGTGGGTACCGGTGATGTGCATCATGTGGTCAGCACGGAACTCAAGAAGGCCGGCAACAAGCTGGTCCTCCTCGATGTTAAGGAGGATGAGTACGGTATGCCTGTCTATGACGATGTGCAGGCTCAGTATGCTGCATTGCGCAAAGCCATCTTCGACGGTAAGGTAAGGAGCTCCTTCGTAGTAGGTTATGGTGGTCTGATAGAGGCTATCAGCAAAATGGCATTTGGCAATAAGCTTGGTGTGCGTCTTGCTGCCGATAGCGACCTTACCACCCGCCACTACGGCAACATCGTTGTCGAGGTAGAGAATGCCGAGGGATTGCCGTTCCGCTGCAAGGAGATTGGCTGCGTCATTGAGGAACCCGTTTTCGAGGTCGCGACCAACGGGAGCAGCCTCGAAAAAAGCAATGAGAAGATTGATCTCGAGGAGGCCCTTGCTGCTTGGCAGGGTACCCTCGAAAGTGTCTTCCCGACTAGAAGCACTTCGCCCATTAGCCACATTAAAGCCACTGAACCCACCAACTACAAAAATATCCATATCTGCTCCCACAAGGTGGCTCGGCCGCATGTATTCATTCCAGCATTTCCTGGTACAAACTGCGAGTACGACAGTGCCCGTGCCTTCAACCGCGCCGGCGCCGAGAGCGAGATTATCGTATTCCGCAACCAGAACGGACAGCAGATTCGCGAGAGCGTTGACGCCTATGTGAAGGCTATCAACAACAGCCAGATTGTGATGATTCCTGGCGGCTTCAGCGCCGGCGACGAGCCCGAGGGCTCGGCTAAGTTTATCACTAGCGTCTTCCGCAACCCGCGCATCGCCGAGGCCGTGATGGTGATGCTCAATAAACGCGACGGTCTGATGCTCGGCATATGCAACGGATTCCAAGCCCTCGTAAAACTGGGTCTTGTGCCTTACGGCGAGATTCGTCCGCAGGCAGAGGATGCACCGACGCTGACATTCAACACCATTGGCCGACACCAGAGCAAGATTGCCTACACCAGAGTCAGCAGCAATCTCAGTCCATGGCTGCGCCAAGCCGAGTTGGGTGGCGTCTACGCCATCCCAATATCACACGGTGAAGGTCGCTTCGTGGCTCCGCAGAAGTGGCTCGACCGCCTATTTAAGAACGGTCAAGTGGCCACCCAGTACTGCACCCTCGACGGTGTGCCGACAATGGACGAGGAGTACAACATGAACGGCTCCTACTGCGCCATAGAGGGTATCACCAGTCCCGACGGCCGTGTGTTCGGCAAGATGGGCCACAGCGAGCGCCGCACCGAGTGGAGCGTACAGAATATCGACTTCCGCGACGACCAGAAGATATTTGAGAGCGGCGTAGAATATTTCAAATAACAATAAAACCAAATACCAATGAAAAAACAGGACGTATTGAAAGGGCTCAAACCGGAGCGTGTGTGGCACTGGTTTGGTGAAATAATGCAGATACCGCGCCCGTCAAAGCATGAGGAGCGCATCTCGGCTTACCTCGTCAACTGGGGCAAAGAGCACGGGCTCGAGACCAAGAGTGACAAACTTGGCAACGTGCTTATCCGCAAGCCCGCCAGCAAGGGCTACGAGAAGAGCGCGGGCGTGTGCCTGCAGGCCCACATGGACATGGTATGCGAGAAGAACAGCAGCAAGAAGTTCGACTTCATGAAAGACCCCATCCAGCCCGTGCTGGACGGTGAATGGCTCACTGCCGACGGCACAACCCTCGGCGCTGACGACGGCATAGGCGTAGCCGCAATACTCGCAATACTCGAAGACAAGAAGATAGCCCATCCCGCACTTGAAGCCCTCATCACCGTCGACGAAGAGACTGGCCTCACTGGCGCCAACGGTCTCTCGAAGAGTTGGCTTAAGAGCGAGATACTCCTCAACTTCGACGATGAGGATGAAGGCGAATACTGCATCGGCTGCGCCGGTGGCATCGACACCACCGCAGAGTTGGACTACAAGCTCGTGCCTACTGTCAAGGGGCACAAGGCTTTCAAGGTAAAGGTCTCCGGTCTGGTGGGTGGCCACAGCGGCGACGACATCAACCGAGGCCGCGCCTGCGCCAACAAGTTACTTAACCGCATCCTCTGGGAGGGCACCTACAAACACAATATGCGCTTAGCCAACATCGACGGCGGCAACCTGCGCAACGCCATAGCCCGCGAAGCAGAGGCTGTAGTCACTGTGCCGGAAGAGGAGGTGCGTGCCTTCAAGACCATGGTCACCAAGATGGGCAAAGCGATGGTGTTCGAGTTCCGCTCGACCGAGCCCGATATGGAGTTTGAGTTGAGGGATGTTGACATGCCGAAGAAGCTCATCGACAAAGAGAGCCAAGAGCGCCTCGTCAACCTGCTTTACGCCTGCGCCCATGGTGTGCTAGCCATGAGCCGCGAGATAGACAACTTCGTGGAGACCAGCACCAACCTCGCCAGCATAAAGATGAAGGATGGTGTGATACACATCGCCACCTCGCAGCGCAGCAGTGTGGAGAGCGCCAAGATGGCCGCCGCCACCAAGATGGAGAGCACCTTCCGCCTTGCTGGCTGCCGCGTGAAACACAGCGACGGCTACCCCGGCTGGACGCCCAACCCCGACAGCCGCGTGCTGAAGGTTGGCGTCGACGTCTACAAGAAGATGTACGGCAAGGAGCCGATAGTACGAGCCATCCATGCCGGCCTCGAATGCGGCCTCATCGGCGAGAAGTACCCCAACATGGACATGATCAGCTACGGTCCCACGCTGCGCGGCGTCCACAGCCCGGATGAGCGCATCGAGATAAAGACCGTCGAGATGTTCTGGAACCAGACTATCGAAATCCTCAAGAAGCTAAAATAAAGCACTTTGAAAATAATATTTTGTCATGTCGGCAAAAAGTAGTACTTTTGCACGCTCAAAAGTATAGGAGAGATGGCAGAGCGGTCGATTGCGGCGGTCTTGAAAACCGTTGACCTGCGAGGGTCCGGGGGTTCGAATCCCTCTCTCTCCGCCACAACAAACACCCCAAAACACTGGGGTGTTTTTTAAAAACATCAAGTATGCTACAGCTGCAATATATCAAAGATCATCGTGAGGAGTGCATCTCCCGTCTTAAGATCAAGAACGTACAGAATGTCGAGGAACGCATCGACGAAATCATAGCCCTCGATGCAGAGCGCCGCGCCCTGCAGGTGAAGGCCGACAGCGTTAAGGCTGAGTCGAACCGCATTGCTAAAGAAATCGGTGGCCTAATGAAACAAGGCAAAAAGGAGGAGGCCGAGGCCGCCAAAGCCCGCACCGCCGAACTTAAAGCCGAAGAGAAGGAGCTTAGCTCCAAGCAGGCCGAAGCCGAACAACTGCTCAACGAGAAGCTCATCTCGCTACCCAACGCACCGCACCCCACGGTGCCCGTGGGCAAGAGCGAGGCCGACAACGTGGTGGTGGCCGAATACGGTGTGAAGCCCGACCTGCCCACAGACGCACTACCCCACTGGGACCTCTGCGCCAAGTACGACATCGTGGACTTCGAGCTGGGCAACAAGGTGACTGGAGCCGGTTTCCCCTTCTACAAAGGCAAGGGTGCCCGTCTTCAGCGTGCCCTCATCAACTTCTTCCTCAACGAGGCCGCCGACGCCGGCTTCCTTGAGATACAACCGCCGCTGATGGTCAACGAGGCCAGTGGTCTCGGCACCGGCCAGTTGCCCGATAAGGAAGGTCAGATGTATGCCATACCACTTGACGGCTTCTACATGATTCCCACCGCCGAGGTGCCTATAACCAACATCTTCCGCGGCGAAGTGGTCGACCCGAAACAACTGCCCATTAAGCGCGTGGGTTACAGCGAGTGCTTCCGCCGCGAGGCCGGTAGCTACGGCAAAGATGTGCGCGGTCTGAACCGTCTGCACGAATTCAGCAAGGTTGAGATTGTGGTCATCGAGCACCCCGACCGCAGCTACGCGATGCTGGAAGAGATGAAGAAACACGTGGGCGGCCTGCTCGATAAGCTGGGCCTCCCCTACCACATTCTGAAGCTTTGCGGCGGCGACATCAGTTTCACCAGCGCAATGACATTCGACTTCGAGGTATGGAGCGCCGCACAGAAGCGCTGGCTCGAAGTGAGCTCGGTAAGTAACTTCGAAGCCTTCCAGGCAAACCGCATGAAACTTCGCTTCAAAGACGAGCAAGGCAAGATGCAGCTCTGCCACACACTTAACGGCTCGGCACTGGCTCTGCCGCGCATCGTGGCCGCCCTGCTGGAGAACAACCAGACGCCGGACGGCATTGTTATGCCAGAATGCCTGCGCCCCTACCTTGGGTTTGACAAGATAGACTAAGCGCGACACAACTACCGCGCCACCAAACAAAAGAGCCCCGCCGATTGGCAGGGCTCTTGCTTTTTCTGTGCGGCTTGGCTTAGAAGTGGAAACCAATGCGGAGGGCCAACTCACCGACGGTACGCGTGGGAACGGTGCCTTTGTCAATTGCGGTCTTCATGATTTCGTTGAAACTGTTATAAGTCTTGGTTGTGTAACTAACAACATGCTTGCCAAGTCCATAATAATAGACACCAGCGCTGACATGACGACCAAAATAGGTACCTACACCAAACATCCAAGAGAGAGCCACAGTAGGCTTATAGGAATAGGTGTAGGTCTTACCATCGATAGGATTCACTATCTTCTCGCTGCCGATAATGAAGAGATCGGCACCGACACCAAACTCAGCATAGGGGGTAATGTCGTTCCACAGCTCGTCGTAGAGATAGCTGACACCGACCATCACGGGGATATTGAAATAGTTGGGAGCTTTACCCTTGGCCTGGATATACTTGTCACTCCACTCGCTTTTGATGAAATTCCAGAACACATCGGCCTGCACGAAGGGGGCAACCTCGCCCATGCCTACGTCGAAGCGGTAACTGGCGCGATAACCGAGGCCGAAGCCGGGGGTGGCAGCCTTGCCTATCTCCTCGCGATAGAGAGGCACGGTAGCGTCTGTAAAAGTAACACCGAAAATGTCAACCCTGTTAGTATTGACCTTTGAGGCGAACTGGCCGGTGGCGAGACCACCGTTGAGGAAAATCGATTGGCGGAACTGGGCATTTGCGGCGCTGCCCATAAGAGCCATCATGGCCGTGAGGCACAAAACTTTTGTAATTCTATTCATGATATCTAAGTGTTTTATTGATTACCTACTTACTTCTTTGTTGCTTTCTTGACAACTGGCTTCTTTGCAACTGGCTTTACCGTTGTCTTTGTGGCTGGCTTGGGGGTTGCCTTAGGAGTTACCTTGGGGGCAGGTTTTGTCGCCTTGGACACAGGCTTTGCTGTGGACTTTGCAGCGGCCTTGATTGCAGGTTTTGCTACAGTCTTTGTTGTGGTCTTTGCGACAGGCTTGGCGGTCTTTGCGACAGGCTTGGTAGTCTTTGCGACAGGCTTGGCAGTCTTCTTGGTTACCGGCTTTGCAGTCGCCTTCTTGGCTGTCTTCTTGGCAACAGTCTTTTTTTTCTCAACCACATCATCCTCGGGGATAGTGGCATCGAGCGGAGGTATCTCAGCGTCGAGAAATTCATCATCAATGGCACGCAAGTCGTCGTCAGAAGGCTCGAATTCGTCATCGTCTTCACCAAGATCATCATCTTCCAGGCGTTCATAACTGTCAAGCTCTTCTGCCTCCGCATCATCAGCGAAAGCCTCCTTGAGACCTTCTTTGTCAACACCAAGGGTAGCCTTCTTTTTCTTGTCCTCGGATATTACGTCCTCGAAGTCACCATGACGGAGATGCTCCTCACGATGGTTGACAATGCCCTCCTCTTTCTCACGCGTCTCGGTGAGGCTATCGAACTCGTTTTCCTCACCACCCTCGTCACCGTCGTCGTCAAATAAAGCCTTATCCAAATCCTCACCAAGAGTATCCACCTTGACATCAAACTTTACCATATAGGCGGTGTCTTCCGTCTCAAACGGGACAACAAAAATAGCCTCGCCATTGGGTTTTACAAACTTGGTGATATAGTCTTTATATCCCTCCGGATAGGCTTCTTTAAACAAATCCTTAAGGTCGTCAGAGAGATTCTTGTAGCTGACAATCAGGTTTTTCTTGCGTTTATGTGTAGTCGACATAGTCATTGTATTTGAGTGCAATAATAGTAAAAAATCCTAATATAGCCAAATTTTTTACGCAACCACTATACTCTCATCATCTTCCACCCGCAGATTCTGCATTATAAACTCACGGCGTTCAAGGGTGTTTTCGCCCATATAGAACGTCAGGGTTCGGTCAGTATCAAACTCTTTATGCAACAGTACCGGGTCAAGCCGCATATCCTTACCAATGAAGTTCTTGAACTCCTCCGGGCTTATCTCACCGAGACCCTTGAAGCGCGTTATCTCGGCGCCAGGCGTGGCCTTTATGGCTGCCACACGCTCATCGTCGGTATAGCAATATGTAGTCTTCTGCTTATTCCGCACACGGAACAGGGGCGTCTGCAATATGTATACGTGGCCGGAAGATATAAGCTCTGGGTAGAAACGCAGGAAGAACGTCAACAGTAGTAAGCGTATATGCATGCCGTCGACATCAGCATCGGTAGCGATGACGACATTGTTGTAGCGCAGATTATCGAGCGAGTCATCAATATCCAATGCATTGTGCAGCAGGTTGAGCTCCTCGTTCTTGTACACATCAACCTTGCTGATGCTGTATGTGTTCTTCGGTTTACCGCGCAGCGAGAACACCGCCTGCGTATCAACATCGCGGCTTTTGGTTATGGAGCCCGATGCCGAATCACCCTCGGTTATGAAGATAGTGCTCTCCAGACGACGCTGATGGTTGGTATTATAGTGTACATGGCAGTCGCGCAGCTTGCGGTTGTTGAGGCTAGCTTTCTTACTGGCCTCACGCGCCACCTTCTTGATGCCGGCAATCTCCTTGCGCTCCTTCTCGTTGGCATTTATCTTGTTGAGAAGCGCATCGGCGGTATCGGCATGTATATGCAGGTAGTTGTCCAGGTTGCGCTTTAGGATGTCGAGCACATAAGTCTTCAGCAGCGGGCTGTCGTTGCTGCCGTCCACCTTGTTGGGCTCGAGGTGCGTGGAGCCGAGCTTGGTCTTGGTCTGAGCCTCAAACACTGGCTCCTGGATGCGCACGCAGAGCGCACACACAAGGCCACCGCGTATCACCTCAGGCGCATAGTCTTTCTTTATGAAATCCTTCACCACGCGGGCATAAGCCTCACGGAATGCACTCTGGTGCGTACCGCCCTCTGTGGTGTGCTGGCCGTTGACGAAGCTATAGTAGTAATCGTTGTTCTGCCCATTAATGTGCGTGAACGCCGCCTCGAAGTCTCCTTCCTTGATGTGAATTATAGGATACAGCGGCTCCGTTTGCAGGTTGTTCTCCAGCAGGTCAAGCAGGCCATTCTTGGAATAGTAGCGGCGGTCGTTGTAGTACATGGTGAGACCGCGATTGAGGTAGGCGTAGTTCCAAATGCGGCGCTCCACATATTCGCTGATGAAGTGGTAGTTACCGAAAAGCTTGCTGTCAGGTATGAACTCAACCAAAGTGCCGGTCTCGGTAGTCTTGTCGGCCACAATGCCGCTGTCATTGGTCAGCTTGCCATCGGCAAACTCAGCGTGGCGCGTCTTGCCCTCACGGAAGGCCTGCACGCGGAACCAGCTGCTGAGGGCGTTGACGGCCTTGGTACCGACACCATTCAAGCCCACCGACTTTTGGAACACCTTGCTGTCGTACTTGGCGCCGGTGTTGAGCTTGCTCACAGCCTCCACAAGCTTGCCCAGAGGTATGCCGCGACCATAGTCACGTATGCTCACCTTGCGCTCGGCGAAGTTTATCTTCACCTCTATCTTCTTGCCGAAGCCAGATGTGAACTCATCGATGGAGTTGTCGATGACCTCCTTGATAAGCACGTAGATGCCATCGTCGTGGCTTGATCCGTCACCCAGCTTGCCGATGTACATACCCGGACGCAGCCGGATATGCTCCATATCCTCAAGATGGACAATGCTGTCGTCATTGTAGTCTGCCGCCAAGTTCTGCGGCGTGAATATATCGTCTGCCATGTGTCAGTCTTCTATGTTCATTTCCGATGTAATCGCATACCCCGCTTTAGCCTTGGGGTCCATGAGCGCCTCGCCCGTGACAACCACTATGCGTCCCTCGGGCACTCCCTGCTCGGCAATATAGCGGCGCACCTGCTCGTTGAGCCATTCGGCACGCTTGCCGGCCGCATCATCGTCGCTGGCGGGCATGTGTTGTGTCAGGGTAATGGTAACCTTCGGGTCACTCATCGCTATCGTAGACAGGTCTGACAGTATGTGGTACTGCTCCGATGTCAGGCCGTGCTGGTCTGGCTCTACGGCCATAAACTCAAGCTCGTCGTCATTGATGCCGAGAGCCGAGCCCAGGGCTCGGGCGGGCGACGTAGCCACCTTCACCAGCAGGTTACCCAACGTCTTCCACACCACCTTCATGTAGTTGAACTCCGGATTGTCCACATTACCCTTCACGGGCATATCTATCAGTATCTTGTCGTCTTTGTCTTTCAGTATGTACAGCGCTGCCTTCAGCGGTATCTTCACCTCGGCGTCGATGTCCTTGCGGCGGTCACCGACCTTGGCTTTGAAGATGTCTATTTTGTTCTGGTTGTCAAGGTTGCTGTTGGTGATATTCAAGCGTGTGGTGAGGCCGAAGATACCATCCTCTATCGGATAGCCGGTGTAGGCTACCGCCCACGGGCTCAACTGGCGCATGTCAAGTCCTTTGACGGTAAGGAAGAGGTCCTGATAGCTCTTCACATTCACTATGTCGCCTTTCCAGCGCACCATCAGGTGGCCGCCGCCGGGCAGCGTGGCACGCACCTGCGCGTTGTTGCCACCGGCAGTGGTAAGGTCGTCGGCACTGATGCTCAGCCCCGTCACCGGGAAGTGGAATTCTTCGGGCAGCGTGTAGTCGTCGTAGGTCAGCGCGGCATCCTCAATCCTTATGCTGCCCACATGCAGCTGCATCGGTTTCGCCGCCTCTTTCTTTTCCGGCTCCTTCTCCACAACCTGCTGGCCGTCGTCCAAGCCGCTCTGCAGCGTCACACCCTGCTGCTCTTTCTTCGGCAGCAGCAGGCTGATGTTGCTGTAATCCTTCCACTGCGCATACACGGCGTTGAGGCCCTTGAGGCTCACCTCGTCAATGTCGTACTGGTTATCGTAGAGGTTGATATTGTTGACTTTCACCGTCAGAGCATCGAAGCCTGCCACCGGTCCTTTCTCGCCCGTCAGTCCCACAC
>Ga0310690_10005801_pt1 | contig 16556 bp, 9 predicted proteins | sample AusTroGonzalo_MG_2_FD_207661 | JGI IMG/M metagenome (GOLD analysis project Ga0310690, IMG submission 207661) | Bovine rumen microbial communities from tropical cattle in Woodstock, Queensland, Australia - Gonzalo_04 (v2) (version 2) | ecosystem: Host-associated > Mammals > Digestive system >... | reverse complement strand
CACGTCGTTGAAGCAATAGACGGCGGTATGGGCGGGAAGGGTTGCGACCCATTTCATGAGACGTTTCTTGGCTGCGTTTCTGGCCGAATTGTCGACGTTAAACGTGATGTCTGCGTCAAACCTGGCGCAGCCGTGCCCCGCCTTGCCCAACTCCGCCGCAAATGCATCGCCCATGTTGTCGGAGTAGCGTTTCCCTAGGAATCCGAAGTATGCGAAACTTGTGAATCCGCGCCGAAGGAAGGTTTCGGCGGCCATTGACGCGGTCTTGCCGATGTCGATGTCTACGGATATGAACGCGGGGTCGTCCTCAAGTTCGCCGGAGAGATCGACGATCGGCAGACCTGTCTCTTTCAGCCGGATGGTGCGCTCACGTGTGTGTGCATCGGAAATAATGCCGGCGCATCCGGCGAAAGACCCGCCCTCGTCGATATGGCTTGGTCGGAAGTGCCGCAGGATGAAATTGTGCCGCTCGTGGGCGTATTGCGATATGCCCTTTATCAGTTCGGTGCAGTAGTCGTTGTCCATGCATACCACGGCGACTGTCCGCATTTGCTGGATGTTCTTGATGGAGTGTGTCATTTGGCGGTAGATTTTACCATACTTCCTGTCGCCTGACAATACCCAGTGGCTTTCGTATTTTGCAAGCCGCATTTCATATTTTATAACCATTTCGCATTGAGGCGGGTGCAACCGATGTGCTATAATACCATCCGCAGTGTAATATAGTCGAGTCTTCACCAAAGAATAAGACAAATAAGGAGTGTAACAATGCAAAAGATAATCGCCAGAATAGCACGGGGTAGGGGTAAAACTCCATGTTATCTCTTCGTCGCGTACTTAATGTTTGCGGCGGTACAGACGGCACAGGCGGCGCAAAGCTACGATTGGTACCCCCAAGGTAGCGACCTCTACTATACCACCTCTGCAAATTGGAAGAAGAAGGATACAGCAAGCAACGGTCGATTTTTTAGGAATTATGCCGCTACGAACAAGCGGACTGTACTGTTCAATGCTAACACAACTATAACTTACGATCTTTCTGTCGAGTCTGCAGCGACAACGGATTCGGCACCGTATATTTTCCGTGCGAACGACGACTCTAAAGGCTTGACGTCATCTGGGAGTCTTAGTGCCGGTACTATGAATGCCGGTCATCTCGCCATCCAGCGCGGCACATACCAGTTCCAAAAGCTGTTTGTGGGCGGGCACAAGTCCACAACTGGCAACGTGCTTGTCATCGGCGGCAGCGGCAACAACGCCACGGTGACAAACCTAAGCAATGTATCCATTGCCAAGGATACAATGCAGGTTAAGGCGAAAGGCAAGCTGATTTGCAGAACCTGGGCCGTCGTAGGCAGCGAAGAAGGCAAAACCGCAACGCTGACAATCGACGGCGGCGAAGTGCAGCACAACAATTTGAACTATATGGTAATAGGCGATGTGGCCAATTCAACCGGATATATCTATGTCCAGAATGGCGGCAAGTATTCCAATACCGGGTCTAGCAGTGTTGGTCTCGCCGTAGGGCAGAAGAATGTAGGAACTCTTGAAGTCGATAACGGCACGGTAGATCTCGGCGAGAAGACATTGCGTTTGTGCGATACTGCAACCGGTAGAGCCACCGTGAACGTCAAAGGCGGCGGACTCGTTATTTCAGGAGGCTTTTCATTCGGATCTGGTTCAGGCGGGGCTACAATCACGATCGACGGCGGCACGATCAGGGCGGGTCGGGACAATGCAGGATTCATTCCTGCGGTCAACACGCTCAATGTGTATGTCGGCGAGAACGGCGCGACGTTCGACACGGCAGGTCACACAATCACGATAGGCGAAAACCTGCAGGACGTATCTGGACAGACGGGCTGCGTCCGTTTCATCGGCGGCGGCACTGCCGTTCTTTCCGCCGGAGGCAGCTACACTGGCGTTACTACTGTCGAGGTCGGGACAACTGTGAATGTTCCATCGCCGAGCGTAATCGGCGGCGGGCTTGCTATAACGGTCCCGGCTGTCGCTCCGGCGGAAGGCATCTATACGCTTCTCGTATGCGACGGCGAGGGCGTGTTTACGGATGATGTGCTTTCTGGAGTTGACGTTCCGGAGGGCGCGAGACTCAGCATTTCGCCGAGCGGCAAAGCCATTCGCTGCACATACGGCGACGGCGGTCCGGTCTGGATCGGCGGCACAAGCGGAAGCCTGAGCGATGCGTCCAACTGGGCGAACAACGCCGTGCCGGGCGCTGGCACGAACTGTGTAATCGGTGTCGACAGCGCGGCGACGCTCACGGTCGGCGACACGTTTGCCGCTTCATCCATCACGTTCCTCGCCGACACTGAGCCAGTCACGATCAACGCGGCCGACAACGAGTCCATGACCGGAATCGAGGCGATTACAAGCCTTTCGGCAACGGTCTCGCATACGATCAACGTGCCTGTCTATTTCACTGGCGACATCCAGGTGAAGCAGGCGGCGATGGCGGAGGTGGACGACCTCGCGAGTGCGCACGTCACGTTCGCGGGCGGTGCCTACGCCGCTGCAGGCCATGCGCTCGAAAACGGCAATTCCGTCGCCGCCTATTCGCGCTGCATCTTCGGCAAGTACTATCTCGCCTCCACGGCGGAGAACCGTTGGTCTGTCCCGTACCAAGGCGGTGGCAAGCGCATCTGCCTTGGCGCCGATTCCTATCTCTACGTGCCTTATGCCGGTCAGTTGAACGAACTCTACGTGGCGCCCGGCGCAAAGGTCGATGTCGAAGACATGGCGCTCGACGGGCGCTTCCTCTACCAGAACTTCGGCGAAGTCGCCGTCACCAATGTGACGGTGATGGGTTCGGCAGACCTCTACATGAGCTATGATCAGGGAATGACGACTCCGGGCGTGTTCAAGTTTGAGTCGGTGACAAACACGCTTTCAGACAAATTGTTCTATCTCGGCGATGTGAATTCGGCCGGCAAGCATGTGTTCTACATTGGCGCAGGCGGACTGAACTCCTTGTCAAGCGCTGCCTACTGTCTCGGAAATACCAAGTCCGGCAGTGCCGATACAATCCGCCCGTGGTATTCCGACTTCACCATTGCCGATGGCGGCGGCGAATACAGCTTCGTCTTTGGCTATGGTGCAATGTTCTGCACGGACGATGAAAACGGCGTTGGCCGCACGATCACGATAGACGCGGCTACGTGCGCTGCCTATGAGACTCCAGTTACCATATCCGGTTCCGGCACGCTCAAGGTCAACAAGCCCTGCCAAAATACGGTCCAGCCGTCGATAACGGTGACGGAAACGGCGACACTGGAGTATGCGGCGGGCGCGAGCCTCGGCACCGGCGCTCTCACGCTCGGCGCAGGGACGACGCTCGTCGTGGCACGTGCCGACCTGCCGATCAATGTCGCTTCTCTCGCGCTTCCGGAAAGCGGCACGGCCACAATCCAGATCACGGGCGACATTGCGCTTGCGAATGGCGACAATCCGATCATCTGCTCGACGAGCGGCCTCCCCGCTGGATTCGCGGAGAAGCTCAACATCGTAGCTCCTGACGGGACGAGTCCCACTCGCCGTCTCTATACGGCAGACAACGGAACAATTGTCCTCTTTGTCGGCGACGGTGATTTGCCCGATCGCTACACCTGGACCGGCGCGGCGAACGACGGCAAGATGAACACGCGCGGCAACTGGCGCGGCAATGAGGTTCCTCCGGCGGGCGCGACGGTGTTCATTCCGCCAACGGCCGGTGCGCTTGACAACAACATTGGGAACTTCGCACCAGCGTCCATCACGTTTGGCTACGGCTCTGGCTCTGTCGCGATTTCCGGCAACGCCATAACGGGCGTCACGGCGATAACCAATCTGTCGGCAGCGACGCATGATTTCACCGCGCCGGTCGCATTCGCGGACAAGATACTCGTCGTACAGGGCGCGATGTCATGGGAGCAGAATGGCAGCCCGAACGTTTACTTTGCGGGCGGCGTGACAGGCACGACGTTTGAGACCGGCACGGCGCGGTATCTGAGCGGTGCGTTCGACCTCTCGACAGGCGAGGGCTGGGTCGCGAACACCCAAGGGAACAACGACCGCTGGGGTATTCCGGTGGGATCATGTTTGACGCTTCCTTCGGCGACTGATACGTCGGAACTCGTAATGGGCGGTGCGTTCACGACGGGTGTGATGCGCACGTCAACGCGTCTTCTTTGCGGGAACAGCGGTGAGTACGTCGTCACGAACGAGTTAGAAGTGACGCTTCCCGGAGCAGATATTTATACTTGCTGGGACAACAGCCCGGGCGACTTGAAGTTCGAGAAGATCGTCCTCGGCGACCAGGGCGCGAGCAAGTGGTTCTACATCAGCTCCGCGAGCTCTGGCGGACATGGGACGACCAGAACCGTTTGGATCGGCAAAGGCGGGCTTGCTTTCGCGAGCGGTGCAAGCGCCAACACGGCTCTTGCGTTCGGGCAGAGAGACGGTGACGTCACCTACGTCAAGCCGTGGCATTCCGGATATACGATAGGAACTAAGACCGGCTCGACTGCCGATGTTGTAGTCCGCAATGAGACGCACTTTGGCACGACAGATGAGACTGGCAACGCCTGTACGGTGACGGCGGACGGCATTATCTCTGGTGCCGCTGCCATGTATGTTGAAGGAAAGGGAACGTTTGTGGTGAACTCGGTCTGCACAGCCACCAGCCCTGTGACTGTGTACGGCACCGACGGCACGACGCTCGCAATCAACGCCGGCAAGAAGTTGACGACGGGCACGACCACTGTCAATTCCGGTGCGACGCTTGAAGTTGCCCAGTCCGGCACGGTTGCTCTTGGCGGCGATTTGACGCTCAAGGCTGGCGCGGCACTTGGCTTCAACTTCACGTCGAGAGCGGATGCACCTGTTCTCGACGTCACAGGCAAGACTGTAAAGTTCGACACGGGCGCAACGACAAACGTTGTCGTCAAGCTTTCGGCTAATGACGGTGCGCGTCCTTTGAGCGGAACGCATGTCCTTACCTCCGGCGGAAAGTTCGCGGATGCGACGGTCTCGATTGCCACTGGTGCGCCGAAGTGGGTGAAGGACGTTTCGGTCGAGGACGGCAATCTTGTCCTCAACGTCAAGCCCAGCGGAACGCTATTCATCATCAGGTAAAGCGAAGGCACTGCGGGCATTCCCGCGCTTGGAGCGTGCGCCAGAATGCGATAACTGCGCAAAATTGTTTTGGGGCCAAAATCCATTTTGTGCAGTTATAGACTTGGTCCGACGGCGGAATTCGGTCCGAGTCTCGGTATCCATGCTCTGGTACCCTGGGGGGTGCGCGCCTGTTACCTTAAAGGCAAGGGCTTACTACCCCTAGGGGTACGAGCCTTGTACCCCTGGGGGTACGAGCCTCCCACCCCTAGGGGTACGAGCCTTCTACCCCTGGGGGTACGGGCCTCGTTCCCCTAGGGGTAGTAGACACGGCGTTTTCCGCAAAGAGCCGCATTCTCGGAAACAAGCCGCCGTATAGCCCGCCCAGAAGCCATCCGTTGCCTCAGAATCGCAAGTCGCCGGAATCCATATTTGCCCAAAAACGCAGTTATTCAGCAAATACTGCATGATCGCGCCGAAAACACCCCTGAATTCGGCCTGTTTTTGGTCGAGTTGGTTGAAATGACGTTTTTGGGGCACTTTGCCGCCATCACGCGCAGCGGCGCGTCCGAAACGCGCACCGCCGCGTCGATTACGCGCATCGGCGCATTTTGGACGCGCCACGCCGCATCCGCCATTCTATAAGTGCAATAATCGCTAAAAACCATTTTGCGCACTTATCGCATCCATGAACGAGCGAGAGATTCGTCCGCAGCTCATTTCACGTTTGCATGTCTGCTCAAATCTTCTGTCCCGTTATTCCTATTTCCTCGCCCCGCTGCAACTCATAATATGGTATAATATAAGGCGAGGAGACCACAATGGCCGAAGATCAGATTAGCAGCTACAACGCAGAGAACATACAGGTACTGGAGGGCATGGAGGCGGTGCGCAAACGCCCTGCCATGTACATCGGCGACACAGGCGAGCGCGGATACCACCATCTCGTATACGAAGTGGTCGACAACTCCATCGACGAGGCCCTTGCAGGCTACTGCTCGATGATCGACGTCATAATCAACGCCGACGGTTCGCTCTCCGTTCAGGACAACGGACGCGGCATCCCAGTCGACATGCATCCGACTCAGCACAGGCCTGCAATTGAAGTCGTGCTGACGATACTTCATGCGGGCGGAAAGTTTGACGGCTCGAACTACAAGGTCTCCGGCGGACTTCACGGCGTCGGCGTCAGCTGCGTCAATGCGCTTTCCGAATGGATGAAGGTTGACGTCAAGCGCGGAGGCAAGGTGTACCACATCGAGTTTTCGCGCGGGCACGTCACGAAGCCGCTTGAGGTTGTCGGTGACTGCGGAGACGAGACGGGCACGAAGGTGACGTTCTTCCCGGACCACACGATCTTCTCGTGCCACGCGTTCAAGTGGGAGATACTCACCGCGCGTCTCAGGGAGCTGGCATTCCTCAACAAAGGCGTGACGATACACTTCCGCGACGACGAGAGCGAAACCCGTCACGAAGAGACCTTCCACTACGACGGCGGCATCGACGAGTTCGTCGAATACCTCAACCAGAACAAGAAGCCGCTCTCGCCGGTCATCCACTTCGAGGGATCGAAGGAGGGCACGACCGGCATGGTTCAGGCGGAGATATCGCTTCAGTACTCCGACAGCTATTCGACCCTTGAGCAGACCTACTGCAACAACATCCACACAATCGAGGGCGGCACGCATCTCACCGGATTCCGCCGTGCGCTGACGTCCACGATCAACAAGTACGGCGCGGACAACAAGCTCATCAAGGAGAAGGACAACCTGACGGGCGACGACATGCGCGAGGGCCTCACAGTCGTCGTGTCCGTGAAGGTTCCGCAGCCGCAGTTCGAGGGCCAGACGAAGACGAAGCTCGGCAACGGCGAGGTGGACGGAATAGTCGGCTCCATCGTCAGCGACAAGCTGATGACCTTCTTCGAGGAGAACCCCTCCGTCGCAAGGGTCGTGATCGAGAAGACGCTCCTCGCCGCCCGCGCCCGCGAAGCCGCCCGCGCCGCGCGAGAGTCGACGCGCAGGAAAGGCGTCATGGACGGGCTGTCGCTGCCCGGCAAGCTGCGCGACTGCTCGGAGCGCGACCCGTCGAAGACAGAGCTGTATCTCGTGGAGGGCGATTCGGCCGGAGGCTCCGCGCAGACTGGGCGCGACCGCGCGACGCAGGCGATACTTCCGCTTCGAGGCAAGGTCCTCAACGTCGAGAAGGCGCGCATAGACCGGATGCTGGCCAACGCAGAGATCCGCACGCTCATCACGGCGATCGGATGCGGATTCGGAGAGGAGTGGGACGTATCGAAGGCGCGCTACCACAAGATCGTCATCATGACCGATGCCGACGTGGACGGCGCGCACATCAGGACGTTGCTTCTGACGTTCTTCTACCGCAAGATGCCGGAGCTCATCGAGAAGGGCTACATATACCTCGCCCAGCCGCCGCTCTACAAGGTCGAGCGCAAGAAGAAGATCGAATACGTCCTCACCGACGGAGACCTCACCCAGAAGCTGCTGACGCTCGGCCTTGACGACTATGAAGTCAAGGGCAAGGACGGCGCCGTTCTTGACAACGACCGAGCCAAGGCCCTTATGATGCTTTTGGCCGAGATCGAGTCGACTTGCAGGATGGTCGAGGAGCGCGGGTTCAGGCCGGAGGAGCTGGTGCGCGACGAGAACGCCACGGGCTCCGGAGCGTCGATGCTGAAGAAGCAGTTCTCGTCGCTTACGGTCTACGGCTACGGGCCGGACGACTACTTCGGGCCGCCGTCGCTCATTGGCGCGGCGCCTGCGAGCGGCTCCCTGAAGAAGCTCCTCGACGACGTCCGAGCCCACGGCAAGGTCGGTCTTTCGATATACCGCTTCAAGGGCCTGGGCGAAATGGACGCGGACGAGCTGTTCGACACCACGATGAATCCGGCGAAGCGGCACATGCTGCGCGTGAAGCTTTCGGATGCAGTCGCCGCCGACAGGATGTTCTCTCTTCTGATGGGCGACGAGGTGGAGCCTCGGCGCAAGTTCATCGAAGACAACGCGTTGAACGTCAAGAACCTCGATTTCTGATTCTTTCAAAGGAATGACGCAAATGGTTTCCGATCAGGTCAAGAAAGGCAAGGAGCGCGCTCCGCACAGGTCGCTGCTGTTCGCCACCGGCATGAAGAGGTCTGAAGTCAGAAAGCCGTTCATCGGCATCTGCAACAGCTACGAGAGTTTCGTCCCGGGGCATTGCCACCTGAACAAAGTCGGCCAGCATCTGAAGAAGTGCATCGAAGAGGCAGGCGGCGTCGCGATGGAGTTCAACACGATTGCAGTCTGCGACGGGCTGGCGATGGGGCATTCCGGCATGAAGTTCTCCCTGCCGTCGCGGGAACTCATCGCGGACTCGGTCGAGACCGTCGCGAGGGCGCATTGCTTTGACGCGATGATATGCGTGCCGAACTGCGACAAGATCGTGCCCGGCATGCTGCTTGGCGCGCTGCGCGTCAACATACCGACGATATTCGCCTCTGGCGGTCCGATGGCGCCTGGGAAGAATCCGCTGACAGGAGGGGACTCAGACCTCAACTCGGTGTTCGAGGCAGTGGGAGCGGAGTCCGTCGGCAGGATAAGCGCGAAGGACCTTGAGAAAGTCGAGGAGACGAGTTGCCCCGGATGCGGAAGCTGCTCCGGAATGTTCACTGCCAACTCCATGAACTGCCTTTACGAAGCGCTTGGGATCGCGCTCCCCGGAAACGGCACGATTCTGGCGGTCGATCCGCGCCGTGCCGACCACTACCGCGCATCGGCGAGGAGAATCGTCCAGATGGCCAGGAAAGGCGGGCCATTGCCGCGCGAACTGGTGACGCGCGACTCGCTGGACAACGCCTTGACGCTTGACATGGCGATGGGCGGCTCCACAAACACCGTCCTCCACACTCTTGCGATAGCGCGCGAAGCCGGAGTGGACTTCACGCTGGAGAGGATGAACGAGATTTCCGCCGCGACGCCGTACGTGTGCAAGCTTGCGCCTTCCGGACATTACCATGTCAGCGACCTTGACCGCGCAGGCGGGATAATGGCGGTGCTGAAGCGTGTCGAGAAGGTCGCCAAGTTCTACCATCCTGGCTGTCCGACGGTTTCCGGCAAGACGCTCGGCGCACAGGTGCGCGCCGCGAAGATCAAGGACGACGACGTGATCCGCACCGTCGCGAACGCCTATTCCGGGGACGGCGGACTCGCAGTCCTCTGGGGCAATCTCGCGGAGAAGGGCGCGGTCGTCAAGAAGGGCGGCGTCGCGCCGTCGATGATGAAGTTCACGGGCAAGGCCATCTGCTTCGATTCGCAGGAGGAGGCGTGCGCCGGCATTCTCGCCGGCAAGGTCAAGCCCGGGCACGTCGTCGTCATACGCTACGAAGGGCCGATGGGAGGGCCGGGGATGCAGGAGATGCTTGCGCCCACGAGCTACATCATCGGGCAGGGGCTAGGAGAGTCCGTCGCACTGATAACCGACGGACGCTTCTCGGGAGCGACCCACGGCGCGTGTGTCGGGCATGTCTCTCCGGAGGCGGCTGAAGGCGGGTTGATCGGGCTGCTCAGAAACGGCGACGATATAACCATCGACATCCCGAAGCGCGCGATAAGCGCAAAGCTGTCGAAGACGGAGATTGCCGCGCGAGCCAAGAAGGCGAAGAAGTGGACGCCGCGCGTCAGAGGCGGTTGGCTGGAGCGGTACGCGATGTTCGTCGGCAATGCGTCGACGGGCGCGAGCCTGAAGCGATAGCCAGCGCTTCACTTGTTGTGGTCCATAAGCATCTTGAAGGCGTCCCAGAACCGGACTGGCCATAGGCGCGTCGGGCGCTCCGCTTCTATGGCGTCTTCGATGTCGTCGTCAAGCTCCGGCAGGAAGTCCAGCCCTGTCGCCTCCTCCAGTTCGTCGATGGTCACTATGTGGCGTGTCGGCCAGTCGCGCCAGGGGACTTTCTGCTCTATCATGACTGCGACGGCGCGGATTTCGTCGTCTTTCTGCGCCACGATGACCTGATAGAAGGCCCTGGGCACGTCTATGTCGGCGTAGCCTATGCGATTCTGTCCGTCGGACACGGCGCCGACGATGACCCATATCTCGCCCCATTTAGCCGTCCAGAACTCGGCTATGCGGTGCTCTATGTCCCGCCATACGCCTTGGTTGAGCCTTGGGGTCTGGGGTGCGATGTTTGTGGTCAGGAAGGTCTTTTGCTGCGCCTCCGGTCCGAAGCGCGTCACCGTGGCGTAGTTCGGCACCATGTGTCCGCGGTCGTATCCAGACCTCGAGTATGCGGACGAGAAGGGCGAGGACGGCACGGATTTGTCTTTGTTGAAGCTGGGTCTTGGCGTCACGGCGAAGAGAGCTTTGGCCGGGACGTGATATGCGCACCATGCGGGATGCTTGAGCTTCGGGGACCATCCGACGATGAAATCTCCTTTGTCGAGTATCTTGATGTCGTCAGGAGCGGGCGGTCCTTTGCGCACCGGGAGGCCCGCGAAGAGTATTTCGTTGGAAGGTGCGCCGCGTTGGATCTTTGCCACAGCGTCGCGACCTGTCCATCCTAAGCCGTCTGTGAGGTCGCCGACTGGATTGCCTAGCCATTCGAGCGCCAGCGTCACGGCCCTTGGCCACTTGGCGCGGTGTTCGGCGATCCATTTTCTGGGATGGTGAACATACCATTCTGCGGCAACGACCCAGACCGCGAAGAGCAGCAGGAAGAGGACGGCAATGCGCCGCATCCACCTTCGTGCGGCAGAACTGGTCCTGGGGCGGCGTCTGCGGGCGTTAAGTTCGGCGTTGGACAAAGTCGGTCTTTCGGAGGTCTGGACTAAATGTCTCCGAGCTCTATGCGGATGGTCCTGCTCTTCTTCGCCTGTTCGGTCTTTGAAGAGGCGTCGTCCGGGCCGTGTCGGACAACGTTGTCGTCGTCCTGCTGGTTGGCAGGGACGTTGATTTTCGCTCCGCAGGCCGGGCATTCCGTCTCCTGTCCCGTCATGTCAGGAGACGCTTCTATCTCCGTGTGGCAGGACGGGCATGAAAACCCTATGAAGTTCTCTTCGCTGCTCATGTCTTTTCCCCTTGAAGAAACTGTTGAAAGTTTACCATTTTAATCAGTCGATGTAAAGTGGCGGAAGCTTCATAGGCTTGCGGGCCGTCGGCGCGGGCTGAGGTTTCCCGGCATCGGTCTGCGTTTCAGGAGCGGTCGTAGGAGTGGTCGTAGGAGCGGTCGTAGGCGGGGATTCCTTCTTTGAAGGGGATTCGGCGGTCTGGATGTTCTCGTCCTCGGTCGGCGTCTGCATCGTCGCGCGGTAGAGCGCACGTACACCGGAGATGACCAGCCATAGCAGCATTGCGGCGACGACCGCCAAGATGAGCGTGCGCCAGACGCTCTTCGGAATCTTGGATAAGCGGAAGCCGTCGTCAACGTAGTCATCCGCCATTGTCGGCGAATGCCAATAGCGTTGTTCCTTTGGAATGGAAGAGAACACCTCGTCGGCGAAAGCGGGTTGCTCTGGCTCGAACGTCGCCGTCCTGCCTGCCGACGAAGGCGCGCGGACGGTTTCAGACTCCAGCGAGAACGCCGGCTGGTCTGCGGCAGAAACCTCGTTTTCCTGCGGAGGCGGTGTCTCAGGCTCCGGAACGGCCTCCGGCTCAGGCTGAGTCTCAGGCTCCGGGGTGGTTTCTGGTTCCGCTGCCGATGTCGGCGGCGCGTCAAAACCTGGTTCTGCTGCAAGCGGCGCCGCGCTTGGGACGGGTTCACTTGGCGGCGGCTGCGCCGGAGCATTCGCCGTCGGCCGCATTTTAATGGCAGGCTGCCGGTTGCCTGAGTATATCTCCATGAATTCAGCGACCAAAGGCTGAGGATCAAGGCCCAGCGCTTCGCAGTAGAGCTTGACGAAGCCCCGGCCGTAGATGGGCGCGGCGATCCGCGAGAAGTCTTCACGCTCCAGAGCCTCGATCTGCTGCACAAGAAGATGCGTCGTCTGCGCAACCTGACTCGTGGTCAGTCCTTTCGCCTCTCTGGCCTGTCGCAGGGTCTCTCCGAACTCAATCATTGTTGCTCCTCCGTGGTTTCGTCTTCGGTTTCGTTGGTGCTTTCTTCAACTACGTCTTCGCCGTCGGGCGGAGCCGTGGTTTCGCCGTCTACGCCTGTGCCGCCGAGCAGGATCGCCTTTAGCTGGTCTTGATCCATGATTATCTGGCGCGGGCCCATGCCCTGCGGCGCGCTGACGATGCCGCGCTCCGTAAGGAGGTCGAGGATCTTCGCCGCATGGTTGTAGCCCCAGCCCATCTGCCGCTGGAAGTGGGATGTGGACGCGCGCTTTGTGTTGATGACGCATTCGACGGCCTTCTTGAAGTCGTCTGCGTCCGCCGCCGCCTTTACGAGTTCGCGCTGTGCGCTCTTCGACTCCGCGTCCGGCTGCTGTTGGTTGTCGGGATCGTCCTCGTTGTCCTTGAACGGGTCGTCGATTGTCGCCTCCTTGACGCGGCCGAGCTTCGTGGCGAACTTTTCGTCGAACTGCGTGTTGGCGTGCTGCTCGATGAACGCCGTTATGTTGGCTATTTCGCCGTCGGCTATCCACGCGCCCTGCGCACGTATGAGAAGACCGTCCTTGCCTTTGAAGAGCATGTCGCCCTTGCCGATCAGGTTCTCCGCGCCAGTGTCGTCGAGGATCGTGCGGGAGTCGACGGACGACGCCGTCTTGAAGGCCACGCGGCCCGGGATGTTGGCCTTGATCGAGCCGGTGATGATTTTCGCGTCGGGGCGCTGGGTCGCGAGGATGAGGTGGATGCCTGCGGCGCGGGCCTTCTGCGTGATGCGCTGGATGTCGGGGTTGACCTCCTTGCCGCACTGGCCGATGAGGTCCGCCGCCTCGTCGATGATTATGACGATGTACGGAACTGTCTTGGGCATGTCGGAGGAGACTTCGGTGTCGTTGCCGAACATGTCCTGCTGCGTGAAGGTCTTGCGGTGGTTGAAGTCGTAGATGTTGCGGACGCGGGCGCGTGCGAACAGCTTAAGGCGCTTCTCCATCTCCGCCACGGCCCAGTGCAGCGAGAACACGACCTTGCGGTTGTCCGTTATCACCGGGACGAGAAGGTGCGGGATGGACGAGTAGGGCGTGAATTCGACGCATTTCGGGTCTACCATTATGAGCTTCAGCTGTTCCGGCGTGCGCGTCATGAGCAGTCCGCAGATGAGCGAGTTGAGGCAGACGGATTTGCCCTGTCCGGTCGCGCCTGCGACGAGCATGTGGGGCATTGACGCGAGGTCTGACACGAGCTCTCTTCCGTCCGCGCGTTTGCCGAAGAGAAGCGGGAGCTCTGCATTGGCGTTCTTCCAGGCGTCGGACTCGAATATCTCCCGGAAGCTGATGCCCGCCGGCTTGCGGTTCGGGACCTCGATGCCGATGCACTCCTCTCCCGGGATTGGCGCCTCGATGCGGAGAGACTTTGCGTGCAGCGCACCCTTGAGGTTGTCCGACAGGCTCGTCACGGCCGAGTAGCGTGTCCCAGGCGCGAGGGATATCTTGTATTTCGTGACGACGGGACCCTGCACCGTGTCGTTTAGCGTTGCATCGATGTTGAAGAGTTTGAGCGTGTCGATGAGTTTCTGGCTCATCATGCCGACGTCGCTATGGTCGGCGTCAGACTTCTTTACGGGGTTGAGCAGGCTGACGCCCGGCAGGATGTACGGACCCTTGTCTTCTTGCGGCTGCTCGTTTTCTTTCTTTTGCGCGGGCGTCGGCGGTTTCCTTGCGGGCGGTTTGGCGGACGGTTGGTCGAAGAGAGACGCCTCTTCTATCTTCTTCTCCTCTCGCTTGGCCTTCGAAGCGTCTGCGGCGCGCTTGGCCGCGATCTCTTCTTGATGGCGCTGCCACGCCGCCTCTCGTTCCGCCTCCCTTGCCCGCTTCGCGGCCTCCTTTTCTTCGCGCATGCGGCGTTTCTCTTCTTCGCGTAGCCGCTTGGCCTCTTCCCGGGCGCGTTTGGCCGCTTCGTAGGCCTCGAGCGCGGAGTCGTATTCAGGCGATCCGGGCTTTGCCCCGCTTGGATCGAAAGGCGGATCTGAGGCGGTCGCCCAGCGGTACAGCGAGGCGAAGAACGATGATATGTTCTTGGCTCCTATCGACCCGATCAGCGCAAAGGTCATCAGGACGAGAACCACGACGCTCGCACCGATGTCGGACAGGAGCGGCGCAAAGCACTTTGTCATTAGCAGGTATCCGACCGCGCCTCCCGCAGCCATCAGGTTGAATTTGGCGAGGATTGCCGATATGCCAGGCGCATGGCCCTGCATGACCTGGAGGAGGCACGAGGTTGCGACCAGAAAGCACAGCCGCCACAAAGATCGAAGACCCGGCTTCAGCGACCCTCCGGCGACGAGGCGGCATCCTCCGATGATGCAGAAAGCCGGCACTATCCATACCGCGAGCCCGAAGAACTGGTAGCCGTAGTACGCGAACATGTCTCCGAGCGTTCCGCTCCAGTTCGTGCTCGGGGCCGCAGGCACCTGGAGGAAACCTACGGTCTTCCAGTCGTACGTCATCAGCGCGACGAGGGGAAACAGCGCCAGCGGGAACAGCAGCCATCCCAAGAAATGCTTTCCGCCGGAGGTTTCGGATGCCTCTTCCTCGTTAATCTCTCTTTCCGCCATTCTTTTGCCTGGTTCCTTTCGATTCAGATTCTGTGCGTTGCAGCGTGTTAGTGTTGGCAATCGCAGTCTGCGCCGGTTTCGACGTAGCTGGTTCCGTGTCGATGACGACTGAGTGCGCGGGTGCGCTCCATGGTTTTTCGATGTTCATGCCCACGTACGGGAGTATGGGCTTTTCCTCGGCCTCTGGCTGCAGAACGATGTAGACGACCATTGCGATGGCAAGCGAAAGCACCTTAAGCCAGAAGTCCTTCGTGACGAGTTCCGCCAAGGACAAGAGAGCGTTTCTGACGCCGGAGAGTGGACGTTTTCCCTTTTTCACGACTACGCCTTTCTCTCTTTCTGGTCGTCCTTTTCTTTTGGAGCCTTCGTGAAGAGCTTCTGGACTGTGCCGAGTGACATCTGCAGGAACCTCTTCTCTCTGGACTCGACGGGCAGAGCCTTGACGATCCATTTTTTGACCGACGCGCGGGCGGACTTGCCGGTATAGCGGAAGAGCCTGCCGTTGTGCGCAACTGAAATGGCCCCCGACTCCTCCGAGACGACGACGACGAGCGCGTCGGTCTCTTCCGAGAGCCCGACTGCGGCGCGGTGGCGCATTCCGCTCCTGATGAGATCGGGGTTGTTGGACACGGGGAAGATGCAATGCGCGGACGCAAGTCTACCGGCGCGGATCACGGCGCCGCCGTCGTGGAGCGGGAGGGGAGGCGTGAATATCGTGTTCACGAGCTCGCGCGACACGATTGCATCCGTCGCGATGCCGGTCTCTTCGTAGCCTCGCAGCGAAATGCCGCGCTCGAAGGCGAAGAGCGCGCCTGTGCGGCGCGAGGCCAGGTCGGTTATGACATCCATCATGAGTTCGGGCGTGGCCGATCCGTCCGACCTGTGCTTCGGTTTCTCCAGGTATCCGAACGCGCCCACTGTCGCCAATATGCGGCGTATCTCCGGCTGGAATATTACGACTGTGGAGATTGCGATGTATATAAGCAGGTACTTGATTATCAGCGAGAGGACGTAGAAGTGGAAGAGGTATGTGAACGCCACGAGCATTGTCGTCAGCAGGCCGATGCCCATCAGCGCCTGTCCGAATCGAGATCCGCGCGCACCCTTGAGGATCGCGTAGATCACGAAATAGAGTATCGCGATTTGAAGTATGGCCGACATTGTCTGCATCTACTTCGTCGCCTCCTCCTTTCCCTGGCTCTCAATGGCTTTCCCGCCGGCCGCGCTTTCTTCCGGAGCCGGATTCCCGACAAGCTCCTCTACCTCTCGCCCGTCCATCGTCTCCTTCTCTATCAGTCTTTCGGCAAGCCGTTCCAGCAGGGCTTTGTTTTCGGCAAGAGTCTTCTCGGCCCTTGCGTATGCGTCGTTGACCAGCTTGGAGACTTCCGCGTCGATCTCCCTCGAAGTCTCTTCGCTGAACGCTGGCGGAAGCTCGGCGGCGGAGAACGAACTTGGCTCCTTGAACGACTGGAACCCGAACTTGTCGCTCATGCCGTAGCTGCACACCATCTTTCTGGCGATGTCGGTGGCCATCGCTATGTCCTGCGCCGCGCCGGTCGATATCTCGCCGGTGAACATCTTCTCCGCGACGCGTCCGCCGCACATTACGACGAGTTCGTCCAGGAAGTGCGCCTTCGTGCGGTTCAGCACGTCCTTTTCGGGCAGCGACATGGTGGCGCCAAGCGCACGCCCGCGCGGGATGATCGTCACTTTGTGCAGAGGGTCGGTGTTCTTGAGGAGGAGCTGCAATAGCGCGTGGCCCGATTCGTGCCAAGCGGTTATCTCGCGGTCTCTT
>Ga0310690_10005800_pt1 | contig 16562 bp, 27 predicted proteins | sample AusTroGonzalo_MG_2_FD_207661 | JGI IMG/M metagenome (GOLD analysis project Ga0310690, IMG submission 207661) | Bovine rumen microbial communities from tropical cattle in Woodstock, Queensland, Australia - Gonzalo_04 (v2) (version 2) | ecosystem: Host-associated > Mammals > Digestive system >... | reverse complement strand
GATGAAGTTGAAGTTGAGATGGTTTCAAAGGCAGAGGCAGACAAGCGCGTATCTGGAATGTAGAGCGCAATGGCCAAGCAGATTGACGCGCTGAAAAAGGAATACGAAACGAAGATAGCAGATTTTGAAGTTCAAGTCAAGGCAAAGGATGAGGAACTTATCAATGTACGCGCAGAAATAACCAGCCTCAACCAGAGCCTTGAAAAATCCAACAAGGAATTGTCAGAAATGGCATCAGCCTTGAAGGAAAAAGCAGACGCGCTTGATGCCTTGAACAATAGCGTGAATACGCCCAATGAGACTTCCACAGAAGATTGGAAGAAGCTCAAGGGTAAAGAGTTCTTTGCCTGGTATGCGAAGACTCACTGAACAACAAACTAATTAATTGAGGAAATACAAAATGGCATTTTCTGATTTGGCACTCAAGGCCGCAAGCGAATCCGCAATCATCGCGGCTCACAAGAACCTTGCTAAACTCTCGCTGTTTGCGAAGAACTTTAGCGAACTACAGGGCGTTCCGGGCAAGTCCATCGCCGTCCCCGTCTATAACCTTTCCGCCGCTGCTGCGTTCAACGCAAGCACGAACAACTATGCTTCTGGCGTGAATGAGATTGGTGGAGAACTCATAACCCTCGACCAGCACCTCGTCAAGTCTGTGTCCATCACTGACGTTGAAGAGGCTGAAACTGGAATCCGTTGGGTTTCTGACACGGCTGGCGCGTTGGCTGACACTCTCACCCGTGGCGTCAATGACTACGTGTTTGGGCTTATCAACGGCACGAACGTTCCACTCTCTGCTGACACGCCTACCACGAAGGCAATGTGTGCGGGTCTGTACGCAGTCGCAGAGGATAACGATATTCCCGTTGATAGGTGTATCGTTGCTCTCAAGCCTACGCAGTTTGCTGGCGTTCTTTCCGCGCTTGATTACAACGTGTATGGCAACAGCGACGCAATCCAGAATGGCGTTGTTCCAGGCCTCTATGGTTTCAAGGGTTTCGTGTGCGCACCAAACCTTCCAGAGGGCGTGAATGGCGCGATAATCTGCGATAGCGCAGTTGGTGTTGCTTCGCGTTATCTCTTCCCCGGCACTGAGGGCGCATATCCACAGGCTTGGGCGGCAACGGACGAGTCTGGCTTCACGCTTGGCTATAGAAGGTTTATGGATCTGGCGACTGGCTCCAACAAGTTCGCCGCTGACGTTCTGTTTGGCGCGAAGATACTTCAGCCTACGAAGATTGTCAGGCTTGTGTGAAATAGATAATCGTCGCGACCTCATGCGCGATGATGGAATAGAAGAAACACGCGACGGAGAGGATGAGGCAACTCTCCGTCTTTTTCATATTTAACAAGCGCGATATTGATGATGAATAATCCATGGACAAATAACGAATTGGCTTACGCGCCTATGTTTTGCGACAGCGTGACATTTGTATTGGGGGCGCAGTTGAGTGGAATAATCCAATGTAGCGTTTTCCCAATGGAAGACGTTGAACCTTTTGCTGATGGGGACAATATTTCAGACATACGCTCTGTCACGTTGCTCGTCAAGAAAAGCGATTGGAACTTCACGAATCGCACGAAACCAGAAGTTGGCGACAAGTTTATTATGGACGGCGACAATTTCAAGATATATTCCATAGTTCCAGAGCAAAGTTGGTGGAAGTTGATTGGGAGGTCTTATTGATATGATTATTGAGAGGCAACTTGAAAACATTTTTATTGGGCAATTGAGCGCATTGTCAGTGTTGTAGGATGCCCAAATAGTTGGTTCCAGAACAATCGCGCCACAAGGTGAAACGAAATCAGAGCAAGACGAGAAATCCACTATTGTCGCCGTTGCTTGTGGTTTCCGACAAAATGATGCGTTCTCTCTTTCCCCAATAACCATGCCCATATCCATTTCCATCTTGACGCGAACAGAACTTGACCCAACGTCAGAAAAGCATGATATGGTGGTTGAGGCTATCGCTGACAAGATTTCATATTGGCACAAGTACAGCGAGGCAATGGGCGAAACCTTTACCACAGACAAATTCCTCGCTGGTGAGTTGCGTATGGATGGAGGCACAGCAAGAGTCTATGATGCCACGAACAGCACTTGGCAAGAAACCATTTCATTGTCAATCAGAGGGGCAGAAAAATTCATACGCGAAGAAGATACCCTATACAAATATGAAGGTGATACAACATGGAGAACGGTTAGTATCAGTGGAGAGATTAAAGGAAGTGGCGACGGTGAGACTCCAACAACCCAAATTCCAAATGTTCGCGATGTGGTTGAATTGAAAATTGGAACTGATGCTAGCATAGGGGAATATGCTTTTTCTGGATGTAGTGAATTAAAGAACATAACAATTCCAAACAATGCCACAAGCATAGGTGATTGGGCGTTTCTGGCTTGCGAGGGTTTGTCAAGCATAACGATACCCAACAGCGTTACGAGCATTGGGGGAGGGGCGTTCTCTGGTTCTGGTATTGTGAATATGACGATACCAGATTCCGTTACGAGCATTGGAGGGTTGGCGTTTTCTGATTGCGACAATATTTCAACAGTTACCATAGTTGCCAATAGTGGGAATGCGTACAATGTCAAGGATATGATGATTGCCGCAGGATGTCCAAGCAACATAACTTGGATTATGCCAGAAATCGTAGAAACCCTATATAAGTATGTTGGGGAAACAAATTGGCGAAGCATAAATATTAGGGGTCTGATTGACCAAGAGCAAATCCCTAATGCTTGGGATATTGAATAGTTGAATATTGGGGTAGGCGTGACAAGCGTTGTTGATGGGGCGTTTATGGGCAACCCCAATCTGAAAAACTTGACTATTCCAAACAGCGTGACAAGCATTGGTGATTATGCGTTTCAAGTTTGTTCTTCACTGGCGAATGTAACAATCGGAAATGGCATAGCAAGCATTGGGGATTCTGCGTTTGAGATGTGCGACAATCTCCAACATTTGACGTTCAAGGGCAAGACGCTTGAGCAAGTTCAATCAATGGCAAATTATCCGTGGGGAATAACGAACACAAGCATTATTGATGTGGAAAACTAATTTAACAATCAACGTATTTGTAAAGAAGAGGGCATATTACAATGGCACTTAAAAACAAGACAGATTACTATGGACTTTCAGCTAGCGGTTGGGAAGTTTCTGATACGTCTGAAAACCGCTCTATTGGTTATGTAGCAGAGGCACAAGGCCCAGATGGGTTTTTGGTTGCCATTGACGCAGGGGGCGAGAACGTCGCGCCAGAGGTGAATTACATTGCTACGTCAAGCGCGACGTTGAACTCTGTCGTATTGGGTTCTGTACAAACGATATTGACGAAGAAGGTTGCGCTTGGGGGTATCACTATAAATACTTCTGCTGGCTCTGCCCCAACTATGACTGCCACTGGTTCCCAAATTGAGGATGGTGGAACTGCGCATTGTACTTGTACGCTCTCTGGAATATCTGTAAGCCCTCTCTATCACGCGCAGACGTTTGGACTTTTCACTGTATCCAATGGGCAACTTACACAATCCACATTGACTATTACGGGCGATATTGCCACTGCGCTTATTGATGGCGTGATAAAGAGTTCTGATTTGGTTGGTGGTTCTGTTGAGGTATCTGGAACCATTGTGGGTGTTACGAATGCTGGCGCAATTGCTACTCCAAGTATCACGTTGAGCACCCCTTCTGGAAATGTTCTCTCTGGTCTTCTTACTCAACCCGTGACTGAAACCAATCCAAATGGCGAATTTCCAACCTACGCATTTACGGCGAGGTGGCCACTCAAGGCTGACGTTTCCAACGGTTGATTTCATATTTGATTTCAACGCGAATAGATGCTATACAGTGTGGAGGCTGTATGGCATTTGTTTTTTGCCATTTTAACATTCGCCCTTATAGTGAATATGGAAATAAATCTTGACCTTGTTTCTGGCGATGGCAAATCAATTGATGCCCTTGCGAAAATCATAGAAGCGCGTAGAAAAGAACTTGGAGAAACTACGCGCCAAGCTTGCGTTGCCATTGCCTCAAACATTCTGCGTTCCCTTCGCGCCCAAACAAAAGTAGCAAAAGAAAACCTTATGGAAATTACTATAACCCAAGCAGATGGGAAATATTATCCATCGTTCAAGCGCGAAATGGGGTCAAAAGGAAAGAACGTGTCAAGGCGCGTATTGAGACAGGGCAAGAATGGTGCTGTGATAAATCCCAAACGCGTAATATGGCGTCTTCCCAAATACTACAAGGGTCAAGTTGCGCACTCTTACGAAGTACAAGACAAGATTTCCAGTGAGAAGATAATCCAATATATCATCGTCGCGGAATCCCAAAAAGACGCTATGAAATACGCGAGGGATTTCCACAAGAACAGGGTGAAGCGTCATAAATCTCTTGCGCGTCATGCCATTGGTGTTGCGATGAAAGCCATTTATGACAAGGGAAGCGCAAATGACAATGTAAATCAAAAGGTGAGGGAACTAGCGCGGCAAAACGTAGATGCCACTGTTCAAGAAACTGGATTTAATGAGGGTGAGGTCAATATCCATATCCACGATAAATTGGATTATGCCGCGCTTGCCTTGTAGAATGGGGCGCAATCCATAAACATAGCAATCCAGAACGCCATAAACAAGATATTTGGCATGATAAAGCATCGCGTGAATCAGAATGGGGGCGCGATTGACAAGTCTCTAAAAATGAGCGTGGAGGAACTTTCAAGATGACTTCCAAATTGGCTAAACAACAAATAGAACAATGGTGGCAAGAGGGATTGAAACCAACCGTTGAAGACATAATACTCTTGAACAATCTTGGGTTGGAGGTTGAACGTGGAAGCGATATGTTTTCATTCTCTGCTTGTCCACGAATGGCTTTCTTGGGGGATAACATTTTGAGAGAGCCAACGGTCGCGAAAAGGTTATGGATTGACTAGGTTCAAGGAATGTTCGCAGATACATTTGAAACGCGCATATACATTATGGCTTACGCGCTTGGAACGCCAGACGATGAATTGCCCTCTATCGCGAACAAAAGCGAAATAGAAAAAGGCATTATGGCGTATAGGGACAACGTATTGCTGAACTTCACAGATACACAAATCGTCGCCGCGCTTGATTATGTGTTGAATGGAAACAAGCCAGATTTGGAAATCCCTCAAGACGCAAGCGAAGAGAAGAAAAGCGAGATTGAGAAGTTGCGCGAGATTTACGATGTACCAAACGAAAACCACTCTCTCGCGAAACAGTTGATATTACAGGCGATGGTTGAAAAGATACCAGAAGAAGCTACACATTACGCGCTACTTGAAGACCTTGAACGTATGCTATTGGTTGCGGCGATGTAGAATGGAAAAGACATATTGAAGAACGAACACACAAAAGCGTCTGGGCATTTCTACATGGCATCTGGAAGAATACACGAAAGGCTTGTTGGTGAAAAGAAGAAGAACGACGAAGAAGAGGGCAAGACGAAATGAAAAACGATTTGACACTGAATATTGGAACGCGCTACAATGGCGATGGAATGAAGAAGTTGGAAAGCGCGATGAAGACTGCTGGCACACAAGCAAAGAGCGCGTCAAGGGCTATAAATGGCGTAACTGGCGCACTTGGGGGTTTGGGTGGCGAGGCTGGGAAAGTCGCAGGTCAATTGGGGAATGTGGTTCAAGCCTTTTCGCAAATTGGCATCGCTGGTGGTATCATAGCGGTTGGCACTATGGCGATTTAGGGGCTTTTCAAATGGCTCAACAAAACGAATGATGCCGTTTCAGAATTGGCGAAGGGATTTGGAGACAAACTCAAAAACGCAATATCAAGCGTCAATGGTGAAATTGCGAAGACAAACAAATTCTTTTCCAATCTCATAGGCGCAGGCAAGACGAGAGCAGAGCGCGAGAATATCAACGATGATTTTGGTATCGCGCGAATGGAAGAGCAAAAGAAACAAGCGTTGGTTGGGAAAGAAGGTGTTGAAGCCGCCAAGATAGAATTGGAATGGACGAAGAAAATCGAAGACGCAAAAGAGAAACAATCCAAAAAGCATCTACAAGACGTAAAAGACGAGATTGCTCTGGTTGAAGAGAATTTGAAGAAACAAGAAGAAGCGCAGAAAAAAGCCGAAAACAAATTCAAGGCTTCAAACAAACTTGCTCTTGACGCTTTCAACAGCAACGTGGATGATGCTACTAAAAACAGATATGCGGATGATGCTAGAATCGCCAAGTCGCAATGGAAAGCGTTTGAACAACCAATTGAGGAATTGAAGAAGAGGCTTGAGGGTTTGCGCACACAGGAACTCAAGGCAAGCAAGAACGCTCAACTTGCGCCAGATAAAAAGAGAACTGCGATAATGGAGGCAGAAGCGAAGGTAGCAAGTGAAACAAAAAAAGAAGCTGACAACAAAGCGAAGAAAGCAGAAGAAGAGGCGAAGAAAAAAGCCATAGAAGATGAGAAGCGTCAAAAGGCAGAATTGGACAAGCAGAAAAAGGATTTGGAGAACCAACGCAAACAAATAATTGATTCTGAAAAACGAAGTGCTGTTGAACGCCTCAACGCACATAGAAGAGAAGCGCAAGCGGCTAAAGAATTGGCAGAGGCAGAGAAGAACGCCACGAACGTGCTTGCCCAATGGAAGAACAATAGAGGGCAAGGTTTTGGAGATTGGCAAAGAGGGCAAAACGCGGCAGATAGGGCGGCGGCGAAAAAACAAAGACAAGAGGAAAAGAACCTTGCGCAAGCGAACAACGATAGAGGGATGCTTGCTGGAAGATTGTTTGACAAGGATGGTTATGTGAGAAAATCCGCCAACGCTTTTGATATGGGGCGTTTTGCTGATGTTGCCAATTATTTGGGATTTGAGGGTATCACAGATGATCAAATGGACGCGATGAGAGCAGAGCGCGACAGGCTTGGAGAACGTATCAAAAACAATAAAGCCAATGGGCAAGAAAAAGATGCGTTTCAGAGATTGGACAAGGCACTTGGAAATTATGATAAGGTGAAAGACGCAGAACAAAAACGTAAAGACGCAGAGGATAGAGAGAAGAAACGTGCGGAGAACGAAGACAAGCGAACGCAATCGTTGGAAGAGATTGAAAAACAAATAACTAAACTTGTAGAAAAGGCGGGGGTTTGATTATGGGACTTTTACACACATACGGTTCAGCAAATAGAGTAGTATCAAACGATAAAGTTGTTTCATACTCAAGGCAGAGGATATATGGTGAATGGAGTTATGTACAAGGGAATATAACAACCACGCTTCATTCCGTTTGGGAATATCATCGTTATTGTAGCAAGACTTATTCCTATGTTGGAATGGATTTGGCTACGGCTCAATCTTGCGCTCAAGCGATGGTTGCGAAATACACGCGTTCCACGAAAATATCTGATTGGCAAAGTGGAGGCGCACAGGCTGGAACGTTCAAGGATATAGATGGAGGCTCAATCCCAATGGCTGACATTTGTATTCAGCAAGAGGCGGGGCATATGTACAGTGTCATAATAAATGTGAGGGAAGACGATACAAGGCTCAACACGGCTTCTTTAGACCCAACTACTTTATTCACAATTGAGAACCAAAGAGATTATGACACAAACTGATTGGAGGGTGAAACACAATGGCAAGACCTCAAATATTACAGGAACTTGAACACGGCAAACTCATAACGAAATCCAACTTTCCGCAGTTTGTCGATACGTGGAACTATATGACCCATAGGATTGAAGGGTTGAAGGGAGATGGGGACACGCGCCCAAACGAAGGTCATATAAAGGTCGATAACACAGACCCAGAGCACCCCATAATTCGTTTCACTGGCGAACTTCAAGAGATAGAAACAGTGCCAGCGAACTTCGACTACTACAAGGATGATGATGGAAACAATAGAGTTAGAGGTGGTTATATGATGGTGGGGAGGCAATTCTATTGGGTAAATGAATTATCGTCTGTGACTTTATCTGGCTTGGTTTGCCTTTCGTGTTCTATGTAGTCCCCCTATAACGCCACTATTCTTCAAGGTTGCGATTCCTTGTCTTCTTCAAACGTATCTGCCACATATATTCCATTGTGGTATATTGATGGGGATATGAAAGCGGCTTGGGATTATAGACATACGCCAGTTATCCAACGTTGGGAATAATGATGATGGAGGGTTTGCCATATGCTTACGTGCGTTTCTGATTATGAATATTATGGTGGGGATTTATTGTCTGCTGTTGAATGTAGTGGGCACATAATTCCATTCGCAGATTCCATATCTTGTGCGCAAGCGTTGAGGTTGGAAGATGCCTCATATTTGGTTGAGTCTTTCACGGGCATAATCAACTCTGGCCATATGTAGCACTCAATGAATTATCCATTTGACAGACCCGTAATGTGGCAAACTTCGCTTGGCTATACGTGGAACTATCTCGCGACGCTCAAAAACCAATTGTCTGCGGCGTTATCAAGCCAAAACCAAACAAGTTATTGCGTCAATAAATACAATGTTTTCCTGTTGAACCATTTTGATACATTGCCAGAAACAGAAAACGTATATTCAACTTCTGTTCTTCCATATGGCACATAGAACCAATACTACAAATACATATTTGACAATAGAATGACACTCTCAACGTTGCCAGATGATAGGTTGAGTGGAATATACTACAATGTATGGCTTGCTGGACAATACCCAATTTCAGCAGACTACGCGCGTCTAATGTACCACTATTTGCTTTCCACGAAGATTGGAAGAGGAATAATGGATAACGCTTGGAATGACAGCACCCCACGGAATTGGTTTGGATGGACGCTACAATCCCACAATAAATGGTTGAAGAGTTGGCGCGATAAAACCTATTATGAAAGCGATTATAGATATGGGAACGGGAGTTTTGGGGACAGCAACAATTTGCGTTGGACGTATTACCAAGATGGGGGGCAATGGTACTATTCCAACACTTGCTCATGGCAAACGATTGACGAGGGCAACAGAGACGATTGCTATATGTTTTTTGAGGGGTAGAACACTTCACAAGGGGCAGAATTTACGTTATCAAGGCCACCAGAAGGAAACGTGTATTATCTATGGGGGATTGAGTTTGACAATACCAACGTTGGAACTGGAAGCTATCAAACAAGAATCCCATATACATATAATGGCTTGTCTGCTGGAACCATAATGAGACTTGAGCGTTTGTTGCCTGTTGAGGGCGACACTACTGGTTGTAAATTCAAGGCTACGTATTATGGCAATTCCTCTTATTTGACGAACCTTGCGCAAACGATGGGATTTGATATGGGGACGGTTGGAACTAAAAACACGTCTTATGATGGAGAACATTTGTCTTCTTTTGTACGTCGCGCTGGGCTTCGCTTCTCATGGTCAAATGGTTTGGACAATATGCTCTTCTGTAGTTTTGACGAGCCATATTATATCCACGAGGGCGAAATGTTGCCGTGGGATTGGACGCCAGAAGATTGGGGACAGAACGAGGCAAGGGGAAGCGATCAACCAAGAAATCTTGACGATGAGGATGAAGAGGAATAGCCAAGACGTGGTTCTTTCATAAACGATTTGAACGTTGGGAATTTGGTTGTTCAAAAGAATGGTGAATAACGATTTAACAATATGGCTTATGATGGGAGATAGATGATATACCCCCAAGTCATATTCAACAGGGATATAAAGACATGAAGATATATAGCAACACGTTTGACCTTACGCGTCCAACACCCCATAGATTTTGGGTTGCGCCAAATTCAGATTTCAAGATTGGCGTAAAGATTGTAAATGGAGAAGAGCCTTCAACAGCGGAATTTACTGTGAAGAATGGCGCGACAGAACTTGAACCAGACGAAGACAAGATAGATGGTTTTACGACATACACTGTAAAGTCTGGCTCTAATGGATTTGTGGAATATACTATTGAAGTTGAGGGCGTAACAGAAACGTTCAAGGTTCTCCAAATCGTTTCAAATTCCACAGTGTTTGATATTGACTTGGTTGGTGGTTCTCTTCCCCCAGATGTTGCTACGCAAGGCTGGGTCGAATCCCAAATCTCTGCGTTTGTGACTTCTGCTTGGGTTGATTCGCAGGGTTATGCCACAAGCGCGTATGTGGATGCTCAAATTGGAAATGTTCTAAACACCAACTTCTAATGGGGGATTTCAAAATGGCTAACGAAACTTTGACAGAGGTATTTGGTGACATAGCAGACGCGATCAGAGGGAAAGGCGTTATTGGGCAAATGAAGCCAACTGAAATGGCGACGAAGATTGCTGACATTCCAAGTGGGGGGAGTGGAGACCCAAGATATGAGGTGAATGATCAAGGCAGAATAACCAAACTCAATTTTGATGTTACGTGGTTTGGCGATTTGAAAGAGGTAGCAACAGCAAATGACCTTATATATGCTTATTATCAATCCAATGTCACTTCCGCCAACTTCCCAGAATTGACAAGTGTGAGCGGGAATTTGGCAATGAATAATTGCTTCAAGGGTTGTACAAATCTATCATCTGTTTCATTCCCTAAATTGGCAAGTGTTGCGTCTGGTGGAATGAGTACTTGCTTCCGCGAATGTACAAGCCTTTCATCTGTTTCGTTCCCAGAATTGTCAAGCATTGGCGGCTAGGGAATGAGTTATTGCTTTACGGGTTGTACAAATCTTAAGTCTGTTTCATTTCCTAAATTGTCAAGTGTTGGTGATTATGGAATGTAGAATTGCCTTTCTGGTTGTACAAGTCTATCATCTGTTTCATTCCCAGAATTGTCAAGTGTGAGTAGTTATGGAATGTAGAGTTGCCTTTCTAGTTGTACAAGTCTTATATCTGCGTCATTTCCTAAATTGTCAAGTGTTGGTGGTAATGGAATGTAGAATTGCTTTTATGGTTGTACTTCACTATCAGCCGCAACATTTAGATCGGATTATGTTTTTAATCTTATCCCAGGATATGTGTTTAATAGCACATTTTATAATTGTTCTTCACTTCAACGGGTGGAGTTGCCACAATTTACTGGGGGTGTAAACGCCTATGCGTTTTAGCATATGTTCAAAAATTGTACGCAATTGACCAACGCCGACTTCTTCTCTGGAGTCACAGCGGCATATGCGAGTGCCTTTAATAGCACATTTTATAATTGTTCTTCATTAACGGAGATAAATCTATCCAGCCTAACAAACCTTGAGGGATATTATTGTGCGGACTATATCTGTGTTGGTTGTAGTTCATTGAAACGAGTTTATCTCTCAAAACTAAATAATACTGGGTTGGGTGGTAGGTTGAGTTTCGCGTTTGATGGTTGTACAGCCCTTGAATTGGTTGATTTCCATTTGGCTACTGCCGTTCCAGCGATTTCAACCAATACATTCCAGAACACAAACAGCACATTTCAAATCGTGGTTCCAGACGCGCTTTATACCCAATGGATTTCAGCAACAAATTGGTCTGCTCTCGCGTCTCAAATCGTCAAGTGGAGTGAATACACGCCAGCAAGTTGATAACGGAGGAATTGAAAAATGATAATTCAAGAAAGCATTGGCAATGACCTTGTGAAAACCTACTCTGATATTGGGATGATGATTCGTGGGGGATTTCCAGAGGGACTTTATACAGAAGCGATTGACCCCATGTATTTGGAAAGAACCTATGTAGAGACTGACATTCCAATTCCAGAACCAGAACCAGAGCCAGAAGAAGAGGAATAAAAATTGTATGGGGTGAAATACGCAAATGGGGGAAAACGAACTATACTTGAAACTGTCAGAGAAGATTGACAAACTCTGCGACAAGTTGGATGTGAAGTTTGACTTGGTTGAAGGGAAACTACAAAATCACGAAGTCAGAATCGTGGTACTTGAACAGAAACCCCTTGACGAGAAAACGAAAGATTGGAAGACTGAAATAATCACGCTTCTCGTCAAGGCTGTAGTCATTGGCGCGGTTTCAATAGCATCGTTGGTGGGCGCAAGTGGGATTGTGGCAAATATACTTGGTGGGGGTCATGGAAACAATGAATATAACGGAACTGGAAAAAGTGCCTTATTTGGAACGCATACGCATAATGTAGTTTGCGAAGTTTCTGGAAAAATCGCCCCAACTCAACGAAACGCAAAAAGCGGTGATAGGGAACTTGCTACAGAAAATTGTTGAGGTTTTCACAAACAAGAATTTCATATAAAACAAGGGAGAAAACGATATGTTGGATTGGCTCATAAAACGTGTCATATTGAGAAGAATAAACAACCTGCTGAACAACCACAAGGGCAACGTTGAAAAGATACGCGCTACGCTTTTGGTTTGGACGGAACGCATAAAAAAGGTTCTGGCTTGTTTCGAATCTCTGCTTGCCAAAATAGAGGATAACGAACTTGACGCGAACGAACTCAAAACCACGGGCGATGAAGTTGGTACGCTCATAAAGGAATGGTGAATTTGCCATGAAGAAGAATATAGTATTTGTTGTTCTCGCGCTTGTGTTATGTGGATGTACAGCCCCATATTATAAAGAGGTGGATGGGACAAGTACAATATTGGGCGTATCTCTTCCAGACGAGCAATATATCCAAATCAATGCCTTGTCGTATTTGGGTGGTTCTAAAACAACAGTGCGAGAACCATCTACCATAACGCACAAATTCGAATCAAGTTCCAGCAATTCGTATTTTGGTGTCATACATACGCAAGAATACAGAAAAGACAAAATCGTTATATGCCCAACGAACACCATTTGTAATTTGGATTTGGATGATGATTAAAAAGGTCTGGTGAAGCAACTACGCAACACCAGACCCCCAAACAACCAAACAGGCAACTTTTATCAAATCAAATGTCTGTCAATATCCCATAGGTCAAGGGCACAAATTCCAATGTCCATCCTTTAGCCGTTTTCGCGAAGTGCTTGGGGTTCATGACATTTACAACCAGAACGTGAGAGCATCCAATCCCCTATGCGCACAAATTCATATTCTTGAAAAGCCTTGTTTCGCCAGTGGTTATGTTTGTTGCTTTCACCAATGAATTTTTGTGGGAAGTGGTTTTGTGGTTTGCGCTCTTCAACATACGCGCATGACGCTTGCTGTTGTTCTGTTTCCTTGACACCCAACGCAAGTTCCCCACGGAGTTCAACGTTCTTTTTGAGTTGATATGATCTACGTCCGTATAGTGGTTGGGGTTCTCTATAAACGCTTTCGCAACCAATCTATGTACGAGGGCTTGACGAACCACATATTGCCCCTATACCCCACTTGGCTTGCGCAATATGACGCTCATGTAACCAGTGAATTTGTTCAAGGCTGGCTTGAGGTTTCGCACCAAACCCCTTTGCCTATTGTAGTTCAAGGCGCGTACATTGCCCCTGTTGCTCACTTGATAGAAGCCCTCAAAACCTTCTATGTCGCGCCACTCTTCGCTCTTGTTCTTTATCGTGTTTTCCATAATCTATACCTCTCTATTTGTTTATTTGTTATTGGTGTAATCCATCTTGATTACATATCTAATTTACCATTTTTGGAATGAAAACTTTGGCATTTTTTGGAACTTTTTTCAGATTCTCAAATTTTTTTTCAGAACCACTTTTTCACGAACTTTTTTTGGCTCTCTATGTATTTTTCCTTGTGTCCCATCATCCCTTGACCCATAGACGCATGAGTTGATAATATGGGCGCAGTGCCAACCTTCAACCCCAATTTCCTTGCGCTAAAACATATATCCCCATCATAGAAGTCAAAATCAAATTGCTCGTCAAAACGCAATCCAGAACCAATAGCCTTTTTCCCCATTATCAAACATTGTCCATCCAACCAAACCACGGGAGAAGGTGCTATGCCATATGATGAAGGGAAATAGCGTTTGTCTGGAAGAACGTGTTGTACAAATCCAGAAGCCTTCCCCATACAAGCCTCTGTCCATAGAAAAGGTCGCGTCTCATAATCAAGAGGAACGCCATATTGAAGACCCCCTACTACCCCAATCAAGTCAAATTCGCTATTTATAACCTTGTCGAAAAACCCAACGTCTGACATATGCCAATCATCATGGACAAAGCATATGAAGTCGGAATCACCTATTATATCAAGGGCTTTATTGTAGTTTTTGGGCAATCCATCCTTGTTCTCAAATTCCACATATACGCCAACATTCACGTTCCACAATGCCATGCTCTATAGGGATTGGATTATGGGAAGTTTGTGCCATTGGTTTTCTTTATTGGGCGTACATACCACGAACGAAAACCTGTTGGATGCTAATGGACAATCATTGTTGCTGTATATCAATTTCACGATGTCACCTCTACAATCACTTTTACTTGTTTCGCACTATACTTGTATTTCGTCTTTCCAAACTTGCCGTAGTAGTCATTCAAGGATTTCGCTATCTTGCTTGCGTTTCTGTAGGTGGCGTAATCATAACCATCAGCACCCTCAACAAATCGCCAACTTCCATCATCGTTGTTCTCCAATACGCGATAGGCTATGTATTCAACCCTCTTCAACGCGCCATTTCCAGAATTGCTATATTGTATGTATGGTGTCATTTTATATTGAACCTCTTTTTGAATTGATTAAGTTCCCTCTTCAAAATGTACGCCATATCCGCAAGCGTCAAAGCTTCCCATTCGCGTTCCTCAATCCTTTTCTTGAGCCATAGACTACAAAACCTAATTGTCTTTTCAAGTTCTGGCAGGTCAATCAATCTATATGGTTCTTCTATCAAGTCAAACGCCTCTTTCAGCAATTTCCCATATTCGCATTTTTCATATTCCAAACGCGCTTCCCTCTATTCCTTTTGTTGGTAGTGTTCGCGTATATAATCCTCTCTCGTTTTTCTCATTGGTTTATCCCCCTCTATATTGGGTTTCTACTTTTTATTTACGATTTTACGGTCAAAAATTTTTTTTTCAACTTTTTTCTGAAACCCCCTTAACTTTCATTAACAAATATCGTAAATATAAAGTATAGGATAGAGTTGGCTACTTGACCTATTTCATTTGTAGGGGGAAAGCGCAAGCAAGTACCCCACTCCATCTAGCCAATTGGAGATATAACAAATGGACACGCACAAACAACAGCCACGGAGATAAAACAAATGAAATACGAAATATCAAATATCATATTCAAGTCAAAACCGACTGGAAACACGATGAAGAGGAAATACCCCTTTAAACGTCATAAGGAAATGGTTTATTTGATGGAAGACAAACCAGAGAACCTTTATAACGCATACAAAGAGGGACTGACGTTCAAGCCTCACCCCTTCACAGAAGACACATTGGCATACGCAAGAGTACAATCAATCGTTCTGGATTTTGACCATCTGACTAAAAACCAATGTAAATTCATCGTCAATCTCTGCTATGCGCATAAATTCCACGCTACTCCAATGTATGGCGACTACTCTGCTGGAACCAAGACTAGATTGTATGAGAACAGAGATATTCCCAACTATTCAAATCCAAAATGGGGGTATAAAGTATTCTACCCTGTTGATTGCCTATGTACGTGGAACGAATTGAACAAGGCATTTATTGAAGCCGTGGCATATTTCAACCCCATCTTTACAATAGATGAAGTGCGCGAGATATGGAAGAAATGGATAAAGGCGAACAACAATAAAGAGAAGGTTCAAGACCCAATCTTTACAAATTGGATTTTGCCAGATGTTGCCATGCTAAACTCATTCAGAACGCAAGTCACGTATGGGGTCAAGCCAGATATCGAAGAGAAGTTTGAAGCCCTAGACTATACCCCCAAATGCGCCTTGTCCCAAGTGAAGTTCCCATGTGGCGGAAAAGACGATTATGATGGACTTGAATGGAAAACAGATGAAATTGGAAATGACAAGGAATGTCTTAACGAACTGGTTGATATATGGGGCAAGGAACTTCTCACCCATCTTGAGATAGCAATACGCCTATCCATCCAAAATCCAAGAGACAATTTGAACTTGACAATCCCCACGTCCAAATCAATGCTTGCCAAAAGATTGAAGAGAACGCAGTTTGAAGACCTATCATGGGATGACAAATCCAACGCCATATTGAACGCATGGCTTTACTCAAAAGAAATAGTCATAGGCAAGGCAAGGGAAGTGGGGATAAATGTTGCCAGAACCTTGACGCGCAACCTTATTGAAATGGAACGCCAGAGGGAATTGAACATTATGCTGTCCATCCAAGATATATTGAAAAACCACGTTGGGATTCTGATGAATGACATAGTGGCTGCCATAAGAAGAAGATGTGGTTTGAACGTATTGACGAGAAAGAAGTTTGAGAACAAAAACAATGTCATTGACGAAATCACGGAAACAGACAAAAAAGCCATAGTCAAGAGCATAGTCAATACTGCCACGAACTACCCAAGATTCAGATTGAGGATGAAGTTGAAAGACATGGAGAAACACGCAAACCCCAATCATCTGGAAATCTTGAGGGAATACACCAACACGAAAAACAAATCTACTTTTGACGAATACAAAAAAGCCAGAGCCAAGTGGATGGAAGAAGAATGTGAAGAAGCCAAAAACCACAAAATCCCATATACCTACCACAAAAGAGGGTTGAAAAAAGAA
>Ga0310690_10005799_pt1 | contig 16562 bp, 16 predicted proteins | sample AusTroGonzalo_MG_2_FD_207661 | JGI IMG/M metagenome (GOLD analysis project Ga0310690, IMG submission 207661) | Bovine rumen microbial communities from tropical cattle in Woodstock, Queensland, Australia - Gonzalo_04 (v2) (version 2) | ecosystem: Host-associated > Mammals > Digestive system >... | reverse complement strand
GTTTTTCCAGCTTTTGCAGCCTGCTGAAATGCAGTTAAAACAACTGCTGTATTGTCACTGTCCAGATCGCCGGTTGGTTCATCCGCCAGAATCACTTCAGGACTGGCCGTCAATGTACGGGCAATTGCCATCCGTCGAAGCTCGCCTCCGGATAATTCAGCCGGCATCGCATTCCGTAAATCGGAAATACCCAGCACTTCCATCCAGTTTTCTGCTTCTTCTGTCCGGGGTGTTCCTCCATACAGAATTCCCGGCAATAGAATATTATCATATACTGACAGTGTATCAACTGCGCTTCGTCCCTGAGGAATAACACCTATCTTTTCACTGCGCAGCCTGGACAAATCCTTGTCTTCCAAAGCATAGAGATCTATCTCGTTCAAATATACCTTGCCTTCAGACGGGATCAGCAGCCCTGCAAGCATATTCAGTAATGTTGTCTTGCCCGAGCCGCTTTTCCCGTTCAGCACAGTAAGCCTTCCGTTCTCTAATGTCAGCGAAACCGGACGAACAGCCTCGAAAAAGTTAGCCTCTCCATGTTTCCGGAAATAGCGCCGGGAAATATTCTCCGCTCTCAGTTGCATTTTTATGCACCCTCCCTCAGCGTCGTTCCCGGATCTACCCTGCTCAGTCTGGACGCAGTCCTGGACCCCGCCGTACATCCAGCCAAGACTGTAATCATCATTGCGAAGCAGGCATACAGAACAATGGTCCCTGCATCAGATGTCAGATAGGGTAACTTCAGGCTTGTTTCAATCAGTGTAGTAAAAGGGAATACCAGAATTGCACCCAGCGCTGTACCGCACAATGCACCGGTGAAACTGCACAGCGCGGTTTCCTTCATTATCATACCGGACAGCATCTTCCGGCTCATTCCCAGCAACCGATATACTGCCAGTTCCCGCCGCCGCTCATTAACCATCATGGAAAAAGCAATAAACAGAATGATCAACGCCAATACCCAAACTGCACCGATCAGAACAGCAATTGTCCGGGATACGCCGCTCAGGCTGTCAGCCACCTCTGTCATCATTCCGGCGGTACGGATTGCAGTTGCTTTCCGCACATGGCCGTTCAGTCTGTTGTTTACAAGTCCCGGATCTGTTCCGGGATGAACTTTGACATAGATAGCGGAAACCACTTCCGAATCATTTCCCGAATCGATTTTATGGGAGATTCCTTTCTCTTCTGCCGCCTGAAGCAGTATATGAATCGTGTTCATATTGCAGTAAACGGCAGTATCAAGACCCGTCCCGGTGGATGCCAGTTTTGCCACAACCCGGCAGTTGCGGTCATAGATCCGGAAATTGTTTCCCACATCCGTTTCAACCCTGCAGCCAACCACGACTTCCATGTCTCCCAGATGATGATTCAGGCTCTCAGCGATCCATGGCTGCACCACAAAATCATTTACCGGATCAAAGCCAATAATCTGAACCTTAACAGAACAGCAGTCAGCTTTCATGGACGAAAGAAAGATCTGGGCAGAGGCTTTTTCAACACCTTCCGTTTCCCGAACCCTTTCCAATGCAGAAGCATCCATATAGAAAGTTCCGATCGTTCCCTGTAAAAGAAGATTCTTCATGCTGACTTTTGATTCTGCCTCTGCCGGTACGACAATGATATCGGCGCCAAGGCGGTTTTCCATGCTGTTCAGTCCCCGCCGTAATGAAGAAACAACAATCGTTCCACAGAAAAGGGACATTGCCAGAAAAGCTGTCAGAAGGATAAGAGCTGTTGTCCTTCCCGGTTTCCGTGCTAAATTCCGGATCATCAGCGAAAAATGCTTCATGCCCTTTCTCTCCTGATTCGGTTCCTTTCAACGATAATTCCGCATACAGAAACAATCAGTTCAAATGCAAAAAGGATGATCATCGCCGGTTGCATGACTGCACGGCAGTGCATGGAATCCATCCTGCAAAGCGGGAAAAATGTTCCGGGAAACGCAATCCCCACAGCAGCTGCAATCATCGTGATGAAAAACAGAACGATACGGACGGAAGGTTTACGAATGAACAGGATCAACGCTGCCAGTACCGCCAGTACACATCCACCGCAAAAAACAGCTCTGCCCGCACTGGCACAAGGCGCTTCGCTTCCATCTTCATGAACACACGGACCAAGCACAGTGACAGAGCCAATTGCGATCACAGCAGCCAGTATCAGCAGAATTCCACAAAAAGCATTCTTTTTCATATCACATTACCTCTTACTTTCCATGCTCAATCTGGCAAGCCATTCTTTCTGCTGTGCGTCAAAATCCTCATTGATCACTTCCCGGGCAACCTTGCCGTGTTCCAGCACAATGGTCCTTTGCGCGGCGTCCGCAACTTCCGGGTCGTGTGTTACCACAATCAGCGTTGTGCCTTCCGCATGCAGCTGAGCAAACAGGTCCAGGACAATATTCTCATTGGCTTCATCCAGGTTTCCTGTAGGCTCGTCAGCCAGGATCAGTTCCGGATGGTTAATCAAAGCTCGCGCGACACAGACACGCTGCTGTTCACCACCCGACAGTTGGCTGGGCAAATGATGTGCCCGTTCCCGCAGGCCAACCCGACCAAGCGCTTCCAGCGCTTCCTGTTCATCCGGCATGGAATGGTAATACTGGCTGACCATAATGTTTTCAACAGCGGTGAGGTAATTCACCATATGAAACTGCTGGAAAATCAGACCGATTTTATCCCTGCGGATATCAGTCAGCTTTTTACTGCTTTCCTTTGCGATATCCACCCCATCCAGTAAGACTTCACCAAGGGTAGGCTTATCCATACAGCCGATGATATTCATCATGGTACTCTTACCGGATCCGGACGGTCCCATGATCGCAACCCACTCGCCTTTATCCACATGTACATTTACACTGTCCAGGGCCTTCAGATCTCCATAGATCTTTGATACATTCTTCAATTCGAGCAGACTCATCGTTCACGTCCTCCGTATTATCACTCGTCTTTGAGCACGATTGCGGGATCAATCGCGACCGCGCGTTTAATCGGCTGCAGGCAACTGAGCGCTGCCACACCCATGGATACGATCACCGCTGCCGGCAGCAGCAATGGCTGGAAAGTGATCGAAGAGCCAAACACATTGACACTGACCACTTGGGCAAATACAAATCCCAGGATTGCACCAAGTACACCGCCCAGCAAGCCCAGGAACATGCCTTCGCCCAGGAACTCCGTCCGGATGCTCCCGTCAGATGCGCCGAGCGCTTTCCGCAATCCGATTTCCCGTCGCCGTTCAGACACCACCGCCATCATGGTCGTAGAAACACAGATCATTGTCAGAATCAACACGACCGCTGTCACTAGAAACACAAGGCTCTGCAGTTTCCCAAGCACCGCCGTCTCAGAGCGGGTCACCCGTTTTACCAGGCGTGCCCGAACGCCATCCACGTTTTCGGTAATCTGTTCCGCATAAGCTTCAAGTTCTTCAGCGGACGCACTGACGCTCAATTCGACCACATCCACGGTATCGCTTCCTGTCAGGCCTGCCATATCTTCCAGACTCATAAATACATAGGACTCCTCTTCGCCACCGGTTGTCAGAATCCCGGTCACTGTATACTTTACAGTTTTTGCCGTCACAACGTTTTGAGCATCGCGTGCAGTATTCAGTGCTTCCACGACAGCTGTTGAGGTGATTGTCGCTCCACTCAAGGCATCCACATCTTCTCCCAGCATCAGTGGAAGAGCTTTTCCAACAAACTGGCGGATAAAAGCCTCATCCGTTTGTGCCAGACCGCCGATTTCCGGAGTCTGAGTACCCGCATCAATTGTCAATGAAGCGATCTTTGATGAATCGTCCAGTTTTGCAGTGACATATACTATTCCGCCGCTCCAGCCTTCCGCGCTTCCGCTCAGTACCGCTCCAGGTTGTCTGTCCTTTGAAGGATCTCCTTCTGCGTTACCTGCTGCCGGTTGCCAGGTTAGTTCCATCGTAGAACCTTCCCGTATACCAATTGTTTCCGCGATTTCTTTTCCAACCAAAACTTCCCGGGGGTTCTCCGGATACCGGCCCTCAACGCTGAAATAGGGGCTGGTTTTCGTGATCTGATTAAAATCTGTTCCGGCTGCAGTGAAGGATTGCTGCCGGGTGGTCATGTCGACCCGGATATAACGATATGGCGCGGCGCCCACCAACTGATCAGCCGGAATGCCTTCCAGCGCTTTATCCGTCTGATCTTTTGCCATACCTTCTTCGTCATCTGACAATATCAGCATATTCGCGCCGAAGGATCTGAACTGAGCCCCCATTTGCCTGGGCACATCCACATAGATCGTTACAAGCCCTGCCAGGATCGTTGCCCCGATCCCGATGGACAGCAGAGCAATCAGCATCCGGCTCCGTCGTCTGAGCAATGATGCGGTAATCATCCGCAGAAACATTCTTCGTCTCGTCATCCCGCAATCTCAATCGTCTCAGCAAGCCTTGCTTTCGCTGCAGCCTGCTGCTCGTTTCGATTGAGAAATTCACCTCTCTTTTCTTCGAAATGCCACACTGTGGCACCGTTCGGTTCATTTCCCCCCGTGTAACACTTCGGCCGGACGCAATCTCAGTACGGTCCGGATTGCAGGCAAGCTGCCCGCAAGAGTCACTACAGCAACAAGACCTGCTACGATGGGTATTACTGCAGGTTTCATTTCGACTGCAGCGCCAAACACACTGCGGCCGATCAACTGGGCAAAGCCAAATCCCAGGAAATACCCGGCAACCCCGCCCAGCAGTGCTGTTACCATGATTTCTGTCATAATGACTCCGGTGATCGAATGGTCCCGCGCGCCAATGGCCTTGAGCAAACCGATTTCCTTTGCCCGTTCCATCACACTGGCTGTTACCAGGTTGCTGATGCCCAATGCGGAACCGATCAGGCTCAACGCGGTGATCAGGATCATGAGCAGCTTCGTTTTCTCCAGCACAGCTCCTTCGCCTTCTGCAACTTTCCGAACTGCAGAGGCCACAGAACCGGGAATCGCTTCCTGGATCTGATAACAGATGGCGCTTACATAAGCCGTGCAGTACCATGTTTCATAATCCCGTCCGGAAAGCGCAGCGGGGTTCTTTGCTGCCCGGCGCGCCAGTTCGTTATCCGGCGTGGTAATGGCGGATACTTCCACTGATGCAACCTTTCCCGTCCGGCCTGTCAGCTCCTGTACCAGTGCCAGCGTGCCAAAGATCTGCTCATCCTCATCGCCACCCGCGTCATAAATACCGGCAACGGTAACGGTTTTCTGACCTTTTGACGCCTTCATTACGACACGGTCACCGGCTTTCCAGCCTTGCTCCTGAGCAATGATGGCTCCGGCCATGATCTCCTCGTTGGCATTCTCATCCTTCTCATCCAGCCAGCAACCGTCTGTGATATCCCACCAGGAACGCATACCGACTACGCCGGCATCCAGTTCTTCGCCCGTGGGAAGCGAGAGATGATGATTGAACCAGCTTCCGTTCAGCTTTACGGCGCTACCGTCCGGCAGTTCAGCCTGCGTATCCAGAAGCGGAGCAAAATCCACAATATTGAACGCCCAAAAAATGGTTTTGATCTTTCCCAGGTCGGATTCATTCAACCAGGCTGTATTCAGTTCTTCTCCGCTTTCACCCACATCATAGATATCAGCCAGAAGGGAAGAATCCTTTGGCTTCACCACAATGTTCGCGCCATAGTTTTTGAGTTCCTGGTTCACCTTGTCGCCCACGTCCATCATTACATTCAGCATACCTGTGGCCAGGCTGGCGCCGAGCGCGATCGTAAACGCGATCAGTAGCATTTTGCTCTTCTGGTGAAACAGTACGCCGCGAATCATTCTGAACAGCATCTGTACGCGCCCTCCTTATCTGAATTCCTTTTCGCCGGCCAGCAGGTCTTCCAGTCGGAACACCAGATTGCCGCCGCTCACTTCATAAGCCAACGGAATCGGATTGCATCCGCCCTTGAAGCCGATGGTGTTGATGTTCATGACCACATCGCAGCGTTTACAGACCACCTGGCTGCCACGCTCATAGTATCCCGCGCTGCCGCAGACTTCGCATGCGTCAAAACCAACGCCAAAGCTGGCTGAATTCGGTTTCTTCACCACAATCCACCGGATTGTCACATTCCGTTCCGTCGTATATTCGAAACGATGCAGGTGACCGTCGTTGACCGACTCCGCTGGGACCAGGATCGTGTCTCCCTCGATGGTGTAGACCTCCGGTGCAGACAGTTCCACTTCTCTTGTGTCATATGCTTTGACAACCGTCAGGATCAAAACAAACAGGAAGATCATCACCAGGGTCATGATTGCCAGTCGTCTCCGCTTTCGGTTGCCGGCCTTTAGTTTGCGCAACTGTGCCGCGTGTTCATACGGCTCTGTCACCCGCGTGTTTTCCAGCAGGAACAGGACAGCGAGCAGCGCAGCCAAAGCTGCACAGATCCAGATAAACACCATTGCGTTTGTCGCAGTCCACATGCTGAAGGAGCCGATCCAGCCATACTCGGCTTCCGTATATTTCACCGGCCATTTCAGCCATTTTGCCCGACTGATCCAGGGAACAAAGAAACGGCCAAGGCAATAGATAAAATAGGTCAGTAAACCATTGCGCAGGATACCGTGCAGGATACCTGTCTTCCTGATATGAACAGCGCACCCATACAGAATGCGCGAATATGCAAACAATAACAGTAGAGCCAGTGCCCAGCCGCCCAGCCGCTCCATATAATAACCGGAAAAGAAACCGTTTCCCATGGTGTTAAAGCTGAAGGGGTAAAGCAAAACCGTGGGTAATCTGAAGAAAATCATCCCCGCGGAGACCGCTGCTCCGCAAAAAATCATGAAAAAACCGCTTTTCCCGATTTTTCCTATTTTACCTCCCCGAATAAGGGCACACACAAAAAACGCCACGATGGATACCATCAGAAAAGCATATGTCCAATGATTCCAGTGACTGGATATTATCAGCTTTGTTGTTTGTTTTACTGCAGCCAGCGTAGCGCCTGCCACAATACCGGTACAGATGCCCGCAATATGGCCTCTGCGTCCCGTTTGTCCGCACAAAAGCCCCAGCACCGTGTGCATCAGTGTCACCATTGTAACCGTAAAAAAAAGATCCTGTATAACAGTCCAGAGATAATACAGCAAAACGCCTTCCCCCAAGCAGAATTAACAGATGCAGCCTGCCGGCACGGCATCCCCCGCGGATACCGCACCGGCAGATCAGAACACGCTATTTCAGGAACTGATTACCACTGCTTAACAAACTTCCAGCCAGTCCAGGTCGCTTCCAGGGGCTCAGTCCAGAAACCGTCCTTGGCATCAACGCCGGTCTCAGAGTCCACATGCAGCAGATATCCGTTTTCAGCCGGGCTCTTGATGTACAGCGTGATGGAATATTCACCGTCAGCCAGCTTGATATTGTTGCCATAGTGAGGGCCGTCAGATGCTGCCATGGGCATCATGGAACCGGAGCATACTTCCTTGCCTTCCGTATCCTTGATGACAAAGTCAATGGTCAGATAGGGTACCCACTGATCCACCGGGAAGGCATAGCCGTTCTCATTGGCAGTCAGGTCCACTTCGATATGCAGATCTGTGTTTTCTTTGGCAGTCGCCTGATCAACAGGCGCCATATCAACAGGCTGGAAATAGACCATGCTCATGGTCATGAAGCCAACTTCCTGCTCGCCTTCTACACCCAGTTCAAATTCATCAAAACCGGCTTCATCTTCAGCCATCGCAACAGCGGACAGGCTGAACAGCATCATCGCGGCCAGTACCAGTGAAAGCAGTTTTTTCATGTGTTTGTTCCTCCTTTGATTTACAGTACATATATGATTTCCGGGATGGTATTCTTCAGCATGGTACGCGGGGGGCACCACGCGAAAAATCTTATGAATGCGCGGCTGTCAGTTCTTTTTTTTGAGCTGCCAGTTTACCGCGGTAGTGGGCGATCATAAAGGTGATCAGCAGGATAACCGCCAGAATCAGTTGTGGCACCAGCGTCTCCAGATAAGGATAGATTCCGAAGACCTGAATTACATCATTTTCCGGAATACCCGGTACCCGGAGCGTCAGATCAAACAAATTTCCCTCCGCCAGTTCTTTGATTCCGCTGCCAAGGAAACTGACGCACATAACAGCCATCAGGATTGATGTTGCTGTGAAGAATACCTTAATCGGCAGCTTCACGGAAAGCTTCGTGATCGCCAGGTAGACAAACACCAGAATCACAACGCCCGCTCCGAAGCCGACCCAGACCATGCCTGCATTCCCTTCCTGAAGCATCGGCTGATAGAAGAGCACGACTTCCGCGCCTTCTCTGAAAACGGACAGGAACGCGGTGAACGCCAACGTGAAAGCAGAACGCTTCTCTACTCCGGAACGCACCTTGTTATCGATATATCCCGTCCATGCTGCCGCCTCCGCCTTGGAAATCATCCAGTTGGAGACATAGAACAGGACGCAGACCGCAATCAGCGCAGTGATCCCTTCGATCAATTCCTGTGCCATTCCGGCTCCGGCCACAGCCTGTTTCACAAAGTACAACACAGCAGCCGCGGCAAAACTCGCCAGAACACCGGCCAAAGCACCGATATATACATTCTTCAGGCTCTTGCCGTTCCCGCTCTTGACAAGATAGGCAATGATCGCGGCGATAACCAGAATTGCTTCGAGGCCTTCGCGCACAATAATCCCAAAGGCTCCCAGGAATGTAAGCCACTGCGGACTGGCCTGTCCTGCTGTAGCTGTTTCATCCGGGGCCACGATTTTAGCTGGTTCTGTCGTTTCTTTCTCCGCAGCAGCCTGTTCATCCAGCGCCTTGGCTTTCTTCAATAAAACTTGTTTGGTCTTATCGCTTGTAGTACGGTATTTATTCTTCTGAAACTTATCCGGCCCATTGTGAATCAGACTGCGTAATGCATTGAATTGGCTTTCCACTTCCTGACGTTCTGACAAACCCAAACCCGTATAGATTTTATGCGCCAATCCCGATTCTTCGAAAACGCTGTAATAGGCAGTGTTCAGATTATCTTCCGCCGCTTCGAAATCTTTATCCAGATAGGCCAGGTATGCCGTATCCAAAAGCTCTTTAACCAGGCTTGCCGCTTCATACCAGCTGGCATATTTTGCCGCGGCATTCGGATCCGGAGAATATTCAGGATAGGGATCGGAAACGACAAGTTCTCCACCTTTGTAGAATTTGTTTTCACTCTGGGCTCCGCCCTGTTGCACAGCGAGCTTATTTCCATCCTCGCGGATCATGCTTTTCAGCTTAAACAACGAACTGCGCACAGAAACAATCGTTTCCTGGTCTGTATGATCTTTTTTAACTGCCGCTTTACAGGCGGAAAACTGCATCTCCACCGCGTTTTTGCGGACTCCGGAAATATAGCTCATGGTCTGACGTTCAAATCCGGTTGTTTCATAAACCCGGAAGTAAGCATCGTTAACATTGCTGTAAGCCGCCTCCGTATTTCCGGCAAGGAATTCCTCAAAAGCCGTATCCAGATACCGGTCTATTTCATCTGCCGCATCCGCCCAGCGTGTACTGACTCCTTCACCAAAGACGGGAAGGCACTGCAAAATCAAAAACAAGCTCAGTATCAAACCCGTTCCCAATCGTAATACCTTTTTCACAACGCTTGCCTCTTTCCATAGCTGTTCTGTCGTTAGCTCTTACTAACAGCAGTTAGTATATTAGCACAAACTAATCTGTATTCCATGTCTGATATTGACCATTTATCAAAATAATGTGAAAACGTCTATGCACAATCAGGAAATCAATTGATTCGTTTATTAGTCTATGCTAATATCAATGTATTCTAAGCTATTGAGGAGAGCATGTATGATGCATAAAGACCGGACTACAGCGGGAAAGCGACTTGCATTACAGGCTGCTTATTATATTCGTGAGCACAGTGAACAGAAGTTCTCCCTGTCAGAGATAGCCGGCGCGCTCTTTGTAAACAGCAATTATCTGGCGCGCGTGTTTAAGCATGAAACAGGTCGTACATTACTGTGGTACCATAATGCGGTTCGCTGTGAAAATGCTAAGAAAATGCTGCTGGAAACAAAGCTGTCCGTGGCTGAAATTGGTTCCGCTGTCGGATATATCTCACCGGCGCATTTTTCCCATCAGTTTAGGAAGATAACCGGCCTTTCACCAAGCGAGTGGCGGATGAAGACTGAAGAATCATCACAAACAGAAGAACTGATTGATTTCAGTTGGTTTATGTGATACATTTTTTTCAGATTAGTGAAGTCTTACTACCGAAAGGAATGATTGGCATGAATATCTACGAATCTGCAGAAGATTATCTCGAACAGATTCTGATTTTGCTGGAAAACAAAGGATATGCACGGTCAACAGACATTGCCGAGGCCCTCGGATATACAAAACCTTCCGTCAGTGTCGCGATGAAAAAGCTGAGAGAGAATGGTTATATCTCTATGGAAAAGGGCGGATTGATTTCGCTGACTGATAAAGGGTATCCCATTGCCCGGCGCATCTATGATCGGCATTTGACTTTGACAAGATTCTTTGTCTCCATTGGTGTAGATGAAGCGACAGCCCGTAAAGATGCTTGTAAAGTTGAACACGATATTTCAGAAGAGACTTTTTCCATGATCTGCAGGCAGCTTGACAATCACTGATCAGTCTACGCTATTCAGACAAGAATCAAATACTCCATTCAGCACTGGCTGCCTGAAGATTAGCCATTCTTCTAAACACACAGCCCTCTATGGCAATGATTTCAGTTGGTTTCTAATATTAAATCGAAAAAGGCAATAATGTGATATTCAAGTGATTGACAAAAAAATGCGGTCATGCTATCATATGATCGTTAGTGATAGCTAACCGTTGAGCTGCACATTTCAGAATGGCTCAGATAAATGTGCAGCAATTTTTAGGAATATAGGTTAGGCATGACTAATATATCAGACAAGTAGGAGTTGCCATGTCCAACGAAACATTGATTCGCTGCTGTGCGCCGACCATGGCCAACCTAAAAACCGGAAACATGTTCAACTGCCCGTTTGAGAATCGGAAAGAGATGACAGATGAATTAAGAAGGCTCAATCAGATTCTTGGGCATAAGGGACTTCGCGTTCTCCCCCTGCGCTGGAATGATAAGCACGCCCTGGTATATCTGTATCGGCCAAAGATGCTGGAGCAGGATCTTCAGAATGACCTAGCAACCCGGCTTCTTGCTGAATGTGGATATACCTGCGGAAATCCCAACGCCTGTGTTGCTCAGCTGATTGCCAGACTCCGCGATAATCAGGATTTCCCTCACGAGGTTGGACTGTTTCTTGGATATCCCCCGGCTGATGTGGATGGGTTTATGCATAGAAAACACGCTTGCAAGCTCTGCGGGATCTGGAAAGTATATGACGATGTAGAAGGTGCGTCCCGGCAGTTCGCGCGCTGTAAACACTGTACGGAGGTTTATCTGCAGCGTTATCGGCAGGGGTATTCCCTTGACAGGCTTACGGTAACAGCCTGAGACTTGCTGTTCTGGTTCCTGCGAAGGAATGGAATAGACCAAAAAGGAAAGGACGGACTAATTGTAATGAGCAAAGTTGCGGTGATTTACTGGAGTGGTACCGGCAACACGGAAGCGATGGCGAATGCGGTCGCAGCAGGAGCAAAAGCGGCAGGCGCAGATGTTGATCTTCTGACTTGTGCGGATGTAAAAGAAGTGGATGGCTATGATGCCGTTGCACTCGGATGCCCTGCCATGGGCGCGGAAGAACTGGAAGATGGTGAATTTCAGCCGATGCTGGAAACCATTGAACCTGCTCTTACCAGTAAGAAAGTTGCGCTCTTTGGCAGCTATGACTGGGGAACAGGCGAATGGCTGGAAAACTGGGAAGCGCGCTGTGCGGAAAAAGGGATAACCCTGGCTGCTGAAAGCGTTAAAGCAAACAACGTACCGGATGATGCCGCCCTGGCTGCCTGCAAGGCGCTGGGCGAAGCGATTGCCTGATAATGAGGAGGGAAATGAAATGAAGACGATCATCCGTAAACTGGTTCCGTTCCTGTTGGCATTTGCGGTAATGCTCTCTGTCGCTTCCTTCACGCGCGCTGAAAGCACTGGTGCTTATGTGCTGATGAATATCCCGTACGCAGATTTTTACACAGCAGAAGTGAGTGATGTTTCGTCCATTGACGCTGTGAGCTCTTCCACGCTGATGAAGCCCCGCACCGGAGGACTTGCCGGTGGATCCTACCATGTGGACGCTACGGGTTCTGATATTTCGGGCGCAATCTTCCCTGTTTATGTGGAAGACGTTTCTGTGCTTTCAGTTCTTGGCGGAACAGAGATTAAGGACGACTCGAAAGTGGAAATCACCGTCACCAACAAAGGTGAGGAAAAAACTACTGTATATGAAGGGAAAGAGGCTCTCTTTGAGGCTCCTGATTATTCCTGGTATGTATTGACTGAAACACCTGTTCAGTTTAAGACTTTATCCGTTGAAAACGGCAAGCCTGTTTTTAGTGCTGTAAATACGGAAGCAGAGAGAGTCAATGTCTCCGCCAGGATTTTCTTTGACAAGCATGTGGATCAGGCCATCAGGCTTGCAGGAATCGAAGATGTCTTAGGTGACCAGCAGGTCAGCGCAATCATCCTGATTGCGGATGACGGTACGCGTGTGGGTCTGCGCCATATTGCGAATATCTGGCGCGGACTGCAGATAGGCTTTAAATTTGACAGTGTGGAATACGCAGTCCTGTCGGGAAAAACGATCGTATCTGTCGAGTATCTGACGAAAGAAAAGCATTACATTTTTGATACCGATGTAAAAATCTCTTCAGATCAGCGCCTTGCCGCGATCAGCGATACGTATATTGAACTGTTCCCTGAATTCGCGAAGGAAGAGTATAAAGACTGGTGGATGGAGTGTATTAAAGCTTATCCCCTGGATGACGAAACTGCGGAAGTATACTACACAATGCTTACCCAGCAATTCCTGGGCCGTAAGTACGGGCAGGAAGCAATTGATGCTTTCAGCAACAATCCGGAAGAGATGGCTTTTGACTGCTTCTTTGAAAACGGAATCGCCAGGATCATGATCAATGGCAACGAGATTTCCGCTGTTGATACTGAAGGAAAACAGCTTTTCTGCTATTATTACAATTATGTGGAAGATGCTGCCGTGTCCTATATGGGCCAGGAAATGCCGGCTGCCCTGCACATCTATAAAACAGACGATCCTGACGCCGGAATGTTTACATATTTTGCCTTCAGCGATGACCTGCCGGGTGAAACCCAGCATATTGAATTCCGTTATGGAGAAACGCTTGACAACATCGGCAATTATTCGGAAGGCGTATATGCATACTGGCTGGCGGCGGGAATTCAGGACGGTTATGGTGAAAAGCTGATTAAAGCATGCATTAAGCTGTTTGTAGATGAGAATGTTGGAGAACAGTTTGCGGAATCAGCTGCAGAAGAAACCGTACAGGATGCGGAAGTAATCGAAATCTCTTCCGCAGAAGAACTGATGGCGATGAACCAGAATCTGTCCGGTCATTATGTCTTAACAGCCGATATTGATTTAGCGGGACAGGAATGGACTCCTATCGGAGCCTACGCGCCTTCCGGGGAAAGCGAGGAAGAACAGGAAATACCTTCACCTAATTACGCTTTTACCGGCTCTTTTGACGGCCGGGGGCATACAATCAGCAATCTCGTGATCAACCAGCCTGAAGGATGGGCGCTTGGATTGTTTGGGTGTGTTGCGAATGCTGAAATCAGTAATTTCACCCTTGAAAACGCATCCGTAGACGGCTCGGTAATGGCTGCGGATGTAGTTGGTTATACCTACTGCTCCACGATTTCCAATGTGAAGCTGATCAACGGAAAAGTAACGGTTCATTATACGGAGATGAGCGCTGAAGGAATGTACGGCGGAATCGCGGGAGCGGGGAACGGCAGCCTGATTACAGACTGTGAGGCGCAGGCGGATATTGTGATCCCGGATAACACAGCGAATACCGGTATTATCGGCGGCGGTCTGCAGATGACAAGCGTGGTGAGATGCCGTGCAACAGGCTCTGTAACAGCCGGGAACAACTGCTATGGGCTAGGCGGTATCTCAGGCTGCGGCTTTGCTTCTGAGCAATTTACTGACTGCACCGCTGAAAATGTTGTCATCACTGCTGGTGATAATTGCTTCTGGATTGGTGGAATCACAGGATATACGGGCGGCTATGCGGTCGAAGAATTGGGAATGCCTGTAACAGTGCTTACGAATTGTAATGCCCTTAACGTGACCGTGACGGCAGGAGAAAACGCCACTGGAATCGGAGACATCGTTGGAAGCGGTTTCTTCAGTGAACAAATGGCTGCTAACGGCGCTCCCTTTGACCAGCCTACACAATTCGAACTTGTAAACTGCAATGCAGATCCGGCAATTGCTGTCGTAAGCGCCGAATCATACTGATATCAATCGGGTCGGGCAGCCCGAATGATATACCATGACCTTACCTCCAAAGGGAGCGGGATGCCGATGCGTACCGGCATCCCGCTTTTGTCGGATATTGACTATAAAACAAAAAAATGCTTGCAATCTGCTCACGTTGGCATATAATTACATAAGTAAGTTGTGTCTAACCTATTTAGGTGGAGGTGAACGCATGAAAGGGTACCTGTCCGTAAAGGAAGTAGCCCGCAAATGGAATATTTCCGTGCGATGGGTCAATCAGTATATTCAGGAAGGACGCGTCCCCGGCGTGGAACGGTTCGGAAAATCCTGGGCGATTCCCGAGGACGTTGTGAAGCCGGAAAGATTGAGACCCGGGGTGAAAAAAAGAGTTCAGGTAAACGACTAATTTTTTTAGAGATAAGTTAGTCAAAACTAATTGTAAAAGAGGAGAATCATGAAATCCTATACACCTGAGAACCTGGTAGCTATCAGCCGATACAGGAAATTCTTTCCTACATTGCCTGCTGAGATTCAGCAGGATGTATATGAGCGTATCCACGCCCTGCTGCTGGAAGAACAGCAATACTGTGATAAGGGAAATTACAAGCATATCGCGCAGATCCTGACCTCCATTGCTCTGTACAGATCGCTACAGGATCACGGAAAAACAGAGGAAGAAGCCTATCAGATTGTTTCCACGGAAATGTGGAAAGCACTGACGCCGGAAACATACCGGAAACTGGCCAGGCATTCCTGGTTTCTTCCGGCGATGAAAAAGATTCTTCCCTTCGGGTTCCGCCACGGTTCCGGCGCAGGCTGGAGATATGAATGGCATCTGGATGAAGATCCGAAAGACCGTTTCCATTTTGAATGCCGGGAATGCGTTTACAAACACATTTTTGAGGAACAGAACCTGATGAAATTGGGGGCTATGTTTTGCCATTCGGACGTGATCAACTTTGGGAATCTGCCCTATACAGATTTCAAGCGCACGAAAACTCTTTGCCAGGGCGGCGACTGCTGTGACTTTGATTTCATTCGGCACAATACCGATGCCGGGGATGGCTGGGAACGCACAAAAAGCATTTGAGAGAAGGAAAAAAAAAGTAATATGGGACTGATGAAAAAGTTTTTCAACCAGACCAGAAAGCCGGAAGGAACGCTGGGAAAGATCATGCTGAGCACGATGAACTCCGGACATGCGAAGATGGCCGATTGGGGGATGGCCCATCTGCCGGAGATTCATCCGAAGGCTGTGGCAGATCTGGGTTGCGGCGCGGGTCGGAATGCCGGAGCGCTTTTGAAACGATACCCACAGGCTCATGTGACCGCCATTGATTATTCCGAACTCTCTGTGCAGAAGGCAACGGAGTATAACCAGCAGATAATCGACGCAGGCCGCTGCACGGTGTATCAGGGGGATGTGTCCGCGCTGGATCTCCCTGCGGAGAGCATCGATCTGGCTACCGCTTTTGAGACCGTGTATTTCTGGCCGGGGCTGGAAAAGTGTTTTGCACAGGTTGCCAAAGCGCTGAAACCCGGCGGAATGTTCCTGATCTGCAACGAATCGGATGGAGAGGACGCGGCAGGCACGAAGTTTGAGAATATGATCGAGGGTATGAAGTGCTACACGACCGGGGAGATCGAGGCTGCGCTGCGGAAGGTGGGGTTCTCCGAAGTCAAATCCGATCATTATTCCGGAAAACCGTGGATTACGGTGCTTGCAAGAAAATGAATGTCAGACGGCGAGTGTTCGCAAGGAACGAGCGGTAAACAACGATCACAGGGAGGATGACGATGAGACCCGATTACAAAAACTGGATGCCCAAAGGCATGATCCTGTCCTTTCTGGCCGGCGCAGTGGTGTCGCTTGCACTGTGTCTGGTATTCGCGTTCACAGGAATCCTGCCCGTGGGGACGCTGCGAACTGTGCTGACTGCGCTGTTCGCTGTGGCGGCGGCAGTGCTTTGTGGGCTGACGATCTGGTCAGTGATGATGTACCGTGCCTTTGACTACAACGGCAAACGTCAAATGGCTCGCCAGATCATTGAGGGCATTGCGGGGCATGTCCACCTGTCTGACGGCGCATCCTGCCTGGATGTGGGCTGTGGCAGCGGTGCGCTGGCGATTGCGGTGGCGAAGCGCAACCCC
>Ga0310690_10005798_pt1 | contig 16563 bp, 15 predicted proteins | sample AusTroGonzalo_MG_2_FD_207661 | JGI IMG/M metagenome (GOLD analysis project Ga0310690, IMG submission 207661) | Bovine rumen microbial communities from tropical cattle in Woodstock, Queensland, Australia - Gonzalo_04 (v2) (version 2) | ecosystem: Host-associated > Mammals > Digestive system >... | reverse complement strand
CACAAGTGTCAGCGTCAGAATCATTGTAAGCAATATCAATATTTTCTTCATATCTTTACATTCATTTCAAGTCCGAAATAAGGTTTTGTATGTCTGCGTATAGTCTTACCATAACTCTCATAATCGGGCGAATAGTCCCAGATTCTGTTACAGAACATGGCAATTCTCAAACGATCGTTCAGCAGCTTCTTGGTTATCTTCAAGTTCAGATTCATAGCAAAAGGCACCGTACTCTTGGTGTAGTTGGTCGATGTTCTAACCATCCACTTCAGGTAAGCATCCTCTGCGCACTCTGGTGTCCAGTCGTGAATATTTCCCTGCGAGTCCATATAGGCATCAGGTGTACTGCTAATGGCATCGTGCTGCGTTGAGGTGTACCATTGGCATTGTGCTGAAACAGAGAAGCCTAACTTTAGCTTGGGCACATCGGTATCAAACATAAAGTTTGTATTTGCCATCTCGTTTACCATACCCTCCTGGTCGCGATACAATCCTACATATTGCAATCGGCTGCTACCAACCACCACACTAGGACGTTCCATTATGAGCTGCGAATTACGATATGTGGTGCGGAACCATGCGCCAGTAATCGTAAGACGTGTATAGATACGGGGAATACGTTTTGAAGCAAAAGTAAATTCCACACCCTCCTTTTTGGTCTGACTACCATTCTCATAGTGCGAATAGGCACAGAGCTCTGTCAACAATTCGTAAGGCATATTGTCTAACGATGGTGGCGCTGTTAGTGCCGATGCATCTACCCCAGAGGCATCGTACTTTTTATACTCGTAACTCTCGAAGTATGTCTGACTGCGGAATCCCGATGTCATATTCTCATTAAAATATGTGAGTGTAAGTCGGTTGCCACCAATGTTCATGTCAGCTGTTACCTCCCATTTCTTGTTTCTTGCGGCAGCCAACTGGGCATTAGTTCCAGGTATGATGTAGGTTACCTGATTGATGCGACTGTATGCAGGATTTACGTTATAATACTTAAGCTGTAACAGGTCAATATATGCCGGATCAGGGAATAACTGATCGATGGTTGGCATCTTGGTATGCATACCGATACCACCAGAGAGCTTTACAAATGATGGCTGGCCAAACAATGTAAAACGTGGAAATGTAAAACCAACGTTTGCACGCGGATCAAGATACCAATGTCCATGCATCTTATAATCATCTGGCAGGTTTAACATCTGTAGTGCTCGTACGCCAGCCATCATTTCTAACTGACAACGGCCTACTGGCAGGGCAACTTTCTCTTCGGCATAAGCAGAAAGGGTGTGGTTGGCAGGCTTCAAACTAAGACTGCGCATACGTATCTGCGATGTTGGATATACAGGGCGTTCTGGGTCGAACACCTGTCCGCTACCATAATTCTTATCTACGTTCCAATCGGTACCTATCAGCAACGTGTTAGCCACTTTCCTACTGGGTATCTGTAAACGTGCATTCATCTTAACAAACACATTCAGCGGTTTGCCATCAACGTCCTGAGTGGCATCATACACATAAGGCAGTATCAACGCATCATATTCGCCCTCGTCGTTATTCAACACAGCACCTGTCATACTCTGCAGACTAACAGTTCTTGTACGTGAAATCTTATCATGTTCATACGATGCTGCAGCCATCAGTTCAGCCCCTTTCAACCATACTGGGCGATGCATCTTTAACTCAAGTTTAGCTGAGAAAGCCATACGGTTGTAGCTCGACTTATACTTATCGATAGCACCTTTATTAAGGTCGGGGTCTTGTTTCTCGCCATCAAACGATCCTGTATAATCAAGGTTTGTTGTCAGCAGCAAATCATGATGAGTCCGCTGCCATGTACGTCCCATTCGGGCTGATAAGGTAACTCGCGAATAGCTATTCAGCGCGTTACGTGGGTCGGCTTTAGAGTCCAGATAGTCGGCACTAAGGTTTAATGTTGTATGGTTATCCCACTCAAAAGCCTTAGCCAGATAGAACAACTTCGAGCCCATGTCTGATTTAAGACGGGCCTGCCAGTCGTGTCCGCCTCGGCGTCGTTCAATCTTCACCAGTCCACTTGTCAGGTCGCCATATTCTACCGATGGTATACCTCGTACTATCTCAACACTCTCTATGTCGTCCGTAGAGATAGTGCGCATATCCACACCAGCATTCGTATTGTCGCGATTGGTAGCAGCACTCTCCCACGCTCCGCTCACATACTGCATATTGGCATTAGTAGAGATGCGTGCACCATCCACCAGGAAACTGGTACCAAGCGATGATGTGGTATAGTTGCTGGTTGCCGAACCAGCTTCACGAAGTCGGATATTGTTGGTAGCATTCAGAACGGGGTCCTTACTGCTTCCACCAGGCAACAGCTCCAGAAGATCAGAGAAACTTGATGGTTGCAGGTGCTCCATGGCATGCTTCTGGATTACCGATGAACTGGTAAGTCCACGACTCTCTTGGGCCGTCACTACTACTTCACCCAGTCGGCTTATTTCCGCCTGCATCAGGTATTTACCGTCTTTAGTCGGGGCTGTAATAAGCGTTTTATAGCCAATATATGTTATTTTGAACTTCGATTCACTACTATTAGGTATCTGGAACCGTCCATCGGCATTAGTAACGGTAATGGGATTACCATTGATGGCATTAGATATCGTTGCTCCGATAATTGGTTCTTTTGTATCCGAATCAAGTACTAATCCTTTTATAATCGTCTGTGAATCAGCAATTTGTGATATTAGTGTAAATACAAAAACTATTATTATTCTCTTTATATGCATATTATTCTATATTGTAGTGCAAAGGTATAAACATCCTCAAAACTACACAATACCTAATTTTTAGTATTTTGCGTTGTGTTGCGTAACTATAAATAAGGATAACATCAAAGTCTGGGCAATTTAAAACCCTCGGTTTTGAGTATTGCAGGTTTTGCGGAATCACCGTACCTTTGCAGCCGCAAACATTTAGCCATTTAAATTATGAAAATGATCAACTATTTAAGTACCGCGGGCTTTATTGCTCTTTATGTCGTAACAGTATTTGCTACGGCTTTTATTGGTTATTTACATCCGCTCCTCTGGGTAGGATTTCCTGCATTGGCCGCCCTGCTTGGAGCGTACTCTTATTATCACATGTGCCTACGCTTTAAGCACTTTGGTGCAGGCACGTTATTAGGTATTGCACTTGGACTGTTGCTGCTGGTTAGCGGCGAGGGCGATATTATTACTTTTTTAATTATTACAGCTGCCGGACTTATTTCAGATGTTGTGCTTAAACTTACTAACCGCCCAGCCTATGCTTACCCTGTGCTTGCCATCGGTGTTATCAGTTGGCTGCTACCACTATGGACACGTACCCAATGGTATCATGATGGTGCAGCCGATGAATTAGGAATTGACTATGCCGAAGGCCTGATGCTTTTAGCTAATTGGTGGGGACTCTTGCTTGTCGTTGCTGTCACAGCATTTATGGGCTATCTGGGCATTCTACTCATAAACCGAAAATAAAAGAGAAATGAAGATTGAAAGGATTAACGAACTGTTCGCGCGATTTGCCGAGCAGCTATTGAGGGTGCGCTGGATGGCACTCTGTGCATTTGTGCTACTGATAGTGATATCGGTAGTAGGTATGAACCGCATGGTTAAAGAAACATCGTTCGACGACTATTTCATCGAGGATGATCCAATGCTTATTAAGACCGAAGAGTTTAAGTCGCACTTCGGTAACGATTATTACGTAGGCGTGCTTACACAATGCGATAATCACTTTACTAAAAAAAATCTCACCACGCTGCGTGCGCTATCTAATGAGTTGCTTGACAGTCTGTCGTATGCCGATAAAATAACATCGCTTACCGACATTGAGTTTATGGTAGGTAGCGATGATGGCATGACCATCGAGCAGATTGTGCCCGATGAGATACCCGACGATGGCACAGCAGCTATGGACAGCATCCGTGCCCGTGCCTACAGCAAGCCCCACGTAGCCCGTAAACTGATATCAGAGAAGGGCGACCTGTCGTGGATTATGGTAAAGCTGCGTGCCTTCCCCAAAGACAGCGTGTGGAAAAAAACAAGTACCGTAGCACCTGATATTATAACAGGCGAAGAGGTTGAACGCATCATCAAGAAACCAGAGTATGCCTCACTAAATCCGCGAGGCACAGGCATGCCCTACGTCACCCATTGCAAAACAGTATATATAGGTAAGGAGATGGGACGCCTCATGATGATTGCCACACTCATATGTATGGTGGTTATGCTATGTATGACCCGCTCGCTGCGTGGCGTTATAGCGCCTATCGTATCAGTAATAGGCGGACTGTTTATTACTTACGGCATAGCAGGATTCACCCAGATGTACGTTGACTCAACGGTGCTGATGATTCCTACAATCCTATCGTTTGCCGTAGCTATAGCCTATAACATCCATATCTTCTCATACTTCCGTGGACGTATGCGCATTCACGGCGAGCGACGCAAAGCCGTAGTTGAGACCTTGAAAGAAATAGGCTGGTCGGTATTCTTCTGCGGATTCACCACTTTAGTGTCCCTACTCTCTTTCCTTGTTATCCCTATCCGCCCCATGCATTGTGTGGGCATCATCAGCTCAATGAGCGTGCTGTTTGTGCTGCTTACCTCGCTTATAGTTACACCAGTACTCCTATCATTCGGAAAAGATAAGCGCCCGCTTGAAGGCTTTACCGAGGATAGCGATACACGCTGGACAAAGGCCATGGTTAGTCTTAGCGATGCCGTGCTGCGCAATCCACACAAGATTGGCTGGTCGTTCCTGGTAGTCTGCATTCTGTTGTGCATCGGTTTGTGGAAGATAGAGGCAGCCTTTGACATCGAGCGCACTATGGGCGAAAATGTGCCTTACGTAAAAGAGGTGATGAACGTGGGCCGCTCTGAGCTGGGCTCTCTCTACTCATACGACTTGATAGTAGAACTGCCCAACAACGATGAGGCTAAGGAGCCTGTCAACCTGAAACTTCTGGACGAGTTACAGCAGAAGGTGGCTGGTTATAAGCTTACCAAGCGCACCACCTCGATTCTCGACATACTGAAAGACCTGAACCAGACTCTTAACAATGGCGATACCGCCTATTACCGCATTCCCGACACCGAGGAAGAGGTGGCACAGATGATGGTACTCTACGAGAATGCAGGCGGCACGGAGTCGGAATATTGGATGGACTACGACTATCGCCGACTACGACTGATGGTCGAGATTTCCGACTTCAACTCGGCTCAGGTAGAACGCGAGATGCAGCAGATTCAGGCCGATGCCGAGACGCTGTTCCCCGATGCAAAGATAACAACAGTAGGTAACATACCGCAGTATGTAACCATGATGCAATATCTGGTTCGTGGACAGATGCTGTCGTTTGTCATCTCTATACTTATCATCGGAGTCATCCTGATGATAGCCTTCCAGAGCATCCGCGTAGGTCTTATCGGACTGATACCAAACATGATGCCAGCCATATTCGTTGGTGGCTATATGGGCTGGGCAGGCATTCCGCTCGACATGATGACTGCTACCCTACTACCCATGATGCTTGGTATGGCGGTCGATGATACCATCCACTTTATAAATCACTCTAAATTAGAATACGATCGCACCAACCATTACCAAAGTGCCATCCGTCGTACCTTCAGGGTGGTAGGTGTTGCCATTGTCATCACCTCTATCATCACCTCGGCAGTATTTGCCAGTTTCTGTTCGTCGGCATGCATCATGTGCATCAACTTCGGCTTAACAGCCATCATCGGCATCATGTCGGCATTGGCCGCCGACTTGCTTGTTACACCTATACTTGTAAGTAAATGTAAAGTGTTTGGAAAAGGTAAAAAGGTAAAAGAGTAAAAAGGTAAAAAGTAAAAACGATATGAAAAAGATAATATTTATTTTAGCTGTAGCCCTGATGGGAGCGACAGCCGTAAGCGCACAGAAGCTTACTGGGCGCGATGTTATACAGAAAGTAAAAGACCGTCCTGACGGCAATACACGTTATGCAGAGCTGGAGTTGACGCTTAAGAAAAAGAACGGCACCACCCGCCAGCGCAAGGTAACATCGTGGGCCATGGACGAGGGCAAGGATACCAAGAAGATGATGTTCTTTACCTATCCTGGCGACGTGAAAGGTACGGGATTCCTCACATGGGATTACGACCAGATAGGCAAGGAAGATGCCAAGTGGCTCTATCTGCCTGCCATGAAGAAGACTCGCCGCATCAGCGGATCATCATCTAAGACCGACTACTTTATGGGCACCGACTTTACCTACGATGACATGGGTTCGCGCCATGTCGACGAGGATACCCATAAACTGCTGCGCGAGGAGGTTAAGAACGGGCACAAGTGCTGGGTTGTAGAATCAGTTCCAGTAGACAAGCATGAGATTTATAGCCGCAAGGTGTCGTGGATTCGTCAAGACTGCCTTACGGCTGCCTATGTGGAGTATTACGACAAACTTAACAAGCTGCACCGCGTTCTCACCATCAGCGATGTTAATAAGATACAGGGATTCTGGACCATTCAGAAGATGGAAATGAAGAATGTGCAGACTGAGCACAGTACGGTGATTCTGGTAAAGAACTCACAGTACGATGTAAAGATTGATAAGGCCCTGTTTACTGTTGCCAAACTCGAAAAAGGCTTATGAAACATCTTTTGACTATATTATTATTTTGTTGCATTCCTCGTTCTGCCTCGGCGCAGGACGGGGATTCGCTACGTGTCGGCGTCAAGGGCTTTGTCGATACCTATCATGCTGTACGTACCGAGGCACCTAACAACTGGATGTCGTCGCGTACCAGAGTGCGTGGCGAACTTAGGTTGGAGAAAGGCAATGCAGGAGCATTTGTCTCGGCCAATCTTATTCACAATGCCATTCTTAAAGACCGCTCAGGTTTCCAGTTGCGCGAGGCTTACGGCTACTATAGCGATGATCATTGGGATGTGCGAGCTGGTAGGCAAATCATTACATGGGGTGTAGCCGATGGTTTGCGTCTCACGGATATCATCTCTCCAATGGATTATACCGAGTTTCTTGCTCAGGATTACGATGACATCCGCATACCTGTTGGCGGATTGCGACTGCGTTATTCTCGCGAAAAATGGTGCTTCGAGGCTGTGGCCATTCCCGTAAGCAGCTTTTTCGAGTTGCCCACCGACGATAACAACCCATGGTCCGTAGGTCCCATCCCCATTGGCGATGAACCCACCCGCCGTCTGTGTAATATGGAGTATGGTGGCAGACTCTCGTTCTTCCTTAGCGGCATCGACTTCTCGTTGTCGGCCTTGCACACATGGAATAAGATGCCTGTAATCTGCGATGGTATCGGCCAGTATCAACGTATGACTATGTTGGGAGCCGACTGCTCTATACCTGCAGGACAATTCGTCATTAGAGGCGAGTTTGCCCAGTATCTTGACGAACAGCAAACCTTTGGGCGTTCGTCGTCAACTAACGCTCTGCTTGGCATCGACTGGTATGCAGGCAACGATTGGTCGCTGTCAGCCCAGTACGCCCATAAATATGTTTCAAGTGGAGATTTGCGAAACACAGGACTGGCCACACTCCGTATTTCAAAAGACTTGCTTCATAACACCTTGTCGCTACAGAGCTTTGCCTATGTCGATGTTACCAATGGCGGCATCTACAACCGCCTCAGCGCCGACTATGCCCTGAACGACCAGCTGCACGCCACATTGGGCTACGACTTCTTTCACGCCGACCGCGGCACATTTACCGTCTACGATAATAACTCAGAGGTATTCGTGAAACTTAAATATAGTTTCTAAATAAAACTATCAGGCTTTCGGCTAACAGCAAGGCAACCATCAGTATTTCAGTTTTTCGATTAATGCGTACAGCTGTTTTCATATCAGCTGTTGATAACTTTCGGTCGTTTTCGCCAATGTATGGCTTATAGAACATTTCGCCGAAGTACTTGTGCGGACCGCCGAATCGGCAGTCAAGAATGCTGGCAAGTGCAGCCTCAGGATATCCGCTGTTTGGCGATGCATGGTTTCGTGCGTACTTGCGGATAAACCATAACTTTCCGCCCATCAGTAATGCCGTCAAGCGGGCGGGGATAAAGTTAGCCACATCGTCTATATGAGCCGCCACGCAGCCAAACTGCAAGTATCGCTCGGTGTGGTATGCTATCATAGAGTCGAGCGTGTTCACCATCTTATATGCCAGCATGCCAGGCGTGCCAAGTATCGCCAACCAGAACAGCGGCGCAATCACGCCATCGCTCAGGTTCTCGGCAAGCGTTTCGAGTGCAGCAGTACGCACCTCTTGGGCTGATAGTTCCGATGTGTCGCGGCCCACTATGCGAGCCACCTGTGCCCTGCCCTCCTCCAGCGAGCGGTCTAATGCCAGGAACACGTCGCGCACCTCTTTTATAAGAGTGGTTCCTGCCAAGCAATAGAAAACGATAATTGCATCAAAAACCAAGACTATCCAACTATTTAATCCCATCAGCCACCATCGCACCAGCCAGCTGATGCCAAACACCAAAGCAATCAACGCCACCGCCATCAAGCCCCCTTTCAGCTTGCGATGGCTGCCATTATTCAGCCGTTTCTCGCCAAAAGCAATCATCTTGCCGAACCACACTATCGGGTGCGGCAGTCGCTCCGGATCACCAAACACCAGATCCATCAGCCAACCTATTATCAACACTATGGGATTAATCATAATCGCCCACAAAGATACAGTATCCATTCGTCACAATTATCAGTAAGCGTCTTAGGAAATGGCAGATTGATACGAACATCAGGCGAGAGACCGGAACTTCCATTCGAATCTTCGCTGAGGAACAACGACGAGATACATGTAGGATAATAAACACATATCTTGCTGTTTGGTAACGGGGTGCCTATAATGTTACCAGAATTCTGGGCACCCCATGTATTCTCTTTGCCGTACACCTTGGTTCGTGTGGTGTCGCAATACATCTTGGCAAATCTCACAAGTGTCTCGGCTGCACTAGCCGTGTTCTTATCAATCACTATGGCAGCCTTTTGTGGTAATGGCGATACTGGATAAGTTTCTACTTCGGAATCATCATCTAAACTCACCATTTCATTTTGAGTTTTACTGCAGTTGTCTATTATCAATTTTGCAATTTCGTCATCAGGATATTCGTTCAGTATTCGCTTGTAGAATGAGAGATTCTTCTGAGTGTTTCTGAACAGCGTATATTCTTGAATGGCTGGCTGATGGTCGAAGAGCAGCGGCCAGATAGGTTCCCATATCTCATCACCGCCACCAGTATTACCTCTTACATCAATTATCAGGTTTTTGCACCCCGACTGCAGATATTGCTGAGTAGCATCCTTCAGCCATTGGTGGGTAGGATTCTTTCCGTTGCACGATGGCACTCTGATAAGCCACGTATCGCCGTTAACCTTACAGGATACGGGCTTTGGCGAGTATTCAAACAACTCTGCATAGCGGGTATGGCATTTGGTAAAATAGTTGTCAAAAAACATCTGACAGTCAACATACACATGGCCATCGAACTTACTGAAAAACCAATAGCAATATTCGCAAACAGCCTGCTGTATATCCATCTTTCCATCGGATGTTTGTTTAACAACATCCGCCTTCATCGTCTGGTAGTCTTTGTCAAACCCCTTTTTCATGATAATAGGAAATCCGGCATAGTTTGTTTCTACCATATGTATCAAAGAATCCAGATCGGCCAAATTCTTTCTGATACTATCAGGCTCAATAGCCCAAGTAGCAGGAATAACGAAAACAGCAATCAACAGCGTAATAAAGATTTTCTTCATATGTTTACGATTAATTAAAGAGATTTCCGTTTGCAAATATACATCATTTCGCCGTGATAACCAAATGATTATCAAGAAAAAAGCCGAAAGCACAAAACTTTCGGCTCTAAATTAATTATTTTACATCCTCGCGGGAGAGAGACCAGCCTCGCAGCATGGCAAAGTCATCGATAGAATCAATACCATTCTCTTGTATCGCCATGGCGCGACCTATTGCAATCCAGCGGGCAGGTTGATCGCTTGGAATACCTATTGGCTCATCGGGAGCAATACCCGTCAGGCGACTGACATTGGCGATATAAGCATCCGTCTTATTCTCAATCGGCGGCGCCCACTTGCTAATGATGCTACGGATGGTATACAGGCGGTACTTGTGATAGTACGTACGCGTAAGCAGATAAAACGCCGCCCGCCAACCATACTCTAATGTTTCAAACTGGCAGAAACTTGGATCGTTCTGCGTTATTGACAACCCTTTCCACTTATCCTTACTTTTGCGGATGTTCAGTGGATTATTATTTCTTATTCCTCTTGGTAAACTCATAACTATTAGGGTAACTCATTAACTATTTTCCTATAAAGTCCATACTTCACCTTCTCAACAACATGGTCTTCTATGAAGCGTATGATGGCTCTTGATGCTGTTGGGTTAGAGCATCTAAACACCTCCATAAACTGTTGCGTCTTGAACTCATCGGGCAGTTTGCGGAAACACTCATCATAGCGAGTGGTGCGGCGGCGCTGTACAAACTCCTTGTTCTGGTCGGCAAAGTAGTTGAAGGCCATTTCGCCGAAGTAAAACTGCTGGCATTTGTACTGGATATCCATAACCAACCTGCACAGGCGCTTATCCCTTTCATCCATTGTCAGGGTGTGCTTTTCCTGCCACTCTTCCCAATGACGCATAAGGATAAAAGGCAACGAGATACCGATGCCGTAGTATGGTATACGTTTCAGCAGGGTTCTATCAGCCTTATCGCCATTAAACTCAGCTATCTCCATGTGGTCCGCCTGCCATTCGTAGGTCTCGTCATTTAGAGGCTCAATGGGCAGCTCGCCCTCCACTTTATCCAGCTTGTAAGCCCACTCACGCAGCACCTCATCGGCACCTTCTATCACATCCTGATGACGCAGGGCTGTGCCCTTATCAGGCAATGGAATCACAGCCAGACGAGTACTCATACCAGTACCGAAGTTACGCTGGTTCACCTTGCGGTGCAGGGCATAGGGCGTGCCGGTGTAGATAAAGTTCCAATACACGTTGAACATACCTGTTACCGATTCCTGATTGGCGTACATCTGACCATCTTCCTCGTTATGAAACGCCTTTAACTCGAGTATCTCGCGGTCTTTCCAATCACCACCTTTGTTCTGCTTAGTAACGTTGTCAAGCTCTGCATCAAACGAGAACATATGGAGGTTAAGAGGCTGACCTTGGATAGTCTCGATGGCGGCATTCATGTGGCGGATAAACTCACCTGTAGCCGTACGGGCAGGGTGAACACGGATGCCGACAACAGGGCGTTTCAATGCCTCGCCCTTCTGGGCTTTTGTAGAGGTTGTACGCTCCGTGCGGCCCTCCTTGTAGCGGTTCACGGCATCAATCAAGCAATGGTCTGCCTGAATCATCGGGTCGGCAATAATCTTGTAGAACTCCTCTATCAGATGCTTTCCCGCACCGGGATCACCGATGATGAAGATGCAATAATTAAGTCTTCTCACTATCTTCGGAGCAAACCAGAAGTGATACCAGGCACGAGTCATAAGCGTTCCGAACAAGGCAGCACTCGAGAACAGAACTGCTGGAAGTTTATGAGGATGTACATTCAAAAACAGCTCCTTCATACAAGGGTAATACTCTGACATCTCCAGCAACTCCTCAGCCCACTTATCCAGCGGCATCGATGCATAAATATCATCCCCGCCTGTCATGTCGAGCGCTTCATGCGCTACGTTTAGTTGAGATGACAATCCACATACTGCCGCGCTCATCTCCTTAGATATCTTCGGCATCCAAGGTTTACCCTTTTTGGCATTCTCATTCTCCTGGGCAGTAACATAGTCGGCAGCATTATTCACGGTGCGCTCCACATCCTCCTGGCGCTCATCAACTATCTGCTTAACCCAAGGCTGAGCCAACAGCAGAGCTAGTGTCGCCTGCTTGTTGCGGTCGGTCATAATGTACAAGTCGCGAGCCAACACCACGCTGGCTTCATGTCTCGACACACCATCCTTACCACCAAAACGCTGTTCACTCCATGCCTCAATTATCTTCTGATAAGGTACACCGTTATAGGTCAGAGACTCAACAGCCCGCAAGTATTCTCCATCGCCTCCTGATATAGCGGATTTGTCTTCTCCAGCACCTTCCACAGAGGCCAGATTAGAATTATCAGAACTATTCTTAGCAATGTTAACAGTAGGCTGGCTATTACCAGCATGGTATTCATCATCATACCTTTTACCAAAATCTTCACTTTCATAATTAATAAGTTTTTCTTCGTCAATAAATATTACATCATCAATAGTTGTTAGGAATGCTCCCCTACTGGCATCTTTGCATGCCTCATCGGGATTCAATCCGAGCTTAAGAGAGAAATCAATTTGATTATCTATAAGATTCCCGACATTTACGTCAGCAATAAACACCACTTTAAGTCCATGTCCCGATGGTGTAACAAACACATAGAGAATCCTTGCTTTATCCTTATCAGAGAGTTTAGCATAGGCCTCTTCCCATATCTTGCGGACATCACCCTCAATGTGGTCGAAATCGATAACGCACAAGCCATTCAGGCGGCAATGATGCTGACTGCGCCAACGGCCTTTCCTTATGGTTTTCTCGCCAGTCTTCTTATTCTCAAATTCCTTATCCCATTCATCATAAGTAGCAATAAAAATTACAAAAGGCAGTGCTTTTTTCTTATTGTCGTAGGCATTTTTATCGCCACTTGCCAGAGCCTCACGGGCCTCTTTCACTTTCCTGATAGTTTCAGGCGCCGTGATTAGCGCCCGAAACTGTTCAAGAGTTACTACTTCTGTTGGCAAACTGAAGCTTCGTTGATAACAAAACATTTGTCTATCTTACTTGTTAAATTGTACAACTGTCTCCTTACTTCAATCAGTCCTTTAGCCTCGAATGTGAGCCAGGCCATAACCTTCTGATCCTTTGTCGCCAGCCGAACCTTTACGTTGGGCTCATTCAACAGGAACTCACCATCAGGCATCTGCGGCTCCTCAATCTCCATGTCCTTAGTTAGCTTGGCCAGTTCCTTGTGGAAGTAGGCAGCCTTGTCGGGCACATCCTCAGGACACTTCAGTTCAACACACGTAAGCGGGTTCTTACCATTGGTAATATAGCGCTTACTCTTCCCCACCTTCTTCACATCCTTCTGGCTTGGCTCGCCCTGAGCCTGTGGTTCAACCTCAATCGAACCGTCGCTGTAAATACGGGTGTTCGACTTGAACGACTTCTGCAGTTTTCTCTTCTTTACGTCTTCCATAATTTCAAGATACTCTAAAGTCATGCCATGTTAATCTTGTCGATGTAGATAGTCGTAGCTTTCATCTGCTCGCCTGTCTGTTGCGACGTCCAATCTCTCACTACCATAGAGCACTGCACTCTGTAGAGGTAGTTCTTGTCGTACAACGGGCAGTTAACAGCGCGTTCGCCAGTCACCTCACCCAGAAACGTGTCGATACCATCAGTCAGCTTAAAGGTTACTGCATTCATAACTTTTTCCTGACCACTCTTTTTGTCGGTGTACTTTCGTGTAGAAAGTGCCGACTGCTCCAAAATTCTAACAGTCTTTTCCATACTTTTTTAAACCTGTTTTAGAATCTTCAACCTTTTCCTTAATCTTCTTCCTTTTATTACTTTTTATTTTTCAGCATAAAAAGCAGATAGTCTTTCGTCTCAGATAGCAACTCGATTCCAATCTGGAAGTACTCCTTTTTAGGATCAAGCTTCAACAGCTCAACCAGATGGTTTGCCAGCTCAGTATTGTTGAACTGCAGGCTACTAGAGCCAGGTCTGAACTTTACCTCAATGCCTCGACCTCGGTTGAACATCAGTACCACATCGGTAGTCTGTCGGCTGCGGGTAAGCAGCATGTGGGTAGACAGTTTCTTTGCCACCATCTTCGATTGCTCTACGTTAAGTGTAAAACGTTTGCCCCCCTTCAAGTTAAGCGAACAAGTATTCTTAGGCAAACCCGAAATCGAGCCTCTCGACTGGATATCTATTATCTCCAAATCAAGACCACCCAGCTGTTCTGTCTCGTTGCGTTCAGCCCGCTGCGTCGATAAATATTGGTTCCATTCCTCGTGGATTGCTAACCAGAAGTCCTTACCGTATAGCGACTTGGGATAAACAAAAGCCATAGGGATAACATTCTCAGCCTTGGCTTTCTCCAAATAAGCCTCTAAAGTTGAAGGATTAGTTGTCAGATGATTCTGACGATAATAAGCAGAGAACATCGTATACAGTTCTCTGACGTGGAGGAACCTTTTGAATTCCTGTATCTCTTGTTTGTTCATAAACACAATGATTTAACGTCGCCCCCTTTAAGGCGACCTTTATATAGTAAATAAATAATGTATTATAGTAATGTACCAGTAAGTTAAAGAACACCTGCAAACTTATTCCCAGCGTCCCGGGGTTTGCGAGTGCAAAGGTAAGGGGTATAAAACAAAAATAGCCCCTATATAGGAGCTATAGTAGGTGCTATTATAGGACACTTTAGCACTGATAATCAACGCGTTACCTAATTCTTAAAGACATTATCTATATCTTGAAATCTAGGAGGCATAATAGCAGTTTGCAGGAATTTCCACTTCTCTTGGGCCAGATTTTTGATTCCCCAGAAGTCTTCGAAATGCTTCCATTGCTTCTTTAATCCAAGTACCTTAGCAAAAGGTTCTACAATATACATCGCCTGTTGACGAGTAGTTTCTGGCAGCAGTTTGCAGTTGCTGTCTACTAATCCCAAATCCATTAATCGTCTCCAGTATTTCATAGCCTCTTCCGACTTCAAATCTGCGTTATTCTCTTCATTACGTAGCTCTTCCATCAGTTTCAGCATCTCCTTATGTATAAGATGTAGCATCATGTCTAACTCAAATATGGCTTGCAGCTGAGTGTCATTAAAATCGTAATAATGGCTCTGAATATATTTTCCGTATTTCTTATAGTTGATAACAAGTATGGTGCCTTCCCAATGAAAGAACTTTCGCCAACGTGCACACGACTTTGTAAAATCCCCCGACATATCGTAATCCCAAGGCAAGAGTTTCTTCAGATAGTCAACTTTTACCTCTTCTATTTCCTGATACGACGGGGCTGGAGCATAGTCCATCACTCCAAGCTTTAAGGCATCTGCCACCACCAGCGCCTGCAGCTCTCTAAGTTTCTCTATGTCGGGGGCCATGTTGTCGTACATCCATTTCTCAAACTTCTTTCTTACGCCATCGTTGGTGTACTGTAGTTCCTCATTGAAGAAGAATTTCTCGTAGAGCTCTGGTTTACATTGTATTGTGGCTATTTCGGCTTCAAGAAGTAGCGCTTTCAGTCTGTCTACGTTTTGCTTAAGATATTCGTATATCTTTTGTCCTTCCATATCGCTGCAAATCCAGTCGCACCACTGCCAGAACTCTTCTTTCCGATACTGACCTGTAGAAATGCTAAATGCCTCGATACATTGGCTTTGTTTCAAGTCTTCAATATATCCAGGCAGCATGCCATTCACCTTCTTCAGCAATCTGGTAAAGTATGCAACAAATAAAACTCTCGTTTTTTTGTCTTTAACGGTCAAATTCAAATATTGGCTGGCGATATCTCTAACAAGGTTGATGTTATTTTTAAGTTCTGTTAGGTGTTTAGGGGCATCTCCGAAGCCAGCAGCCGGAGCGCCCCAGCGTTGAGATCTTTCAATCTCGTTGGTAGTGTAATGCATTAATGTATAAAATTGGTTTAAGTAATGGTTATAATCGAATTGATTTGTGGGCTAGTGAATCTTAAAGTAAAGCAGAGACGCTTGCATAATGATATGTCTACACGGGAACAGCAACGTAACCCTAGAATGCACAATACCACCTTGCTCACGCCTCTGCTGAGGTGCGAGTCGGTAGCCTTCGGCACTCTAAGATCTATTTTTGAATGTTGCTGTATTCGTGTAGAATCGAAGAACCTGGCTCTAATAAAAACAATAAGATTCGAGTGCAAAGATATAACAAATATCTTTTCCGCCCAAAGAAATACGGAAAAATCTTATGTTATCATACCTTTGCCCTCCTTTCTTTTTATAGGATTCAACATGTTAACTAATCTCATATTGAAGCGCAAATTTAGCGCTTTTATGCAAGACTACAAAGGCTTTCAAACAAAATTGTGTAAGCTCAACACTTTTATTCAAAAACCTTTGGTCAATTCAGAAAAACGCAGTATCTTTGCAGTCTGATAAGAAATAGTTTTTTTTTAATCATTAGTATTTTAAATATTTATTACGCCGATGCCCAACCGTAGCCTTGGAGACTTTTTCAGTTTTTCAGTTTTTCACTTTTTCACTTTTGACATTAAGGTATTAGGATACTTAAAAGGGAAATATTAGATTGTATAATTTAGTTAATATTAAATTTATATATATTATAATATATATAAATTATATAATACAGTATTTTTATAATGGAAAAATACTAATGTCAAAAGTGAAAAACTGAAAAAGTGAAAAACTAATAGTCATATAAATAATGCTCTAA
>Ga0310690_10005797_pt1 | contig 16566 bp, 8 predicted proteins | sample AusTroGonzalo_MG_2_FD_207661 | JGI IMG/M metagenome (GOLD analysis project Ga0310690, IMG submission 207661) | Bovine rumen microbial communities from tropical cattle in Woodstock, Queensland, Australia - Gonzalo_04 (v2) (version 2) | ecosystem: Host-associated > Mammals > Digestive system >... | reverse complement strand
GAACTTGCCGGGAGTGTGGCTGTATTTCCCACTATTACTCAAGGGATAGCCCGCATACTTACCAAGTTCGGCAAGCTTAAGGACAATGCATCACCTGAACTATACCGTATCCGAATGGATCTGGCCAACACATCTTTCAGCATATCACGTATTCTGAACAGCATACTGCGTCAGGCGCAGACAGATGGTGTGGTTGACAAGGATGCTGCTCCTACCATGCGTGACGGCCGTCTGGTACTGCCGGTAGCGCCTGGATTAAAGCGTAAGATACGCGGTATTGTACATGATGAGTCTGCATCTGGTAAAACCGTTTACATTGAGCCTGAGGAGGTTGTGGAGGCCAATAACCACATCCGTGAACTTGAGGCCGATGAGAAACGTGAGGTTACGCGAATCCTGATTGCATTCACTGACACCATACGCCCTGAGATACCGTCAATACTTGAGTCATACGGATTCATGGCCAAGATTGATTTCATACGTGCCAAAGCCCGCCTTGCGCTTGATTTTGATGCCTGCAAGCCCATTCTTGAGCGTAAGACTATGGTTGACTGGGTACAGGCCGTACATCCGCTGTTAAAGCAGTCTCTCGCCAAGCATGACAAGACGGTGGTTCCACTCGACATAGACCTTGACTCCAAGAACAGCATACTGCTCATATCGGGCCCCAATGCTGGTGGTAAATCAGTCTGCCTCAAGACTGTAGGCCTTCTGCAATACATGCTTCAGTGCGGAATACCCGTACCGATGCGTCCCAACAGCCATGCCGGCATTTTCAAAAGCATTTTCATTGATATAGGTGATGAGCAGAGCATAGATGATGACTTGAGTACCTACTCCAGCCATCTTCTGAACATGAAGAATATGCTAAAGAATGCCGATAACCGCAGTCTCATACTTATTGATGAGTTTGGAAGCGGAACAGAGCCCGGCATAGGCGGCGCAATAGCTGAGGCTGTCCTGTCACGTTTTAACCGCAACCGTGTTTTTGGCATAATAACAACACATTATCAGAATCTCAAGCACTTTGCTGATGGCAATGAGGGCATACGTAACGGCGCCATGCTTTATGACCGCCATCTCATGCAGCCGCTCTATATATTGCAGATAGGTAATCCCGGCAGTTCATTTGCCGTTGAGATAGCCCGCAAGATTGGTCTGCCTGAGGATGTCATTGAAGATGCCACCCAGATTGTAGGCCGTGATTATGTAAATGCTGATAAGTATCTGCAGGATATTGTCCGCGACAAGCGTTACTGGGAAAACAAACGCCAGAACGTACATCAGCTTGAGAAACAACTTGACCAGCAGATTGAGCAGCATCGCCAGGAACTGGAATCACTGCAAAAGGAACGCAAATCAATCATCCGTGAGGCCAAGGAGAAGGCAGACCAGCTTATCCAGGACTCCAACGCCATGATTGAGAACACCATACGTACCATCAAGGAGGCTCAGGCCGATAAGGAACTGACCCGTCTGGCGCGTCAGGAACTGACTGAGTTCAAGGATACGCTTGATGACCGCCAGAATAGCGAAGAAGAGCTTAAGATACAGCGCAAGATGGAGCGTATCCGCCAAAGCCAGGAGCGCCGCGAGCAGCGCAAACGTGACAAAGCCCTCCACCACCAGAAACAGGAATCTACGCAGAATTCAGATAATTCTCAATTCTCAATTCTCAATTCTCAATTAAAGAATTCCTCCAAGCAGTCATTCAAGGTTGGTGACACCGTCCGCCTAATCGGTCAGACTCAGGTAGGTGATGTAATTTCAATCAACAAAAATGACATTACAGTTGCTTTCGGGCATATTACCAGCATAGTAAAGGCAAACCGTCTGGAGCCTGCTGAGGCCGTAAAAATGCAGGATGTACGCTCCGCTACTTACGTAAGCAAGCAGACTCATGATGAAATATACAACCGTAAACTGGCTTTCAAACCGGATATTGATGTGCGTGGCATGCGTGGTGATGAAGCTATCCAGACTGTGATGCACTTTATTGATGACGCCACGCTCATCGGCATGAGCCGCGTGCGCATTCTGCACGGCACTGGTAACGGCATACTGCGCAATCTTATTCGCCAGTATCTGCATACTGTTCCTGCTGTCAAGGAGTACCACGACGAGCATATCCAATTCGGTGGGCACGGCATTACGGTAGTTGATTTGGAATAAAATGGCACAATGGGGACAGTCCCCTTTGGGTCACGCACCGCATGGCTAATTCTCAATTCTAAATTCTAAATTTTCAATTATAAAAACATAGTTTTTATGAAAAAGATTGGTCCACACGTATCGGCATCAGGAGGTGTTTTCAATGCTCCCATCAATGCAATGGCAGTTGGTGCTACGGCTTTTGCACTGTTCACAAAGAACCAGCGGCAGTGGTTTAGTCAACCTCTACAACAAACTGAAATTGAGCAGTTTAAGACACAGGTATTAAAGAGCGGAATTGAAGCTAAATATATACTTCCGCATGACAGTTATCTGATCAATTTGGGCAGTCCTGATGCTGAGGGATTGGAGAAATCACGTGGCTCATTTCTGGAAGAGATGCAGCGTTGCGAGCAACTTGGGCTTACCATGCTTAACTTCCACCCGGGCAGTCACCTCAAGCAGATTACTCCTGAGGAATGCATGGACCGCATAGCAGAGAGCATCAATTTGACTCTGGAAAAGACCAAAGGCGTAACAGCTGTCATTGAAAACACTGCAGGGCAAGGCTCAAACATAGGATTCGCATTCTGGCAGATAAAGCGCATAATAGACGGCGTAAATGACAAATCGCGCGTTGGAGTATGCGTAGACACCTGCCACACCTATACTGCCGGCTATGACCTCAAGAACGAATATGAGCGTGTGTGGCAGGAATTTGATGATGAGATAGGCATGAATTACCTGCGTGCTATCCACCTCAACGACAGCAAAAAGGAGTTAGGTTCACGCGTGGACCGCCATGATTCGATTGGAAAAGGTTTCCTGGGGCTTGATTTCTTCAAGAAGATCATGCAGGACCAGAATCTGAATGACATACCATTCATCCTGGAGACTCCTGATGAAACGCTTTGGGCCGAGGAAATTACCCTCCTCCACTCACTGGAGTAATTGAGAATTGAAAATTGAAAATTACACGCACCTGCGTAAAATAGCCCGCGACATTAAAATAGGTTCGGAATGTTTTTCCGAACCTATTTTATAATTCTCAATTTTCAATTCTCAATTCTCAATTTTCAATTCTCAATTCTCAATTATTATTCTTCTCTTCTGCTTCAATCTGCTTAATGTACTCTGTAGGACTAACGCCATAGTACTGCTTGAAAGTGGTAGAGAAGTGAGTCTGTGATGAGAAACCTACGCTGTACGCTATTTGAGAAACGTTTACCTTCTTCTCTTTAAGCAGTTTCATAGCCTGCTGCATACGTATATTCTGCAAGAACCTTGAAGCAGAGAAACCGGTCAATTCCTTAAGTTTACGATGCAACTGGGTACGGCTCATTCCAACCTCATCAACAAGTTGCGTAATGTTGAAATCACTATTGGAAATATTCTGATTGACTATCTTCATCAAACGTTTCATAAACAACTCGTCACTTGATTCAAAGTTCACAGGAGTAACCTTTTCAGCCTGTTCCTGTTGTCCTGAATACTTGCCTTTGACAATAAGACGATTATTTATAAGGTTTGACATGACAGATTTCAACTCGCTTATATAGAATGGCTTGGGCAGATAACTGTCTGCACCGTTGTCAAATCCAAGCATTCGGTCCTGAAGTTTATTCTTTCCTGAAAGCATGATAACCGGTATATGGCTCACAAGAGAGTTGCCTTTCAGTGCCTTTACAAGTTGAATACCGTCCATTTCAGGCATGACTACATCTGTAATTATCAGATCAGGAGTTTGAGAAACGGCAAGTTTAAGTCCTTCTTTTCCGTTACGTGCGGTAATTATCTTATAACTGTGTTTTAAACTGTCTGAAAGATAATCCAGCATGGAATCATCATCATCCACGACAAGCACCTTGATTGTACCCTTAGTCTGATTTGAATCCGTCGGTTCATCAAAGTCAATACTTGTCCTGTTGCGTTCCAATTGCTGACGTGTCATCTCGCTTGAATCAACAAGATCATCCTGTGGTATATGACTGTTACCCAACGGCAGACGGAATGAGAATACGCTGCCGCTTTGTCCATCCATACGGTTGCTTGCCTTTATTGTTCCATGATGCATCTTAATAAGTATCTGGCTGTAATTCAAGCCGATGCCCATACCCATAGTAACACTCGTCACCTCATTGTCGGCACGATAAAAGCGCTGGAATATCCTGTTCACATCATCCTTGTCCAGTCCGATTCCTGTATCAGAAACAGAAACCTCAACATAATTATGAAGCGGTCCGTCTTCATGATCATCGGTACCAACCTCAACGTTTATCTCAATGGAACCTTCATCATGAGTATATTTAAAGGCATTTGACAACAGGTTCATCATTACCTTGTCAATACTGTCACGATCAATCCACACAGGCTGCTCAACCATCGGATGATTGAAACGGAAATTGATGTTACGTTTTTCTGCCGTCTGTGTGTATAGCTCAAACGGTCCCATCAGGAAATTAATCAGGTCTGTTTCTGCAAAATGCAGTTGCATCTGACCCTCGTCATACTTACGCATATCCAGCAACTGGTTGATAAGTGAAAGTATTCTGGTGGAACTCTTGTGCATCTGACGCAGGCTTGGCAAAATCTCATTGGGAGTATTCTCATCTCTGAGCATATCCTCAAGAGGCGAAATAACCATTGTCATAGGTGCGCATATTTCATGGGCAACATTAATGAATGACTGGAACTTGGCCTCATCCACCTCTCTCTTGCGTGATCTGCGGCGCAAATGGAATATCACCATGAGAATAACAGCCAACAAGATAAGATATATGCAGATTGCCAAAGATGACGCATACCAAGGAGCTTCAATCTTTATGATATAAGTCTTTGATTCTGAGACAATATCATTAAGTCTGGCTCTGACAGAAAGGGTATATCGGCCAAATCCGAGTCTGGAAAAAGTAAACCTGTTAACTCCTGCAGGGTTGCTCGTCCATTCTTTTCTGTCTGGACTCATTGAATATTCATAAATGAGGTTCATCTCCTCACCATAATTGAGAGTACTGAACTCCAATGTAAAAGAGTTGTCCCTATATGCCAACCGGAACTGTTCGGATATGCTGAGAGGCTTGTTTGATATGCGTTTTCCGCCGGAAAGTGATTCGTATGTAATACGTTCGCCATTGAGATAGAACCCAGTCATTACAACCTTGTTCACTCTTGAACCTGTCGTTATATTGTGCGGACTGAATCCTGTAATACCTGCATTACTGCCAAAATATACCCTTTCATCATAAGCAGAGTATGAAGCGACGCGGTTAAACGCCTTCTCCTCTGTATAGAAACGGCTTACCTCATAATTCTCAGGATCAATACGGTTCAGGCCTCCTGATGTCGATACCCAGATAAAGCCTTCAGAGTCTTTTGTCATACCCCTGATATCATCATTTGAGAGTCCGTTTGTGGTATTAAGCAGGAAAATCTGTCCGTTTGTGGTATTGAAGACGATGATGCCTTTTGTTGTTCCGAATAGCATCACTCCCTCTTTTTCTTCAAGAATACATGTACAACTGGACGTACCCATGGCTGCCGACAGTTTGCTGTTATTGATGAATGTGCTATGATCAATATCAAAACAGTCTGCACCGTTATCGTGTCCGATCCAAAGTCTGTTCCAACTGTCAATAACCAGGATATGAATCCAGTCGTTGGTCAACCATTGACCATCTTTTCCGCTTTGGGCAAATTCACTGTAGAGTTCAACCTTCAGGTCTGCCGGGTCAAAACGGCTGAATCCGTCTCCCAATTCTGAGAAATAAATCCTACCCTGCATATCCTCTGCTATTGAAGATACGTTTGAATAGTTGTTGGTCAAGACTGTCTTGAGTTTGCCTGTCTTTGTGTTCAACAGAGCCAATCCTCCATTTGGATATCCGGCCCATATCCTGTCATGGCTGTCACGGAACAGACAACTGATGAATTCCGAGCCCTTGCCTTCATGCAACACGCTGCCGTAACTTGACATACACGTCAGGCTCTTGTTGTTATATCCTATCCAAAGCCTTCCTTCAGTATCATTAACCAGTGCAGTTACCGTTCCTGAAACCTCTTCCTGATAATCTGAGAATAACCAATAATCAAATTCGTTCCTGTCTTTTGTAACCAGAATAAAATCAGAAAGGAAACAGCCAATCCATGTGTTTCCGGCTTTGTCCTTGTAATATGCACTGACATCCAGTTTCTCCAAACTGCGATCATACGGTTTCAGTTCAACCTTTTCCAGTCTCCTGTCACCCTCATTATGTGCAAGCAGTCCTTTACCGCGCAGAGATATCTTAAGACCATCCTTATCCATGAATGAATGTGTAATTTCCCAAACACCTTCATCGGGTGTCAACCTGGCAAGGGTATGCCGGGATGAGTTCCACATATACAGATGGTTATTTGTGGTTATGTAGACATTACCGTCGGAATCCATGTTCAAACCTGTGATATCACGGTTTATCATATCCCTTCTGAACTCCGAGATCTTATCGGTCTTGGGGTCATAAAGCAATACGCCCGATGGCGTTCCAAGCCAGATTGTCCCCTCCTGATCCTCAAGCAAAGTCCTGAAACCACGTTGGGCATCAGAATAGGTATTGACGCTGACTACGCTGTTTATTTCAGACGGATTATTTGGATCGACCCAATATACGCCGTTTCCCTGGGTTGCAATCCAAATCTTACCATCCTTGAACTGGCTGATTTTTTGAATGTATGGAGACCTGCTTCCGGGAAACGGAATAGTGTGAAAACTTTTTTCACTAGGCTTAAGATATTGAAGACCACGGTTCGTGCCTATCCACAATGTTCCCTCCTGATCAGTGTAAAGACTCCTTATATAATTGCTCATCAATGAAAGGGAATCATTGTCATCATGGTAAAAATGATAGAAATTATATCCGTCATACCTGTTAAGTCCGTTTTCGGTACCTATCCAGATAAAACCTGACATATCCTCACATATTGCATGGAAACGGTTGTCTGATAGTTGTCCGATAGAGAAACGATAGGTTCTCTGTGCATTTATGGCAATGGTGGAGCAGATTCCGGCAAGCAATGCAAATATCAGTTTACGCATATTACTGTAATTAGGTAGTACTAAGGCAAAGATACTTCAATATTTCCATATGTTCCATAAGTAATGCATACAATGGAACAATTCTTAATCTATGAAACACATGTTACATACTATATCTTACCGTATATTCTCCGGGGTTATTTGAACGTGCATAACATTTTCATATACTATTTACGTTTTTGATTACTTCAAGACGCTTTTTTGCGTACCTTTGGGTATCAATATCCGAATTATTTATAACAAAACCATACAATTATGAGAATTAAAAGTGCATTGATTACTGTAGTCCTGTCATTTCTGACAATCAGTACGGCCAACGCCGGTAAACATTGGGTTGCAACCTGGGCCACTGCAGAACAGGTGGTGGAACCGCATAACTGTCCACCAGCCCCTGGGCTTGGGAATAACTCCATACGCCAGATTGTGCAGACATCAATCAGCGGTAAAGAGGTAAGAGTAAAGTTTTCCAATGAATTCAGCCAAGGCCCTGTAACCATAAATGCAGCTGAGATAGCCCGTGCAGCCACAGCCGGTAGCAGCAGTGACATTATTGAAGGTAGTCAAGTGAGCCTCACTTTCAACGGCAGCAAGTCTGTAACCATACAACCCGGTAAGTTAGTGACATCGGACCCTGTAAAGTTCCCTATGGGCACACGTGAGAATGTTGCAATAACCATGCATCTTGGTGAGGCATCATCAACAAGCGTTACAGGTCATCCCGGATCACGCACAGATTCATACCTAATTGAGGGTCAGGGATCTGATTTTACAAATGCAGTCAAGACCGCTCACTGGTACATAATCAACGCCATTGAAATAAAGGCTGAAAAGAAAGCCCGTGCTGTTGTGGTATTAGGCAACTCCATTACTGACGGACGCGGCTCAACCACCAATGAGCAGAACCGTTGGACCGATAATCTTTCACGACGTCTCCTTGCCAACAAGAAAACGCGCCGTGTATCAGTCCTGAATATGGGCCTTGGTGGTAACTGCATACTTAACGGTGGCCTTGGACCGACCGGCAAGAGCCGTTACCCGCGTGACCTTTTCCAACAGGAAGGCGTAAGGTATATCATCCTGTTTGAAGGAGTCAATGACCTTGGCGGCCGTGGTGATGCAGTTGAAAAAGCAAAACAGATAATTGAGGTTTACAAACAGATTATAAGTGAGGCACATGAGCGTGGCATTTATGTTTACGGTGCTCCTGTAATGCAGTTCAAAGGCAACAACTACTACAGTGACAACCATGAGGCAGGACGTCAGCAACTCAACCAATGGATACGTAGCAGTGGATATTTTGACGGAGTTATAGATTTTGATGCCGCCATGGGCAATCCCGATGATCCCGCACAGCTCAACCCCAAGTACCTGTTTGAAAACGACTACCTGCACCCCAATGCCGATGGTTACGTTCAAATGGGTGAATGCATAGACCTCAAACTCTTTGAAAGATAATATCAAATAGAGAGATACCTACTGATTTAACTTTCTGCCTTCATATTGCTATTCTAATAAACAGAATCAACAATATGAAGGCAAATTTTTTCTCATTACTGTCTGTAGTTCTTTTGTCAACGACCTGCCTGGCACAATTCCCTGGCGGAGGTTTCCCCGGTGGAGGCGGAGGATTTCCAGGAGGTGGAGGATTCCCCGGTGGTTTTGGCGGACGTTTTCCTTTTGATCCGAATCAAGAAAGCCAGTTTCCCGGCGGTGGAGGCTTTCCGGGCGGAGGATTCGGCGGAGGCTTTGGAATGGGCACGGAATATGATCCTGCCTCATCACGCAATGATGTGGAGTTCGTTTCGTCAAATCTCCCTATCGTAATCATCGAAACTGGAGGCAAATCGTTAACCAACCGGGAGAAATCACCGGCCACGATGAAGGTCATTGACAACGGCAGCAAACGCAATAAGATTACTGACAAGCCTAACGGATACGACGGAAACATAAAGATCAAACTACGCGGCAACTCATCACTTTTCTTTGACCAAAAGCGTTTTACGTTTGAAACCGTTACAGTTGAAGGCAAGGCAAACAATGTTGAACTCTTAGGTATGCCGGCCGATAATGACTGGGTTCTGTTGGCTCCCTACAATGACGTATCCATGATGCGTGATGCGTTTGCATTTGATTTATGGAACAAAATGGGCCATTGGGCACCACGCACACGCTATTGTGAAGTGGTGATGAACGGTAAATACATTGGCGTTTACACGTTGTGCGAAAAGATTAAGCGCGGCGAGAACCGTATAAACATAGCAAAACTCAAAAAGACAGACAACAGCGGCCTGGAAATCACAGGTGGCTATATCGTACGCATAGACCCGCCAGATGAAGGTGAGAAATCATTCACATCGGATATTCCCGGCATAATGAACACCAATATCGGTGGCGGATTCGGAGGTTTTGGAGGCGGCATGGGAGGCTTTGGCGGATTTGGAGGCCGTGCAACCGTAACGTGGTCGTTTTTCTACCCCAAATCAGATAAATTGACTCAGGAACAGCAGGATTACATCACTGATTATATCAAAACGACTGAAAAGGTTATTATGAGTGATGATTTTGCAGATCCTGTGAACGGTTATGCAAAATACATTGATGTAGAATCATTTGTTGATTATTTCATTCATACAGAACTTAGCCTTAATGCCGATGGTCTGAAGCGTAGTTCATATTTCTACAAAACCAAACAGAATGAAGACGGCACTGGCGGCAAGTTACACGCCGGAACGGTATGGGACTACAATCTGGCATACGGCAATTGCAATTTTGCAAATGCAAACAACATAGAAGCGTGGGTATATGAAGGCAGTGAGACCAACCCCACCCCTGCCATGTGGAAACGTCTGACAGAAGATCCTGCCTTTATGAAAAAAGTAAAGGCACGCTGGAAAGAACTCCGTAAAGGTTATCTGAGCATTGAAAACATAAACCGTTTCATTGATGAGCACGCAGCCTTGCTTAAGGAATCACAAGCCAGGCAGTTTGCAAAATATCCAGACCTTCTGGTACAAAACAACCAATCTAATGGCCAACGACAATCCGGAAACAGACCGATGGGATTCCAAGGCGGCGGTATGGGCGGATTCGGCGGCTTTGGTGGCGGTATGATGGGTGGCGGATTCGGAGGTGGTGCCGGAATGTTCTCAGCATATCGCGTATCGAGTTATGATGAGGAGATTGCCGTACTCAAGAAATGGTTTTCTGACCGAATAGCATTCCTTGACAAGAACTGGAAGTAGCCTTATAGTTTAATTAAACCATTTGAAGATTTAATAATCAAAGTATATATCCTTTGATTTAAATCGCTATGTGCAATATTAAAAAGATCTTCTCTGTAATGATAGTCATCATGTTATCAATCGCTGCAGCCGCTCAGCCAGGTGGCGGCGGTGGCGGCTTTGGTGGCGGCGGTGGAGGTGGCTTCGGCGGAGGCGGAGGTGGCTTCGGCGGAGGCGGAGGTGGCCGTGGCGGTGGAGGATTCCAAGGCGGTGGCGGCGGAGGATTCCAAGGCGGCGGTGGAGGCCGTGGCGGAAACTTTGGCGGCGGATGGGGCAATTACTCCTCTGTTAACGACAGCACCGAATTGATAAGATTAAGCGGCAGTATAACGTATGCTGAAGGCCGAGGCGCCGGCAATATAATCAGAGATGATGAATTAAAGCAGATAATGGATTCAATTCTGTTCCAGGAATATGAGTCCACGCATAAATTATTCTTAAAGGGTGACAAGCAGGAAACTATTGGTGTCATATTGGCTCTTCCTACTGCAATTCTCACATTAATTGCAGCAACGCATAAAGCAGAAGATGATCCAGAGTTATCAAAGACACTATATATTATCTCAGGAGCCTTGGCTGTCCCTACTCTTACGTTCTACAGTTTAGGACGTATCAATAAAGGCAAAGCAAAAAAAGGCATAGACAAAATATGTGATTCCTATAATCAGGAACTTGAACTGAAACGAGCGGCAAAATTGCTTCAGTTTGAGTTTGAACCCACGGTCTTGGTTCCGTATGACAGTTCGCCGGGCCTGGGACTCACGGTAAGCCTGAGGTTCTAATTGAGAATTGAAAATTGAAAATTGAGAATTGAGAATTAACAAGCACCTGCGTAATATAACCCGCGACATTAAGAAAGGGTTCGGAATCATCCGAACCCTTTTCTTATAATTCTCAATTCTCAATTTTCAATTCTCCCTGACGTACGGAGATTCCGGCATGAAGAGGTAGCTCTTGATATAGCCTCCCGCATCAATCACAAGCTTCTCAAACACCGTGCCCGGCTCAATGGGCCTGATTGTCAGTGTGTGCTCACCCTTGGCGGCCTTGCCCAGCTGTACGCGGTCATCCTTGACACGGGTTGCAACTGTGGGATAATAAACAGAATATATGTTGCGCTGGTCCTCATTAAGTCGCTCGTTGAACACAACCTCAACCTCATCGCCACCATCCAGACTAACCATATAACGGTGTCCCTCAAGACGATAGAATGTAAGGGTTGCATTGACTGCTATTACAGCCGATAAATTCTCAACATCATCAGTCAGATTGAACTTGTATGTCATGCTGGCACCATCGGTAGGCTGGCTGTAAGGCATCAGAGCCACGCCTGAAAGTGTACGGCCCATGAACGGAATAGTTGTCCACTTGGCTGAACCAGTGGTCACTGCATTCTGTGAATAGTAATGCTCAGCCTCCATGGCAACTACGCCATCCTTCTGGGTAAATACGTATCCTCCGTTCTTCTCTCCTACTTCAACGCGGCTTACGCGGGGCTGTGTATCGGCACGGAAATTATCGTTCCAAGATGTATAGCCGATGTGCTTCTGAATCATCATACCGTTCCACTTGCCACCAGCCATCTCCTTGTTGTAATATGCGCACAACTCGGCATCACGCTTAAAGTCACGCTCGCAACGCTCTGCCCAGTAGTTGGCGGCAGGATCATTGTTACGTGCCAGTTTCTGGTTCATTGCCTGGCTGTAATACATATCATAGATGTTACCCATTGCCTGAACAGGGAACAGGATTATCTGCTGATATGCGTCACGGTATTCAGGTTTCAGTTTCAGATACTGACGCAGTGCCTCTGCCTCAAGACGTGCATAATCATCACAAACCTGCTCAAACTCACCGGTCTCAAGTGTGTAGTACTGACGAGCATCAAGCATCTCGGCACTAATACGACCGTTGTACTTGCAGCACAGGTTCAGAATACGTGCTGCCTCCTGAGCCTCCTCCTCACCGAAGAACTCCTTGCAGAACTCATATGTATGCTCAAGCAGGTTGTCAACCGTGAATGATGTGGGGTTCCATGCCATATCCAGGAACAGTGTTATAGGATACTCCATTGGTTTAAGGTCACCTACATTGAGCACCCAGATCTTGTCAACTCCGTAGTCATAGGTAAGCTGCATCTGCTCCCACAGGTGCTGTATCGGTGTGATGTTCAACCACTTTGAATTACGCGGAGCACCTACGTAATCTACGTGGTAATACATACCCCAGCCGCCTTTACGCTTGCGCTCCTGCTCATTGGGCAGACGGCGAATATCGCCCCAGTTGTCATCGGACAAAAGGATAATCACGTCATCAGGCACGCGCAGGCCCTTATTATAATAGGTCTGAACCTCCTTGTAGAGTGCCCAAACCTGCGGACGCTGCTCGGCTGGCTTTCCTGTAACCTCCTTTATAATCTGACGCTGATCTGCGAATAGACCTTCAAGCATTTTCATGTTATCCTCGTCGCTGCCGCGAAGTTCAGCATCACCGTCACCACGCATACCGATAGTGATCAGGTCCTCAGTATCCTTGGCGCGTTCCATGCCCTCACGGAAGAATCTCTGCAACTCATCCTTGTTGGTTGTATAATCCCACTGACCGCCATATGCACGCGGGTTACGAGCCCATTCCTGATGGTTGCGTGCCATCGGCTCATGATGACTGGTTCCCATGATTATGCCCATCTCATTGGCTGTCTTTGAGTTCTCTGGGTCATCGGCATAGAATGCCCAGTCCCACATGGCGGGCCACATGAAGTTACCGCGCAGACGCAGAATAAGTTCAAAGCAGCAAGCGTAGAACTCACGTCCGCCTCGCTGTGTACCAAATGTATTTGCCACCCATGTGGTAAGGCACGGTGCCTCATCGTTCAGGAATATGCCACGGTAGGTTACTGCAGGTTCACCTGCGGTGTAAGTACCCTTGGCCAGAGAAATGTTATCCTGATGCTCAATTGGCACGTCTGCCCAGTAATACCAGGGTGATACGCCTATCTGCTCAGACAGCTCATATATACCGTAAATGGCACCACGCATATCACTACCGGCAATTACCAGCGCCTCATCAATACCTTTGATTGGATTCTCCACAACGGTCATAATGTACTTTTCGCGCTTGCCCTGCAAATCCTTCTTGTTGATTTTCTTGGCCTTGATGACCTGGCCGATGAACTTGCTGTCCATTGTACCCACAATCACAGGCTTACCGCTAATGCCGGCTGCATCATAAATCACCTTGGCCTCCTGCCCTGCCACAGCCTTGAAATCCTTCTGCAAGGCTTTCAGTGCTATCTGCACACCAGTCTTGTCTGCCTCATCAGCCAGGATCTGTACTGGTTTGCCATTCTCAATAAGTGTAAACCTGTCACCGGATAATTCATTGAATGAAATGCCTTTGTTGTCGGCTGCTTGGACCGATGCACACGTAAGCGCCAATACGCTTAGGACTAATAGAATCTTTCTCATACTATATTTGGTTGTTATTGTTAGCGATTTCAGATGCAAATATAATGAATTCTTCAATAAAGCAGACTCTTTCCAAGTGAGAGGAATTGAGGGGTAATACCCTCAGGAAACCATGGCCGCCCGTGGGCTTGTGAACGGGAGGGGCCTGTGCCTAAGAAAATGCTCTGGAAGGTAGGAGTTTACTCATGCCTTTCAGAGCGTTTTATTAGGGATGGGAGGGATAGCGCCGATAGGCGCGTAGTTTCAGGAGGGTATTACCCCTCAATTCCCCCTGAATATGCGTAATTCGTATTGGCCGCAGACAGCAAGTCTGTCGTCTTTTACACCTAACGCACCTAGGATGTCGGGGGTGTTTTGGATGCGATCAATGACGGGTTGCAAGTCATTGATTGTTTGGATGCGGTTGGCAAAGGCGGTGGCATAACTGTCAGCTAAAAGGACGTCTTTGCAGATTATCATCATGGCATCGGCTCGGCCTAGGCTCAGGGAGGGGCCTACGGTGCCGCTGGAGGTGCAGATGCCTAGCGGGAAGGCGGATGAAGGGATGTGGAGCCCTACCCTTTCGGATAATGGGGACTGGCCGGCAAAGACGCTGATATCCATATCACTTGTTGCTTCGGCGTAGATGTCACCTCCGTTCTCTACAATTACATCTTTAACGGAAAACCTGCTCTTGATAAAATCGGCCACGCGCAGAGCTACGGCACCAGCTACAGCACTCATGGGGCCAATTCCGGTCTTGTGGCTTACGCGGGACATCTCTTTCAGGATCTCAGGAGCCTCCAGGTCTGCGTCATATGGCAAAAGAGCAGCCTTGTACTGCGGATCCATCAATAAATACGCATCCATTGTGCGGCGCAGATCCACTAGCATTGAATACACATCTTTCTCCATAGATGCAGAATAGGAGCCGTTATCGACTCCTATCCAAAGGTCTGATTCAAGAAACTTTACGCAGAACCAGCGTCTCTCGTCGTTAGAGAAACGGCTGCGATAGCTGCGTTCCTTATATTCCATCAATCTGCAAATTCAATATGGAATAGTTTGAGCGGGCAAGACGTGATGCAGAGTTTGCAGACCACGCACTTATCAGGCTGAAAACGTAGTTTCCAATCTGGAGCACTGATTGAAAGTGCCCCTGACGGACAGGCCGATGTACAGGCGCCGCAACTTACGCACTTGCTGTCATCATAGCTTATTTTCTTTTCAAGCGGACTTACATCCACCCCACTCTCTTTCATAAAATCAATGGCTCTGCCAATATGATCAGAGTCCGAATCCAGCTCAAGCACCAACTTACCGCGACGACCGCCGTCAATATCGGCCTTAATGATGCTGACCATTATGTCAAACTTCTTAATCAGCTCATAGATAAGCGGGCGGCTGGCCTCGCCATCTGGAAATGAAATAACTACTTTCTTTGTCATAATTAGCTGATTTACAAGTTTAAATCCTTAAGTCCCTGAAGTGACGTTCCGGTAGGCATCGGGCGTACAGGAGCTGTCAGTTCAAACTGTCCCTTCTCAATCCAATCCTTAAGTATGGCGGCAATCTTGCGGGCCTTATAAAGACTGGAAAGCGGAGCGGTGTGAATCTTCTTACCCATAAATTCAATCTCACCGGAGCGCAGTTGCTCGTAGTTTACCTTACCAATCAGGTCACCCTTACAGCCGTAATCCTCAATGAAAGTATCAATCTGACTGTTACGTATGCTCACACGGTGAGCCAGGTCCTCATCCAGCAGCGGAATAGGAACACCCACGCCAACGTACATGGTAACGCCATATTTCTCAAAGTATGCGCCGCGCAGGAACTCGCTCGACATCTCACGCATCTCACCCATCAAGGCCAATGTACGCGCATTGCCCATCGGTACGCCATACTCGTTAAGAGGCTTGCTGCAGTTGAACTGAGTGCCGTTCCAAACTACGTAACCCTGAGTACCGCAAAGGAAAATGCGTGTTCCAAGGCCGATGGTGCGGCATTCAGGATCATTCAGCAGTGGTGAAAGCTCACCAGCCGAACTATATGAAGCATTCTTCATTCTTGGCAGCAGAGTGCCCATGTAGGTATAGAGCGTGCGGTCTGTGGAGTTCACAGCCACATTATAGTTCTGATATGCGTTACGGGGATTCATCAGGATTGCCTCATTGATGGTCTTAAGACTGATCATCGTCTTGATGTGCTTGCGCGGGTAGCAGTCTGTGCCTTTACCCCAAGCCTCAAGAGTCAGTTCCTTGCCGTCAATCAGCTCCTGGATTATGTGCGCACCGCCGTATGTGGGGTTCTGCGGATTACAGTCCGTTGCCCCCACAAACGTATCCACAGCAGCCAAGCCACCGCTTACAGGCACACCGTTTATCTCAATCCTCTCCATGCGGATAGGTGGATTTGCGTGACCGAAATTCAGGAACGCACCGCTTGAACACATTGCACCGAACGTAGCGGTAGTAACCACATCAACCTTCTCAAGAATCTCCTTGGGTTTCATTGTGCGGGCCATCTCCGACACCTCCTCGGCCGTCAGGACCACCGCCTTACCCTTCCGGATCTTCTCATTAATCTCCTCGTATGATTTTGTCATCTCTGAGTACAT
>Ga0310690_10005796_pt1 | contig 16568 bp, 12 predicted proteins | sample AusTroGonzalo_MG_2_FD_207661 | JGI IMG/M metagenome (GOLD analysis project Ga0310690, IMG submission 207661) | Bovine rumen microbial communities from tropical cattle in Woodstock, Queensland, Australia - Gonzalo_04 (v2) (version 2) | ecosystem: Host-associated > Mammals > Digestive system >... | reverse complement strand
CACTTTATTTGCGATCTCTATGGTGAATGTTTATAGAATCGGCAGAGAACTCAGTCAAACGACACCGGTCAAAAACGAAACCCAATCGGTTGATACCCCGATTACTCTCAGCAAAACAGGTAAGAATGTAGTCGTATTTATGCTTGACCGTGCCATCGGTACATATGTCCCCTATATTTTTGATGAAAAGCCTGAGTTGAAAGAATCCTTTAAAGGTTTTGTATACTATCCGAATACTGTATCGTTTGGTTTTAAGACAAATATCTGTTCTCCTGCGCTTTTTGGCGGTTATGAATACACACCATATGAGATGAATAAGCGGAGCAATGAATTGTTAAAAGACAAGCACAATGAAGCTATTAAGATGATGCCTGTGCTGTTTATGAATGAGGGATATAAGGTTACGGTGTGCGATCCGCCATATGCGAACTATCAGGAAATACCGGATCTGTCCATTTATGACGAGTATCCTGAAATCAGCGCTTATAATCTAACCGGCAAATATACGGGTAAACTGAGTCATGCAATTGTGGGCAGTGTTGAAGACAGACAGAAACACAATTTCCTTTTCTACGGAATCTTCAGGACGGTTCCTCTCTTTGTGCGAGACGTAGTTTATGGCAACGGACGGTATTTCTCCATCGGTATCGGCTCAGGAGCAGGTTATTCATCCACTATGCTGGATACATATAGTGTTCTATGGAACTTAACGGATATAACTTCTGTGTATGAATCGGATAAAGGGAGTTTTCTGATGATGCAAAACTCAACTACTCATAATCCGACTCAGCTTAATCCGCCTGATTATGCAGTCGACGGGAGTGCTTTTTACAGCAAAATGAAATACAAGGATTTAATCCATGAAGATAGAGTAATGAAGATCGAAAACAGCATACAATGGGGACATTATTGTATTAATGTTGCATCTTATCAGGCAGTCGCGAAGTGGCTCGATTATCTAAAGGAGGAAGGAGTTTATGATAACACCAGGATCATTCTGGTTGCCGATCACGGATACTATCTGAGCCAGTTCCCAGAGCTTGTTCTTCCTTCAGGGCTTGATATCGAGTCTTTTAATCCTCTGTTGATGGTTAAGGATTTCAATTCAAATAATGAAATCTCAAGTGATAATACTTTCATGACGATCGCCGATGTACCGATGTTGGCTACAGAAGGTGTTATCAACGAACCAAAGAATCCGTTTACCGGTATTCTGATCAATGACAGTCTGAAGCATAAAGGCCCAGTTATAGTCACAGATTCGTATAACTGGCAGATCAAATATAACAATGGAACAACTTTTGACCTTAAGCAGGGCAAATGGTGGCTGGTTCACGATAATTTGTTTGACAGGAACAATTGGGCTTTGATGGACAAGGAGGATGCTGCATGAATCTTTATATCGATCCGGGCACCGGAAGCATGCTCTTTTCCATAGTGATCGGACTCGTGTCTGTCTTATGGTTTGGTTTGAGAAAACTGTATATGCACCTGAAATACAGAACAGCCGGAAAGACCGATGCAAAAAAGAAAGATATTGTAATTTACGGTGAAGACAAGAGGTACTGGACCGTATTTAAAGGAATCCTTGATGAATTTGAAAAGAGAAAAGTTAAAGTAACCTATCTTGCCGGATCGGAAGATGACCCGGTGCTTAAGCATAAATATGAATTTGTAGATACAGAGATAATCGGACTTGGCAATAAAGCATATGCTAAACTCAATTTCCTTAATGCTCACATTGTATTGGCTACAACACCCGGATTGGATGTTTTTCAATGGAAACGCAGCAAGGATGTGGATTATTATGTTCACATGACTCATTCCATTGGCGGAGGAACTGCCTATCAAATGTTTGGAACACATTTCTTTGATGCTGTTCTTATGAGTTCTGATGCGTTCATTCCTATTAACAGAGAACTTGAAGAAAAGAGAGATTCAAAGCCCAAAGAGATCCTTTCTGTTGGGTGTACTTACATGGATTATCTGTTGAAAAGAAGAGAAGAATCTTCGGTTGATGTTATTTCTGAAAAGAAGGATACGATTTCTGTTTTGGTAGCACCCACATGGGGGAAAGGCAGCATTTTGAATCGGTATGGAAGAGATTTTATCCGGAATTTGATTTCAACAGGGTTTGATATTACGATAAGACCTCATCCTCAGTCTTTTACCAGTGATGCGGAATTGATCGATGGTTTGATGAAGGAATTTCCGGAGTCAGACTTATTTCATTGGAATAGAGATGCCGATAATTTCAAGGTCATGAAACGGTCGGATCTGCTGATTTCGGATTTTTCCGGGACTATATATGATTATTCGTTAATATTTGAAAGACCGATCTTATATACCGAGTTGTCTATTGATATGTCCGAAAAGGATGAAGCGTGGCTTGATGAACCGTATTTCGGGTTGGATGCGATACCCAGACTTGGCAAGGAACTTAAAGAGGAATCTTTTGGTGAACTGAAGCAGCTGATTACGGATCTTGTGAATGATACTGATTATCACGAGTCAATTATTGCCGCCAGAAACGAGTACTGGCAGCATCGCGGAGAATCAGCTGTTCTTGTCACAGATTATCTTCTTGAAAAGCTTCGTGAACAGAAAGAGGTGACACATGATAGAGCCCGCTAATACCAAGATAGCCGTTATCGGAGGAGGAAATATCGGAACGCAGTTTGCGTGTGTTACAGCTTCCAAAGGTTTTTGTGTTAATCTTCTGAGCTCAGCTCCCGAGTTGTTCGACGGTACGCTCGAAGTTGTAGATGAATTTGAAAATGTCACATCAGGCTGTCTTAATCTGGTCAGCAGTGATATTGGGGAAGTTGTTGACGGGTGTTCGGTTGTTTTCGTTACATATCCGGCATATAAACTTAAGGATTTCGCGGATCGTTTATTACCATATGTACAATCCGGCATGTATATTTGTGTGCTTCCTGGAACAGGGGGTGCTGAATTTTCTTTCCTGGAATGTATTAAAGCCGGTGCAACGCTTATTGGACTACAGCGTGTTCCGTCGGTAGCAAGACTAGAAAAATACGGTAAAAGGGTAAGATGCGAAGGTTTAAGGCTTAAACTCAATCTGGCATCGATCCCTGCAGGGAAAACAGCTGAATTTTCAGAGTTCCTGACATTGCTTTGGGGCATTCCTTGTAATGTTCTTCCAAATTATCTTAATGTCACGTTAACCCCGAGTAATCCTATCATTCATACGACTAGGCTTCGCACGCTGTTTGCCGATTATAAATCTGATACTGTATATGAGAGAAATCCGCTGTTTTATGCAGAATGGACTGATGAGGCATCAGCATTAATGCTCGCCTGTGACAGCGAACTTCAGGAAACTATAAAGGCCATTGGCGGGATGGATCTTCACAATGTCAGTTCGCTGAAACATCACTATGATAGCGAAACGGTTGAAGCTCTGACCTGCAAGCTAAGAAGCATCAAGAGCCTGCATAATCTCTATTCACCGATGAAAAAGATAGAAGGAGGGTGGATTCCTGACTTTGAATCCAGATACTTTGCGGCAGATTTTCCTTACGGATTGGCGATTTTAGAGGAGTTTGCTGATGTTGTTGGTATCGGAGCTCCGAATATTAAAAGCACTATGGCCTGGTATCGTGAATTGACAGGGGATTATAACAGATTGGATATCCGGCAATACGGAATATGTTCTATTGAAGATATTTATGCTTTCTATAATGAAAATCCTGCTTAATTAGTTATGTAACAATGTTACACACGATTTTTGTTTTCAGTTATTTACCGTGTTCTTAATTTGTTTATTGTTTTAACAAAAAGGTAATTTGACACACTGAGTTCACAATTCTAAAATATGAATAAGTATTAAAAGAATTTTAGCCTGTGTTTTTGGAGTTACGGCAAATGGCAGGAACAAGGATAAGTAAACGGCACGCAAACCGCAGTAACGGCAGGGGTATGACACTTGTCGAGCTTATCGTTGTGCTTGTTATCCTCGCCATATTGTCTTCTTCAGGTATCGGCGCAGCTGTCGGATATGTAAAGAAATCTGCGATAGAAACCAATCAGAAAAATGCGGAGACCATTTATCAGGCTGCACAGACTGCTCTTCAGCAAATGCAAAAGGCCGGTGGCGTTTTTTCCAACGAAAATGGCAAAGTCGATATCATAAACGATTGGGTTAACGACCTGATCGCTAAAGGAGAAGCTTACGCTTTTGACGCTACAAATCTTTCAGAAGGCAATTACAAAGAACGTAATCTTACGAAGTATATGTATGATAACAATAGTTATTATGCTTCTATGTATAAGGATGAACATGAGTTTTTAAACTTTAATCCGGATGATGAACTTGCAAACGAATCAGTTCATATGAGGTATGTACTTTTATATACCAATAAAAATGCCGAAAATGCTCAAGGCAAGATCTTGAAACAATTGCTCCAGCCATATTTCAGCGATGCTACTGTCTTTCAGGGTACAATGGCTCTTGAGTTTGATGTTGAAAAGAGTGCTGATGCATATGGCGAGATCCATCTTACAGCGAAATGTCTTTCTGTTTTCTATGATTCCCGTTCCAAAAACGGTTGGCAGTCAAATGCCTGGGGAACCATATCTGACAAAACTGTTCCTAACAGAGATGCCTCATACCGGTCCGGTACGAGCCTGATCGGTTATTATGATGGCTATGCCGGAACGGCGGTCGACACAGTATATCTTCCTAAGGTTCAGGAAGGTATTGTGGTTAAGAAGTTTACCGCTGAATACGAGTCGGTCCTTCCGACCGTAGCTCCTACCGGTGATCCTGAGCCTGAACCTGAGACGACAACAACACCTGCAGCGGAGCCTACGCCTGTTACCCATACGCGTCTCACATGGGCGGCTACCCTTGATAAGGCAAACCTTGTCGGCTCGGGAAAAGACGTTTACTACAAGATCGATCTTATGAATGGTGATACCGTTGCTAAAATACTGATTCTCAATGAAGACTTCCTGCGTCAAGAGGATCCGGTAGACGGTAACAAGCATTCGATTGATTATTTTACTGCGTTAGCCAATGTTGATATCGATGATTATGATGAGGAGAATAAACCTACTTGGAATGGCTATGATGTCACTGTCAAGAAATATACCGCAGTTTACTCCAATGACGTCAAATCGACAGTAACAAAAAAGAGCATTGTGGTTATTGCGAATGTATATGTTGCCAATCCGGGCGATACCTCTTACGGTAAATTGAATAACGATGGCATAACAGGAAAGTTTGAAAAGATGCCTTTGAGGATCTCTTATGTTTCCGGTGAATTGGATTATAAATCTGATTCTGAACATCCGTCCAAGGCAGCTTATATCGAGTATTCTTTGGATCTTAGCGGTGATGATAACACGGAACTTTACACGGTACCTGTTGATACCTTTGCCAAGGCTGTCATTACTGTATATCCGAACAATTTTGATAAATCCTCAAATATGACGGGTGTTAATGATGGAACAGGAATCATTCCGTTTAAGAAGGGGAAGAGTACGGAAATCGATCTGGAAGCAGCTCACGCAACCACTCAATCTGAACCGTGACAGGTGTATTAAAGAAATATATCGGATAATGTGTTAAAATCTAAAAATGACTTGATAAGTCGTGCGGCTTAATAAGTTAAGTGTTTTGGAGGGTAATTTGGCAAATACTTCTAACATAGATAAAGAGAGCAGGGAAGGTACCATATTCTACAGGCGCCGCATCGGTGATTGGATCAGGCGCTATATCATTGAATTGGTCATTATTACGCTTGTTTTGTCATTTGCCGCGGCTACTACGGTTATTACCGTTGGAGCCAGAAAAGCCTTCCGCGAGGCCAAGGATGTCAGGACTGCCCTGATGTTCGTGGGCACCCAGTATTACGGAACGGAATCCTGCATCTATGATCCTTCCAAACCGACAGGACTTATTGATGGAGCGGCTAAGGACATTGCAGAGTTATCAACCCGCAAAGGAGACGTCTACCTCTATGCCTGGGACGAAAAGAACAACGAACCTCTGATGTTTGAGTACAAAACAGGAGCATATACGGTAACTTACATAGCAGACAGCTACGTCGGAAAGAAGGGTGAAGACGGCAAAGTGAACCGTATGATGGGTACTTGGAACGTGATCTATTCGATCAGAGTGTTGAATTACGAATCTGAATAAAAAACTTAAGGAAGGAATAAACGCATGCCGGAATATAAATATCGGGCTCAGGACCAAAATGGCAAGATCGTCAAGGGACGTTCCGAAGCACCGGACGAATCCGCGCTCCATAAGAGGTTTCACGATGAGGGCCTGACACTTTTGGATGCAACTCCTGTCGTTAAACGTGTTGCGTTAAGGCCTTTGAAGAAAGCTCAGCTCGCAGATTTCGCCAGACAGCTCGGAACTCTTACAAAAGCGGGTGTCACGCTCGTAAAATCGATCGAGATCATAGCGCACGATGAATCGATAGACAGTTATCAGCGTGATCTGTTCCTCAAGCTCCGTGACAGGATCGTTCAGGGCGTAGCCCTTTCAAGCGTTATGGATGAGTTGGAGCCTGCTTTCCCACCGCTCTTCATCTTCATGATCAGGGCAGCCGAGACGACCGGTAATCTCGATGATACTGCACTTAGACTTGCAGAACACTATACGGACGAAAATGAGCTGGAGCAGCAGGTAAAGAGCTCTCTTACGTATCCGAAGATCTTGAGCGGTCTTATCGTTATCGTTGTCGCGATATTGTTCGGTTATGTATTGCCGCAGTTTGAAGATATTTTTGCTGAATTGCCCAAACTGCCGCTTCCTACAGTAATCCTGATGGCAATATCCGATTTTGTTGCGACAAAATGGTATATCATCCTGATCGCCGGTGCTTTAATCGTTATCTTTGGAAAGATAATCCTTAGACTTCCCGCTGTCCATTATCAGATCGACAAGTTTAAGACAAAGGGCAAATGGGGGAAACTTACCAAGGTCATCTATTCTGCAAGATTTGCAAGAACGCTTAGTTCACTTTATGCCGCCGGTATAGCGATATACAGTTGTATCGATATTGCGAAGAGCACGATCGGCAATGCTTACATCGAAGCACAGTTTGATGAAGTCCTCAAAAAGATCGCGGGAGGAAGCTCGATATCCGATTCGCTCAAGAATATTGACGGATTTGTAGTCAAGCTCCCTGCGTCTATCAAGATCGGTGAGGAGACGGGCCAGCTCTCAACGATGCTCGAATCAGTGGCAAACGATCTGGATTTCTATTCCAGACAAGCCATCAAGAAACTGACCGCATACATTGAGCCGGTAATGATCGTCATCATGGCGGTAATCGTCGGTTTTGTCATCATAGCGGTAATCCAGCCTATCTATAATTCTTATTCGACTATAGGTGCAGGTGTTTAAGAAAGGTAAAGAAAGCATATGTCTGTAACTGTTTTTCTGTCTAACACGAACATTCAGATCGTAGTGGGTTCAGGAACATCCGCCGGTGCCAATGTCAAGCGGCTCGTTTCCGTCGGTATTCCGAACGGTGCAGTGCTCAACGGCGTTGTCATGGATGAGAATGCTCTTGTTGCGGCGATCAAGGAATGCTGGAAGGTCAACAAGCTCCCGAAAGGTGATGTCACTTTGATCTTAAACAGCCCTCAGCTCCGTGCCAACTTCGTCGACATGCCGCTGATGCAGGACAAGAAGACCACCGAGTTTGTTCAGCGTGAGACAAAAGATGCCAGACTTTCTAAGCCGGTTTCTTCCTGGTATCTTGTTGAGAAGGATCCCAAGCAGAAGACACAAAAAGTGGTCGCTGAGACGGCGGATGCACAGTTTATTGATACATATGTAAGTATATTTAATAAATCGGGCATCAGACTGATCGACATTCACGACGGTGTTACCCGTGCGATCAACCTCTTAAAAGGCTCTACCAGGAACAGGACTCTTGTTTACATGATCCTGGACGGTACTTCGCTCGTTACCATCTTCTTCGCAAAGGGCCAGTATTACTACCATTCTACGAAGAGAGTATTTAATCAGCCCGGTACTTCTGAATTCGCAAAAGAGATCTTTGCTTCGATCTCCGAGATCCGTCAGTTTGCTTTTACCCAGAAGGTTGAAGATGCAATCGAAGAGATCCAGTTTGCCGGATTGGGCGAACAGCAGGTCTCAAGGCTTGCAGAGGATATGAGTGATATCGACAGCAATATCAAGTTGTCTGCCGTTACCTGCCCAAGTTACGTTAAATCTAAGAACAACTCCAAGCAGTTCCCTTATTTCGTATATCCTATCGCGGGACTGACGAGGATCAGCGCTTCAAGGCTCGATATCATGACGGCCAACAGAAAGAGCGCTGATAAGTTTATAAGGAAGCAGAATCTCCTGAAGGTCGTCCTTCCTGCAGGCGGCTTCCTGTTCTTGTTGATCATGATCTATGCGGCACTCCTCGCTTTCAACGGTTATCAGGAGTCAAGACTGTCTGATCTCAAAAAGGAGAATGCCAACCCGACTATCATTGCGGAGGTCAACAGATATGAAAAGATAACCTCTGTTATTTCCGGCGTCGGCAGCAGGCAGGGCGGTCTTAACATCCTTCATCAATACATTGATTCTTATCCGATCCCGGATTCAGAGATCAATAAACTGATCGTTAATGCAGCTAACAAGTATTCAGTTAAGGTTATCGTTAATTCTTACGATGCTTCCACCGGAGTTTTCAGCATTACGGCTCAGTCCACTGAAGTTGAGCAGATCAACCAGTTTATTGCTGACCTGATGAAGCTGGACAATTTCAAGAGCGTTGACTATACGGGTTATACCGCGATCAAATCAAAGGATGGCACCAGCGGATGGCAGATCAACGTCGTTTGCACCTTGGCTGCCCGTAAGACGGAAACTACTACTGCGGAGGGGGATTCTTAATATGAAGTTTGATACAAGTCTCAGGCCCCAGGATAAAAGGACTATAGCGATCGTTTTATATATAGGAATCGTCGCTCTTTTCGGCTGGTACATGATCAGACCTGCTGCGATGAAGATCGGTGAACTGGATGATAAGATCAGAGCGGCTGAGGTTGTAAAGCAGGAAAACAAGATGAAGACCATGCAGCTTGCTTCTGCGGAGGTCCTTTACAAAAAAGCGGTTACGGATATTAATGATTCCACGGTCAAGTTCTATGACGTAATGGATAACTCCCAGATTGAGAAGAAGGGAACCATGTACATCCTTGGTTTTGGCCTTACACCTGTTGATTTCCTTGTTGACATAAGAGATGGTTCATACGTTGTTGAAGCGCCTTATGCCTATTCCGGTATAGAGGTTGCTAAGAATGTGAAGACTACTACTGATACTTCTACGAAAAAGACTACTACAAACAAGAAAACGAGCACGAAAGACGCTTCATATCTTGCAACACTCGATGTTAAGTCTTTGCAGGCCTATTATTCACAAGCGATCGCAGACGCTAAAACAACGAGTTTTGCCGAAGTGCAATGTGCCAAGATTACGATCGTTGTTCAGGGTACGCAGGAGAAGTGTCAGAAACTGATCGATGATATCACAAAGAATCCTTCTATCAGAGTCAACGGTTTCTTCTGGTCCGACGCCAAAGAAATATGGGCCGAAGACGAAAAGGGCAATAAGACTCTTATGAATCCTGATTATAAGGAACTGCGAGTCAGTCTTCGCTTTTATATGACCGAAAAGCCGAATTTTGATAAACAAGAGGAATGATGTATGGATAACAATACACAAACCAGCAAAATCAGAATAGGTGATCTGCTTGTTTCAGCAGGCTATATCACCGAGGCTCAGCTTAAAGAAGCCCTTACAGTTCAGAAGACGGAGGGTAAGCGTGTCGGTGAGGTCCTTCAGGATCTCGGCTATGCGACCGAGAAGCAGATCCTGACGGCTCTTGCGGACAGACTGGGGACCGTTCTGATCGATATCACGACCTTCAAGATCGATGTAGAAGCGGTAAGGCTCATCCCCAAGCAGATGGCTGAGCAGTATATCATGATGCCTATCGAGAACAACGACGGGCAGGTCGTTCTTGCGGTCAATGATCCTCTCAACCTCTATGCGATAGAAGACATCAGGCAGACTATAGGTCTTCCTGTTGATACAGTTCTTGCTGAGCTTGAGCCGTTAAAGAATGCGATCGAGTATCAGTATGCCGAGATCAAGGCAAAGGCCGCTGCCGAGAACGCGAATATCAGTGCGACAGGAATGGACATCGATGAACTCGTCATCGATACGAGCGCCGGTGCCGATGATGCTCCTATCATCAACCTCGTTAACTCGCTCCTTGACAAGGCTTTCCAGGACAATGCGTCAGATATCCATATTGAGCCTTTCGAGCGCAACGTTATGGTCAGAATGCGTATCGATGGTACGCTCCTCGACTACATCACGCTCCAGAAGAACGTTCAGGATTCGCTCGTTGCAAGAATCAAGATCATGGGCGAGATGGACATCGCTGAGCGCCGTATCCCTCAGGACGGCCACTTCAGGGTCAGGATCCAGGGTCAGATCGTTAACGTCCGTGTTAACGTAATCCCTACAGTATTCGGCGAAAAGGTCGTTATGCGTCTCATCATGTCGGTCGTTGAGATCGACCATAACGAGACTTTCGGTATGGCTCAGGATGCCTATGACAAGTTCAGCGAAATGCTCAAGATGCCTAACGGACTTATCTATATCACAGGTCCTACGGGTTCCGGCAAATCAACTACGCTTTATAATGCTTTGGCTTCATTGTCGCACAAACAGGTCAATATCAGTACGATCGAGGATCCTGTCGAGAAGAACCTTCCGAGACTTAACCAGGTTCAGGTTCATCCCCAGGCAGGTCTTACCTTTGAGATCGGTCTCAGAGCTCTCATGCGTCAGGACCCCGACGTAATCATGGTAGGTGAGACGCGTGACGCAGAGACCGCTACGATCGCGATCAGAGCCGCCATAACGGGCCACCTCGTTCTTTCCACGCTCCATACCAATGACGCCGCTTCGACGGTCGTAAGACTCATTGACATGGGCGCTGAGCCGTATCTTCTGTCATCAGCTCTTGCAGGCGTCGTCGCACAGCGACTCGTCCGTAAGGTGTGTCCGCATTGTGCGCGCACTGAGCGTCTGTCGGAAGCCCAGATCGAATTCGTGGGCCATGACATTCCGAACGCAAAGAAAGCGGTCGGCTGCGCTCATTGCCACGGTGCAGGCTATCTGGGACGTACTGCGATTCACGAAGTCCTCGTAATAGACAAGTATATGCGTAAGATGGTCGCGGCAAATGCTACGGCAGAGGAAATGAAGAAATACGCTATCGAGCATCAGGGAATGATCACCCTCAAGCAGGCTTGTATCCAGCTCGTTGAACAGGGTATCACTACCATGGAGGAACTCGAGCGCGTCGCTTATTATGACGACTGATAATAAGAAAGATAATAGATTTATTAAAGACATGGGAGCGGTTTTCACTCCCGTGTTTTATATTTTCAGCATTGTTGCAGTTGCATCCGCGGTAATAGTGTGCGGCTATGAGTGGGCGGCGGTCATTACTGCTTTGTTCCTTGTATTCATGGCGGCTTGCGCTGCCGCTGACATAAATAAGGGAATAGTTCCTGACATGCTTGTATTGCTGATCGCCGCCCTGGGAGTAGTCAGGTTCTTTACCGGAAGCATCAATACCCAAAGCCTTATAAACTGTCTTTGTGGTGCTTTGGTAATGTCAGTGCCCATGCTGATAGCGGCTTTGATCGTCAGGAACGGTTTTGGCGGGGGAGACATCAAGATGATGGCCGCAGCAGGGCTTTTTCTTGGGCTTGACAATACAATAATCGCCGGTCTGATAGCGTTTTTGATAGCCGGAATATATGGCGTTTATCTTTTGTTCACAAAAAAGAGGGGTACAAAGGAAAAAGTCAAATTGGCGCCATATTTGGCCCTCGGATGCGCATTTTCAGAGCTTTTCGGGGCTGTTTTTATCGAGATCTTCAGGACGTTTTTTTAGCCTTTCCGTTTACAAACCGTTTGCAAACAAGGGGTTTTGCGGTTTGGAGTTAACAATATGTTACCCAACAATGAATTGTGGCGAAAATGTGTTGAAGTTTGTTTGGCAATGGTTTATAGTGTAACCATCAAGCAAGTCAAGCGTATTTGACAAATCAAACACAAACTCACCTTAATGGTGAATACAAGAAGGAGGAAAAGAAAATGAAAAAGGTTATCAAGTCAACAAAGAAGGGCTTCACATTAGTTGAGCTTATCGTAGTTCTCGTAGTCCTTGCAATCCTCGCAGCAATGCTCGTTCCTGCACTCACCGGTTACATCAAGAGAGCTCGTCAGGAGAAGGATTACCAGTTCGCAGCAACAGTTCTGACAGCAGCTCAGTCTGCAGCTACTTATCAGTTCTCATTAGCAAAGGCTGACAGATCCACAACGATCAAGGAAACAACAAATGCTGGCGGACAGTCTGGCGGAGTTACAGTAGCAGATCTTGTTGGTGTAGCAAGCACACAGAAAACTTGGACTTGTTCGTTCAGTGTTAATTCCGATTATGTCATCACTAAAGGTACAGTCACAATTGGTGACGTTGATTATGAGTGGGACGGCCAGAACTGGACAGCAAAAGAGTCTTAATTAAATCTTAATTAACTGGAATTGTTTTTCAGAAAGAAGCCGGGGAGCAATCCCCGGCTTTTCCTTAATAATTCCAAATATGAGTATTTAACCCCCTTTTTCTTATTTTATATAGAGTGTATAATTAATTAAGGGTGTAGTTGTCATAATAGGGGAATCGTATGAAACGTATGAGACGCGACAACTTGATCGAAAGAACCGCCGCTATACTCGGTAATAACGAGGGTGCCAGTTTGGTGCTCGTTTCCATACTTGCGATCTTAGTACTTTTATCCGTCGTTATCTTAAGATTGGCGACTACGACCTTTATGGCATCTGCCAACAGACAGCTCAGCCAGGATCAGGCTTATGAGCTGGCAGCAAGCCTTGGCACTTCAATCGACGAGCTTATCGATGAAGGAAGATTTGATCTTGATTCTGTTAAGGAATATAGGCAGATCTATCCGGAAAAGGAAACAGATCCTTCTAAGGTGAAATGGAAGAACATTTCGAATATTCCTAATGCAAAAGTCAAAGCATGTATCCTTGTTAAGACAGATGTAAAAATCCTGGAAGTTACGGCGATAGTCGGCAAAGCTCAATATGTTTACACCAAGGAGTATGCCTCATGAAGCTGATACCTAAGACAAAAGCATTACTCCTTGCAAACAAAGCCGAGTCCATGGCCGAGGTTCTAGTGGCATTTATGGTCTTGACGATAATCCTGGAGTTATTTGCCCAGGGAATGAAATTCGCGTTTACCGCTGAAAACTATGCAATCGACAGGACAAGGGACAGCGATAAGGCGATGAAGGCAATGCTGGATACAGCAATTTCAAACTCCGATGGTGCATCCAGCACCACACTTTCCGATAATGAGCCACTTGACGGCCAGCCGGGCATGCTCAAGCTGAAGTTATATACCGTAATACCTGACGGCGGCGGCGATTACTGTGTTTACGCCGTTTTCGATGCGAATTGATTAGGTGGATTACTATGCGTTACGGAGACCTGAAAACTAATATACATTCAAGGAAGGGCATAACTCTGGTTGAGCTCGTTGTTGCCATGACGCTGACTTCGATATTTGCCGTTCTCTGCGTTATGCTAATCAACCCGATCGAGAGGACTTACAGAGGCACTCTGAAGCTTGCCAGAGCACAGCTCCTCGCTGATACCGTCCTTGATTCGATCCGCAAGGAATGTGACGATGTCAAGCATGATGAAAAAACTGATGTATGGATAACCAATTTGTCCGGTAATGATGACGCTGCGCTTTTCTCCGGTGCGCCCACAGAAGAAAATGATAAAGGAAACACTCTTGTCTTCAGAAAGAACGATAACTATTCTGAAGCGATCTATTCAAGTGTTTCGATTTCGAAAAGCAATTACGAAAAAGTTCTCGCAAATCCCGTGAAATACAGGAAAGTTGACGATAGTGATGAGAATGAACAGATTATTGATCATTCGATTTATACTTTGATAATTAATAAAGAGAATATTCCTGATACAATCTCTGCGAAAGGAATAGTTCATTTCGGTTATTATCAGTCCAAGGAAGATGAAAATGGCATATTGCCTTTTAGAGCATATGATTATTCGGATCCCGTTCTTGCCAAGACATACGGAAATTTTACCGTTGATCTTGAGTTCTCTGACCTGACGCGTAAAGATGGCAAGTACCCTGCCTATGTAATGTGCAAGATCAGCATTAAGGAAAAAGACACTGTTGTTTATTCGCGTTCTGCGGTTCTTTGTTTTTCCGCAAACGGTTCAGGCAAGGGCAGCGGCGGCGGCTCCAATGTTGATCCTAAAGTAAGGGATATTGAAGTAAAAGTTGTTTGGAAAGATAACAATAACTTTGATAAGCGTCCTGCCAGCGGGCTCTCGTTTTCGCTTAATGATAACAGTGGTGGTTCTCTTGGAACATGTTTGCTCGAAGATGTAAAAACTAAAGAACCACAGATAATTGTATTCAGGAATGTCAATACGGCTAACGGATGGAATCTTTCTGTTAATACTGATCTGTCACAAGTGTATGAAAGATCCATCAAGAGGAATGCTAACGGATTCCTGGTTACATATACCCTTATTGAAGAACAGGATGAGGTAATGCTCATTCCGGGACCTGATTTTAATCAGCTTGTTACAAACAAAGGTATTACCAAATTTGTTTTCGCTGAAGCTGATGATGCGCATAGAGCTATGGTTTCCGGAGGACAATTCATTGCCAATGTTTCTTGTAAAGAGAACGGAACGAAAACTGAAGACTATAAGCTCTATTTTGTTAATGACGGTACAGAAAAGTACGCATATGTTCTTAGTTCTCGCGGTACTTTCAATGGCAACAGGGATATGAGTACCATGTTTTATAATTGTAATGCAGTAACTCTGTTTACCGGACTTGATTTGATTGATACCAGCAATACTGAAGATATGCACAGGATGTTTATGGACTGCAGGAAGTTGACTGAAGTCCATGTTGAAAATTGGAAAACTGCGAAAGTAAAAGCATTTGACAGCATGTTCCGTAATGTTTGTTGCGAAGTTAATGATAATGTCAAGATGAGGATTGATATTTCCGGTTTCAGTTTTGAGAGTGCTTGTTATTATAAAGATGGTGATGGAAACGAGTATAATCAGGTTAATGGTATCAACAAAATGTTCTGCAAAGACGATAAAGTCCCTGGTATAAGTCGCATCGATACCATTGTTTTCCCTTCCGGTCATAAGGATATGAGTAAGCTTGAAAGGCTGCAAGACGTTTTTAGGGGATGCTCTAATCTTGTTACGCTTACAGGCTTTAATGATATTAATTTCAGTGGACTTAGAGAAAAGGGTGATAATGTTCAAACGAAATATTCTTATCAGCATTATAAGAATGCTTTTAGCAACGTGTTTGCTTCTTGTACCAACCTTAAAGAAGTTGACTTAAGTAATTGGTATTGCCCGAACGTTACAACTGTTGATGACATGCTTACTGGTGCTACCTATCTGATGACTCTTGATATGCATAGACTTCAGATTCCCAGATGCAAATCTGTTTCGAGCATGTTTAGCAAGTGTATTAATTTATCATCTGTTAAACTTTATTCGTCGGATTTTAGTTCAGTTACAAGTTTTAACAGTTTATTTTCTGGTAAAGCCAATTTGCAGTCTGTATACATGCAAAATTGCACAGTATATTCCGAAGGCAATTGGACTGCTACCAAGTTGTTCTACAATTGTCATAATCTTGTTGAAGTAAACTTGAATGGATTCTTTAATGGCAAATGCACATCTATCGAATCTACGTTTGAAAAATGCTCCAAGTTGTTATATGTTGATATGTCTTCATGGAATACGTCCAATGTTAGTATGAAAAGGCTGTTCTATGGTTCCGGCATAACCAGGGTGAATTTCTCTGATGTAGTTAATGCTACAAATATAGAAAGCATGTTTGAATCGTGTGCTAGTATTACGGATCTGAGTTTTATAGATAATGTTACTTTCTCATCTACAACTACTGCTTATAAAATCTTTGCCGATTGTACGGGTCTGACAAATATTAAGGTCAAATTAGTATTCCCTAAAGTAACGAGTGTTAATCGATTTTTTATCGGTTGTACTAATGCAACTGTTATTGATCTTACCGGTTCTGATCTGAGCAAGTGTCAAAAGTTTGAGCTTACATTCAGTGATTGTTCATCATTGACAAAGGTAATAATGGATGAATCTAATCTTTCTAGTATCCAAGGAAAGGTGATTGATTCCAATAAAGATTTAGATATGTTTATGAATTGCACTAATTTGACAGAACTGTCAATGCAAAGATGCAATTTTACGAGTCTGCAAAAATTCTATTTTTTGAGGAGTGCTAAGAGAGTTGATTTATCAGGTGCAACATTTGGACAAGAAAAATATGAAAAAGGATTTGAAAACACACATAATGAATCTGTAATTTTAAATGGTGCTCATTTTACGAAAGGTACT
>Ga0310690_10005795_pt1 | contig 16568 bp, 17 predicted proteins | sample AusTroGonzalo_MG_2_FD_207661 | JGI IMG/M metagenome (GOLD analysis project Ga0310690, IMG submission 207661) | Bovine rumen microbial communities from tropical cattle in Woodstock, Queensland, Australia - Gonzalo_04 (v2) (version 2) | ecosystem: Host-associated > Mammals > Digestive system >... | reverse complement strand
CGAAGGCGATTCACTCGGTGGTCGGCGGAACGATCCGCTTCAGCGGCGGCCACTACGACGAGTGGACGGTGATCGCACCGGACGGCCGCCGCTGGAAGGCCATCAGCGACGGAAGCCTGACCGACCGCGCGACCAGCGCCGAGGTGGTCACCCCCATCCTCAAGTGGGACGACCTCGAGACCCTGCAGGCGGTGGTTCGCGCCCTTCGGCAGGCCGGGGCAAAAACCCCCTCCTGCACCAGCCAGCACGTTCACGTTGGGATCGCCGATTTCGACGCGCGTCAAATCGCCAACATCGCCCGGATCTTTTACAAACAGGAGGAGCTGATCCTCAAGGCCGCCGGAACCCTCGAGCGCCGCCTCGAGCACTACACCCGCCGCACCGACCGGGCCTTCATCGCCCGCCTCGAGCAGGCGAAACCGACCACGCGCGAGGCCCTGAATCGGGCCTGGTTCGGATACTCGAACCCGCATCCGGAACACTACGATCACGCCCGCTACCGCGACATCAACCTCAACAACGTCTGGCGGATGGGAACGGTCGAGTTCCGCCTTTTCAACGGCACGACCCACGCGGGCGAGGTCAAGGCCCACATCCAGCTTTGCCTCGCGATTGCCGCCAAGGCCAAAACCGCGACCTGCGCGAGCACCAAAAACCAGCGCCCGTACAATCCGGAAAGCGCCAAGTACGACCTCCGGGTTTTCCTTCTCCGCCTCGGGATGATCGGGAAGGAATTCAAGAACACCCGGATGCACCTGATGAAGCGGATGCCCGGCAGTGCCGCTTGGAAGAACGGCAGACCGGCAGGCCGGTAAGCCAAGCGGGGGGCCGGGAAACCGGCCCTCCTGAATCAGCATGGCTTGCAGGGAATGCAAGCGGCTCTTTGAAAAAAATTTGAAAATAAATCTCGAAAAAGTGCGCGAGCATGGCTTGACTCGCTATGCAAGTCCTTTTTCGCAGAAAGTTTGAAAATATATTTGCGATTTTTCGCTGAGCATGACTTGACTTGAAATGCAAGTCGCCATCGGGGTCATTTTCGCAAAAATCGCAAATATTTTTATGGGCCTCGGCACTCGGTCCCCATATAAAATTATGCCCACACGGGCAGAGTTAGGGGCCAACGTTCGATTTTATGGGTCGACCAGAACCGGCCTGTAGGTAGTCCGAGGCTGTTCGCCGCGACAGCGGCCTAACTTCGCCAACAAACCCCCAACGTGAAAGGAGCATAAAGTTGAAAATCCGGATCTACGAAACTGACTTCAAAGGAAAGCCCGTGGAATGCACCGGCGAATTTTTCTCCGGGCCTTCCGCGCTCGCCATCGTGGAGGCCATGAAGATGAACCCGTTTATGGCCGACCTTGATCCGCTCGCCTTCATGCGGCAGATCCTTGATCGGATCGGCCAGCGGAATTTTTGTCTGGCCGGTCCGGCCGAAAAGGCCGCAGTGGTATTTCTGCAGCGACTCACAGCGCTCGGCTATGCCGGTTACGAATTGGAGGACGACGAGGTGATTTACGCCCCGGTTCCGGGACATATTCGGGCAAAGTCGAAAAAGCAAGTCAAATAATCAAGATTTTTCGATAATATATCTTGATTATAAACGACTTGCAACTTGCTATTCCGAAAGTCAGTGGCAATGTATGGCACTGTCAAGGACGAGGTGCGGAGCCTCGCCGGAATGTTCGAAAAAACAACGGGCGGAAGCCCAGAAAGGAATGAGCCATGAGCACTCGCGCAGCAATCGCCATGAGACTCCCCGACAACACCATTCACGCCATCTACTGCCACAACGACGGCTACCCCGGCTGGACCGGAGCCATCCTCGGCGGGTTCTACAAAACCGAGGAACAGGTCAAGGCGCTCCTTGCCCTCGGCGCGCTCAGCCAGATCTGGCCGAAGCTGAAGCCGGACCCTGGCGTTCCGCACACCTTCCTCAATCCGCAAAAGGGTGTGACCATCGCCTACCATCGGGACCGCGACGAGCCGCTGAGGACTGGTGCGATCTACGCCACCCTTGAGGAATTCGAGAGGGACGCGCCGGAATTCTTCTGGGCCGACTACCTTTACCTCTTCGAGAACGGGGCATGGAAATTCCGCAAGGGCTACGGCGAGAGCGAATGGACCGAGCTCAAGGTGAAGGTCGGAGAAGAGAACTGAAAACGTGAAACAGGGGCGGCGCAAATGCCGCCCCGGAAAGGAACGCCATGAGAGCGATTTTCATTAACGCGGTCGACCGGAAGGTCGAGGAAGTCCAAATCAACAACGAGCTGGAGGCTTTTTACAGCAAAATCGGGTGTGAGATAATTCAGATTCTGCATCTTGGCCGAACCCTTCTGATCGTCGATGAAGAAGGAAGGCTTCGCGATTGGAAGGTCGGATTCCGCATTGGCCAAGGTGAAGGCATCGCCGGAAACGCCTTACTCGTTGGCGAAGATCACGATGCAGAGGATTTCGCCGACTGCCGTTTGCCTGTCGAGCTGATCGCCGAAATGACACACTTCCTCGACCTTGAAAAAACGCCGCTGCCGCCACCGGCATTCGGGTTCGCGGCCATCACCGACCTGAGCCCGGCAAGCATCGAGAAGGCGCGGGCCGAAGCACTGCGGGATCTGGAGCAACATCGCTGAACACAAACAACGCCGCCCCGCCGAGGGGCGGCCAATAGAAAGGACTTGGAAATGAAAATTCTCGAATCGCAGAACAAGGAATACGGTTTTTACGGAACGACGGCTCTTCATTGCCGCAGCACGGTCGACGCAAAATGGGAAACGGCCTTTTCGTGGGTGGCAGCGGCAATGCCGTCGTGGTCGCCGGAAAACATCCGGGATTTCCTCGACGGCCGCCCCGGTCGGCATCTTGCCGATGAACTCCACTGCCGTGGCAATATCGCCCTGATCGACCAGTCCCGCTGGCTCCGGTCCATGTATGAATTCGCCTTGGAAATCGGGATCGCCGACAAAACACCGGCCCTGGACCTGCGCATTCAGGCCGATGCCGAAGTCCGGAAGGCCGAAGAGTGTATCCGCAAGGCGGAGAAAATTTACATAGAAATACTGAAGCGATTTCCCTCGGACACCGGGGACGCATATGTGAAGGCCCTTAAGGAACACGCCGTGAGAGGCATCAACATGGCCAACTTCTTCTTCGGCGGCGAGTGAGAGCATGAAAGCCGCACTTATGCAAGTCGTGAGTGCGGCTTTTTCTCGAAAATTTGGAGAAATTATTATGCCCTCCGGCAGCAGGTCAGCGCATATAATTTTGCCCACAGCGGCGCAGAAACGCCCCAACGTCCGATTATGCGGGGGTGGGCCGAACCGGCCTGATGGTGGTAATAAAAAACTCGCGCGACAGCGGGCTGTCCGGGCCGGAAAACGGCATTCAGAATTTTTCGATATTTCATTGGTAGTCAACTTGCTATATCGAAAAGTCCATGCTTATATATGGGGCGTGCGAAACAGACGGATTTTTAACGAAAGGAGAACCATGTATAGCCCGGTTCTTTACTTCGCCTACGGGTCCAACATGAACCCGCTCCGGATGGGGCAGCGGTGTCCGGGCGCTACCGCGCTCGGCGTCGCTACCCTGCGGAACTACCAGATCGCCGAACGACTTTATGCCGACATCGATTTTGAGGAGAGAGCCGAAGTCGAAGGGGTGCTTTATCTGATCACAGAGCGGCATCTGCGGTCGCTGGACGCCCGCGAGGGATACCCGAAGGTCTACCGCAGGATATGGGTTCCCATTGAATTCAATGGAGAGACCTATCTGGCGGTCACCTACGAGATGACCTTCATGACCAAGGCGGCCAGAAATGGGAAACGATATTCCGAAGAATACCGAAAACTCTGCTCGGAAGGAGCGAGATTCTATCGCGTAAAAAACAATTTCACCACAAGGAGGAAAAGACCATGAACACAGTCCAGATTATCGCGTATGGAACGCTGATGACCGGAGAAAGCAACCACCGCTACTGCCGGAATGCCGTCAGCATCCAGCCTTGCACGATCACGGGAACGATCTACGACACCGGCTGGCATTTCCCGGCCTTCCGGCCGGAGGGCGACACCACGGTCCACGCGGAGCTGATCGAGATCCCCATCGCCGACTGGCCCGCAATGGACCGGCTGGAGGGTTACCCCAGGCTTTACGACCGGATGCTGGTCCCGGCGACGCTGGAGGACGGCAGCACGGTCGAGGCGTGGGTTTACGTGATGAACACTATTCCAGCGCAGGCGAAGGTCATTGCCAGCGGCGACTGGAAAAACAGAGAGTGAGGGCATTATGGTGAATACGGTTTTGATCGAACAGACCGGGAAGAACATCAAACTCGCGGAGGCCGTGGTTCTGGCGGTGCTTTTTGCCAGCATCGCGGCCGGGCTGGGCGGGATGTATCTCTCGCTCACGCTGGGGATCGTGATGTTCATCCTCGCCGGGATCGCGCTCGTCGGCTTCATGGCGGTCCGCGTCTGGCGCTGGTGGATGCACGGATGACGCGGCGGGAGGACTCAATGCGCGAGCAATGCATCGACTGCGCCTTTTTCTCGGAGGAGAACCCGGACGAGGGCTGCGGGGAAATGTGCTTCCTTGATCCCGACCGGCCGGTCGAGATCAACTACTCCGATCCGGCCTGCCAGAACTTTGAATTGAGCGAATCGGCGGCCGCAGAACGGCGCAAAGCCCCCGGCGAACTGTAAGCGAACACTTTATTTGGAGGAGACACAAATGAAAGAGAAAACAATATGGCATCCCGCCACGGAATTTCCGGAAAGCGGCGCGTATGTTCTGGTCGTGTACAACGGCCGCCTTCGGGAGCAGACCGTAAATCAGAAAATCCTGGCGGACTTCTTCGAGACCAGCCACGGAGATCACGCGATGGCTGTCGGACATTTCCATCCGACCTTTGGAGACGCCCTTGACAAACGGACTCACATACCGGAAGTGAAATACCCGAGAAAAACACCGCAGACAAACGCGGCAATCGTGGACAATGTTGGTCACCCGGTGGACTTCTGGCGAGATGTGAAATGCTGGGCCTACGGGAAAGACATCTATGCCCTGATCCCGAAGCCACGATAAATTTTCGTTCGCGCCTTCACTTTTAGCCCAACTGATGCTATATTACAATATGAACATTACGGAGTTTTCATGCCCACGTTTCATAATCAATTCCAGCCCCGTGCCACCCGCGCGACTGTCTATCAGCTTCGTGCCGATGTCCTGTGTCCGGACGGCATGGAGAGCGCTTTTTCCCGGATCATCGACCTGATCCTGCCATTTGTCGCAAAATCCCTGTATGCAAAACTTCCGCCCGAGGCGGCGCAGCACCGCAGTTTCGAGATTTTCAATGAAGACCGCCTGTGCGAGTGTGTCGCCGTCCCGGAACGGATGCTGTGGGCGATCCGCTTCAGGTTCCCCAGCAAGGATGAGACGGTATGGTATTACGACGTCTCTCTGGTCCGGGAAGATGACCGGCTGCTGTTCGGAATGAAGATCGATACGGCTTTCGGGGCCGACATCCGGGCTTTACAGGCGAAACTGCCGCTGGCCGAGTCTTTGCTCGGGAGCGGCCTTTTGGCGCAGAACAGGCCCGTTACGGCCAATCTGTGGCCGGTCAACACGCCGGAGGACGTTGCGGATCTGGTCGCGCTGCTGGAAGCCCCGCGCCGGTCGCTGCCAGTGATCGTCATTTCCGCCGTAAACCGGTATGCGTGGCGGTTAACGCCCTCAGCGCCCGAGTATCTGGTCAACGCCGAGTATCTGGCGAACCGGGTCAAGGGTTACGCCATTGTCGCGCGGATCAATTTTCAGAGCGCGTATGCCCTGACCGAAGCGGTCGGCAAGAGCTGGTCCGTTTACGACGGGGCCTGCCGGACCTATTTCCCGAAGATCGATTTCGACAACGGTTCCCCTGCACACCATCCCTGCAACCTGAAAGACAAGATCTGGTTCTGGAACTACGGCGACGAGCGCGGCGAGCGGGCCTACACTTCGTTCCTGATCGACACGGCGCATCGGGTCGCGTCCACCAGCCGCACCGATTGGACCGGTCTGTATTTTGTGCCGGACGCCCGGATTCTGGCCGCCGAACTGGAAATGGCCCACGCCGCCCATCTTGCCAACGCCCCGGAGCGGGAGCTGGCGATGCAGAACCACATTGCTGCCCTTCAGCGGAAGCTCCAGACGGCGGAAGATGAGAACGCCGACTGGTTGACCGAGCTGGAGAACGCGACCGCCGAGGCCGAATACTACAAGCAGGAAAACGCGGCGCTCCGGCTGCGGCTGGACGCCCTCCGCGCACACCTGTTCCGGCAGAACGGCGAATCGCCGGACGCGGAGATCCCGATTCCGGACAGCTACAAAGAGATGAGCGAGTGGGTAAAAGAACACCTCGCCGGGCGGCTGATCCTGCATCCCCGCGCTGAACGGGCGCTCTCCAAGGCGGAGTATTCCGAGGTCGGGATGGTTTACCGGGCCTTACTGATCCTCGCCAACGAATACCGGGATTCCCGGATGGGCGTCGGCTCAGACGAGGCTTTTCGGGATGTGCTCGCCCAATACGGCATGAATTTCTCCGGGTCCATCGACAAGAGCCGCGCCGGTCAGGAGGGTGAAGCCTACTACGTCAAGTATCCCATCGGCTCCTCGCAGCGCGTGTTCCTGCAGTTCCACATCGTCAGGGGGAACTCCCGCGAGGACCGCTACTGTATGCGGATCTACTTCTTCTGGGACGAGGACACGAATCAGGTCGTCGTCGGCTGGCTGCCGTCACACCTCAGCAACAGGATTTCGTAACTTCCCGCGAGAATCCGCCATCAGCGGCTCTCTGCCCCTGCTTTTTTGTTTGAAAAGACAAATATTCGATTTGATTTTGCTTTTTCGAGGCTGTATATTACAGTGTTGTCATGGATTTCACCAGGATATGGGCGAGCTGTAATGAAGGTAAGTTACAAGAAGTTGTGGAAATTGCTGATCGACCGCGATATGTCGCGCACTGAGTTGCGGCTGCGGGCGGGAATCAGTTCTGTTTCTCTGGCGAAACTCGGCAAGGATGAAGGCGTGACCACAAATGTTCTCGTGAAGGTTTGCTCTGCATTGGACTGCAATATTGGTGATATCATGGATGTCGTGCCGGAAAGAGGGAAAAAATGAAAGAAAAACCCCTTCTGATACAGGTGTCGGACATTAGGCGTCCGGGGTTCGGTTTTATTTTTTTCGCGCGAACTTCCGATAATTTTGTGTTATGAGAACCAAAGAGGTGATGCATGGCTCATTGGCTTAACAAAAAGGAAATGACTGAAGAAGATATCAAACTTCAGTTCATTACGCCTGCCATCCAGAAGAAATGGGGGCTCGACTGCATTACTATGGAGACGAAGGTGCAGTTGACGGACGGGAAGATCAATCTCCGTGGCAACATCGCTTTTCGGGAGTCTCCCAAAAAGGCGGACTATGTCTTGTATCAGTGCGCCAATAATCCCATTGCCATTGTCGAGGCCAAGGACAACAATCATTCAGTGTCTTACGGCATCCAGCAGGCGAAGGAATATGCAAAGATGCTGGATGTTCCTTTCGCTTACAGTTCCAATGGGGATGCTTTCTGTGAATTTGATTTTCTGACCGGGCAAGAGCGGCAATTCGGTCTCGACGAATTTCCCTCTCCGGAAGAATTGATCGCTCGGTACAGACAGGAAGCGAATCTAAGCCCGGAAGAATTGTCCATCATCACGCAGCCTTACTATTCCAGTCAGGAAACCTACCCGCCCCGCTATTATCAGCAGGTGGCAATTAACCGGACGCTGGATGCCATCGCCCGCAAGCAACAGCGGATTTTGCTCGTGATGGCGACGGGCACGGGAAAGACCTACACAGCATTCCAGATCGTATATCGGCTGTTAAAAAGCGGCATGAAGCGAAAAATCCTGTATCTCGCCGACCGTAATAATCTCGTCGATCAGTCTATCGAACAGGACTTTTCACCGCTTTCCAAAACCATTCACAAGGTGGATGTCAGCAAAGACACCCCGGCCACGATCACCAGTTACGAGGTTTACTTTGCGCTCTATCAACAGCTGATCGGTGACAACGGGGCGAAACATTACGAGAGCCTCTTCAAACCAGAATTTTTTGATCTTGTGATTGTGGACGAGTGCCATCGCGGATCGGCGGCCGAGGACAGTCAATGGCGAACCATTTTGGAATATTTCACCGGCGCGACACAGATCGGAATGACGGCTACGCCCAAAGAAAACAAATACATTTCCAATATCGATTACTTCGGCGACCCGCTTTATTCCTACAGTTTGCGGGAGGGCATAGAGGACGGCTTTTTGGCTCCATTCCGGGTTATCAATGTCAAAACCAACATCGGAGATGGCTGGCGTCCGGTTCACGGGCAGCGTGACATTAACGGCGTGTTGATTGAAGACCGGATTTACAACAACAGCGATTATGATTATACCATCATCATTCAGGATCGCATAGATGAGGTTGCCAGGGAAATTACAGCATACCTCAAAAGCACTGACCGGATGGCAAAAACAATTGTGTTCTGCGCGAATGAGGACCACGCTGAAAGAATGCGGCAGGCCCTCGTCCAATGCAATGCGGATATGGTTCAGAAGAACGCCGACTACGTTGTCCGAATTACCGGCAGTGATGTTTATGGCAAAAAGAAGCTGAAACCCTTCATTTCGGTGGGGGCAAAATATCCCGTGATTGCAACGACCTCTGAATTGCTTTCGACCGGGTCTGACTGCAAGATGACCAAACTGATCGTGCTGGATCAAACCATCGGTTCCATGACCAAATTCAAGCAGATCATCGGTCGCGGCACACGTCTGCGGGAAAAAGATAACAAGACCCACTTTGTGGTGATGGACTTCCGCAATGTCACACGGCTTTTTGCCGATCCCGAATGGGATGGTCCTATCGAACAGGACCCGGATTGGCCGCCGAAGGGCGTACAACCGCCCGGACCGTTGCCTCCCGGCCCAATTGATCCTCCGCCCGGTCCGGTCGATCCTCCGCCTCCAAAGGAGAAGCCCATCGTGGATGCCAACGGCTGCAGGGTGAAGATAATCAACAAGACCGTCTCCGTTTACGATACGGACGGCAAGTTATTGCGGCAGGAGGATATCATCGACTATACCCGCTCCAACATCGTTGGCGAGTATGCATCTTTGGCGAATTTCATCAGCAGCTGGACGCAGGAGGAGAAAAAGGAGAAAATCCGTGATCTTCTGCTGGAGCGGGGCATCAACTTGGATGAAATGAAGAAAGAAAAAGGCATGGAAAATGTCGATGATTTCGATTTCATCTGCCATGTCGCCTTCGATCAGAAGCCACTGACCCGACGTGAACGGGCCAACAACGTCAAAAAACGCGACTTCCTCAGCAAATACAGCGGAGCTGCCAGGGCTGTTCTGGAAGCCCTGCTTGAGCATTATGCCAATGTCGGCATTTACGATATGAAGCCGATTCAGGTGCTGGAGCTTGATCCGTTCAACAAAATCGGCAGCAAAGCCCGTATCGCGCAGTTGTTCGGCGGGCGGGAGGCATACCTTGCCGCTTTCCGCGAACTTGAAAATGAACTCTATCAATTTGCAGGATAAACATGAGCAATATCTCCAACTTTGTCAAACGCATCCGCGATATTATGCGGAACGACTCCGGCATCAACGGCGACGCCCAGCGGATTGAGCAGATCGCTTGGATGCTCTTTCTGAAGGTTTACGATTCAAAAGAGCTGGATTGGGAGATGGACGATGAGAACTACGAGTCCATTATCCCGGATAACTGCCGCTGGCGGAATTGGGCGCACGATGACCGGACCGGCAAAGTCATGACCGGAGATACTCTGCTGGATTTTGTCAACAACACCCTCTTCAAAACCTTGAAGGGACTTGCCGTCAACACTTCCACACCCATCCGGAAATCCATTGTCAAAACGACCTTCGAAGACGCAAACAACTACATGAAGGACGGAGTCCTGCTGCGGCAGGTGATCAACACCATAGACGAACTTGATTTGACCGACTATGAGGAAAGCCACGCATTCGGCGAAATTTACGAGTCCATCCTCCGCGAACTTCAGAGCGCCGGTTCGGCCGGTGAATTTTACACGCCTCGTGCAGTTACGGATTTCATGGCCCAGATGATCGACCCGCAGATCGGGGAAAAAGTCGCGGATTTCGCCTGCGGAACCGGCGGCTTCCTGACCAGCTGGCTGAAGGCATTGGAGCCCAAGGCCACCGACACGACCAAACGGCAGCAGTATGATGAATCCATTTTTGGCGTTGAAAAGAAACAGTTCCCTTATATGCTGTGCATCACCAATATGCTTTTGCATGGCATCGACACCCCCGCGATCTATCACGACAATTCGCTGACTCACGATGTCCTCGACTACAGAGAAGAGGATTGCTTTGATGTGATCCTGATGAATCCCCCGTATGGCGGCAGCGAAAAATCGGAGGTGAAGAATCACTTCCCCACCGAACTTGCCAGCAGTGAAACCGCAGATTTGTTTATGTCCGTCATTATGTATCGGCTGAAACAGGGCGGGCGGTGCGCGGTGATTTTGCCGGACGGCTTCCTTTTCAACACGGAGCCGACCAAGGTCGCCATCAAAAAGAAACTGCTTTCCGAGTTCAATCTGCACACGGTGATCCGTATGCCGCACAGTGTTTTCTCTCCGTACACATCCATCACGACCAATATTCTGTTCTTCGACCGCACTGAGCCGACCACGGAAACATGGTTTTACCGGCTTGATATGCCGGAGGGCTACAAGCATTTCTCGAAAACCAAACCGATGAAACTGGAGCACTTCGCCCCGGTAGTCGAATGGTGGAACAATCGGCGGGAGATCGCCGAAGAAGGCTTCGACAAAGCAAAGAAATACACCATTGCCGAATTGCGGGCCCGAAATTACGATATCGACCTTTGCAAATATCCCCACGAAGAAGAAGAGATCCTGCCGCCGAAAGAACTGATTCAGCAATATCAGGAAAAACGTGCAAGCCTCAATGCGGATATTGACCGGGTTCTGGCTGAAATCTCATCCATCCTTGGGATCAGCCCGGACGAACTGCCCGGAGAAGGTAATTCGAAATGAACGCGCAACAGCTGAAAAACTCCATCCTTCAAATGGCGGTCCAAGGAAAACTTGTTCCGCAAGATCCCACCGATGAACCTGCAAGTGTTCTGCTGGAACGGATCAGGGAGGAAAAAGAAAAACTGATCAAAGCTGGCAAGATCAAGAGGGAAAAGAACCCTTCTGTGATTTTTCGTGGTTCCGATAATTTGCCTTATGAGAAAACCGGCAAAGAAACCCGCTGCATTGCGGAGGAAGTCCCCTTCGAAATCCCCGACACATGGGAGTGGGTGAGGTTTGTCAATCTGGTAAAATATGCTATGGGGAAAACGCCCCCGCGAAAAGATTCCGACTATTGGGACGATCCGGTGTTCTATTGGATATCAATAGCCGACATGATCCCCAATGGACATATAGAATCGACCAAAGAAAAAGTAAGTGCCATTGCGAGCAAACAGATATTCAAAGAAAGAATTACACCAGCTGGCACTCTTCTAATGAGTTTCAAATTAACTGTCGGACGGGTTTCAATTACCGATATAGCGAGTTACCATAACGAAGCAATAATTTCAATATATCCATTCGTTGATGATGAGAAGCTGATTACAGAGTTCCTCTTTCACACACTCCCGTTTTTGTCGACTATGGGCGAAACCAAAACAGCGATTAAAGGAAATACTCTCAACTCCGATAGTCTGGATGCACTTTTAATTCCGCTCCCGCCCCTTGCGGAGCAGAAGCGCATCGTGGCGAAAATCGAGGAACTGCTGCCGCATCTGGAGGATTACGACCGGGCGGAAACGCGAGTGTCGAAACTCAATGCGGAATTCCCGGAGCAGTTGAAGAAATCCATTCTGCAATGGGCGATCCAGGGGAAACTCGTGCCGCAGGACTCGAACGACGAACCGGCGAGCGTGCTGTTGGAGCGCATCCGGGCAGAAAAAGCGAAGCTCGTCAAGGCCGGGAAAATCAAAAAGGACAAGAATGAATCCGTCATTTTCAGACGGGATAATTCTCATTATGAGAAGTTAAACGGAAATGAGCGCTGCATCGATGATGAAATCCCGTTCGAAATTCCCGGTTCATGGATTTGGGTAAGGCTGAACAGCATCTACAATTTCATTGATTACAGAGGAAAGACCCCGACAAAAATCTCAACAGGAATACCTCTCATCACGGCTAAAAACATTAAAATCGGTTACATTTCTCATACTCCCGCTGAATTTATAAGCGAAGCTGAATTTAGCGAAAGAAAAAGTCGGGGAATTTCTCAAAAAGGGGATATATTATTTACGACAGAAGCCCCTCTTGGCAACGCAGCACTTGCTGATATTGATAATTTTAGCACTGGCCAACGGATTATAACTTTGCAACAATATGGAAATTCAAACCATTTGGATAACAAATTAATCTTATCTTTTATTCTTTCTCCATATTTCCAAGTGGAATTAAAGAACAATAACACTGGGACAACTGTCGCAGGGATCAAAGCAGCAAGGCTAAAGCAATTATTGCTTCCCATCCCGCCTCTTGCAGAACAAAAACGCATTGTTGCGGAAATCGAGAGGATATTCTCGCTTCAGCAGACAATGCGCGTTCGTGATTTTACCAGGTAACAACCTTATCTACGATGGTCCGTTGTTCAGTTGCGGTTTTGCGCAGATAAATTCTGGTCGTTTCAATGCTTTCATGCCCCATCAGATCGGCGAGAAAAGCGATGTCATTACAGCGTTCCAGAAAGCTCTTTGCAAAACGATGGCGAAACGAATGCGGGTAGACGACCACGGGGTCCAGTCCATACCGGATCGCCAGTTTTTTCAACTGTCCGGAAATTCCGCGAGTTGTGATCCGTTCGGAATAGCGGTTAAGAAAAACAAAACCGCTGTCGCGGCGTTTTTCCTGAATCAGCCATTCCAACGCCTCTTTTTGCAAAGCCGACGGGATGTATATCCTTCGGAGTTTTCCTCCCTTGGAATACAGATCCAAATATCCAAGCCGGACGTGTTCCACCTTTAATTGGATCAACTCGCTGACTCTTGCGCCGGTGGCGGCGAGGAAACGGATAACAAAATACCAGAAGGTTTCCCGATCCCGTTTCAGGCATTTTTTGAAATAAGTGTAATCCGCCTCGCTGATTACATTCTCCAAAAATGCCTTTTGCTGCACACGGACAAACGGTAGTTTCCATTTTCCTCTGTTGATGCTTTCCAGATAGCAATTCATGGCACGCAAGCGAAGATTCACGGTCTTCGGCTTGTAATTCTCCACCAGCCAAACCTTGTAAGCACGCAGTTCCTTGGGGGCGACTCCATCGTATTGTGCGGCATACTGCCTCACGGCGAAAAGATACGATGCGATGGTGTTTTCTGAGAGATTTGTAGCTCTCAAGTGTCTTTCGAATTCTTTTATCATAGTGAAAGACCTCCTTTCTCTATGATAAAATACTATCGAAAGCCGGTAGGTCAGCCAGTAAATTTACGGAATAAATGCTCTATCGCATCAACAATGCGTTTCTGTTCCGCAAGGGGTGGGAGGGGAAATAATAGGGCGTGCAGGGCGTTTGACGACAACCCTTGGATACCGATTCCTTTTCCCCCGATTAAGCCAGTTGATTTATAAAAGAAAAACAAATAGTAGAAAAAACGTGTGCATATTTTCGCATAAGAGCGCAAACGATGTATGTGATTTTGGATGAGAATTGAACTATCAAAATTCCAGATCGCAGCACGGCCGAAATCGCCGCCCTCACACACCAAAAGATCCCCGTTCCGCACAGTACACTTATCTATCTCGGTATCGGTAAAGAACATCTCTTTCAGTTTTTCAAGTTCGAAGCGATCCCAATACAAATTTGATGTTGTAATATATTTCAAAAGCTGTCCGCTTCGATTCGACGCATTCAGGGCTTTACCCGTGTTATGCTGAAATACTTCTCCGCACCTCACCCACTTCCACGAATCCGGAATTTCGAAGGGAATTTCGTCGTCGATACAACGCTCAACACCGTTCAACTTCTCATAATGAGAACTCGATCAAGCAAAAAAACGTTTTATGAGCTCATCCCATTGAATCAGAATTCGGCGCTGTTCTTGCGCAGGTGGTAAAGGAATCAGTAAATCACCAAGGATTCCGTGATTCAAATTATTCATGGTCGTTCCAACAGCCTTTTCCAAGAGTGCTTCACGAATGTATGGTGACGCAAGCAAAAAGACAAGGTAATCTGGTAAAAGAGCGGCATTTGTTGTAACAAAAAAACACCCTGTGCCACAAAGCCATCCCGCAGCATTGTCTGGAACAACCGCGCTCCGCCCCAATTCCCCCCTGCGGCCAATAATAACATCTCCGGAGAATAGCTTATATGATCGTAAGCGTTCGGCCGTTTCAATCGAAACTTTTTTAATTCCGACATCGGAAATCTGAGTCCCCTCTATGTTAGCGGGATTTACCAAGGGGACACCAGATTCAACGTAGTCCGATTTATGCAACATACTCCCAAATGGCCCGGTTGATGCCTGCTTCAACAACTCCTTCAACTTTACCCATGACCAGGACAATGGAATTTCAAATGGCAATTTGTCATCCAGACAGACTTCTTTTCCATCGTGCACGGTGTAATGAGAATTATCCCGTCTGAAAATGACGGACTCATTCTTGTCCTTTTTGATCTTTCCAGCCTTGAAGAGCTTCGCTTTTTCGGTGCGGATGCGGTCAAGCAGAACGCTCGCCGGTTCGTCGGTGGGGTCCTGCGGCACGAGCTTTCCTTGGATCGCCCACTGCAGAATGGATTTCTTCAGCTGCTCTGGGAATTCCACATTGAGTTTCGTTACCCGCGTTTCCGCCCGGTCGTAATCCTCCAGATGCGGCAGCAGTTCCTCGATTTTTGCCACGATGCGCTTCTGTTCCGCGAGAGGCGGCAGGGGGAAGATAATATGCAGTATGTCATCTCGCGATATTCCTGGAATCATGCTACGAGCTACAGCATTGAGATTTGTGATATATGAATTCAAATATAAACAAATGTATTTGGAGTAATCGCAACACAATGGTGTTATGGCCATAACCTGTCGCGCAATGTGAGCACTGTTATGCGAAAGGAATGCCATCTCTCCAACCGTCCCTTTGCAAGTAATTAACAAATCGCCTTGGTGTGCGATGGACTTAGGGTATTGTGTCCAGCGGTTTATGATCAAATTCCCATTGAGAAAATTGCTGGCCCCGGTAATATAAGGGACTCCTTGATTTTTATCATTATATTTCTCTGGAGTAAGGTCTTGACCAGATTGTAAAACAATAATTTCTTTGAGCCGCACCCATTCCCACGAATCCGGAATGTCGAAAGGTATTTCGTCGGCAATACATCGGGGCTCTTTGCCGATTTTCTCATAAGGCAAATTATTGGAATCTTGCACAAGGACTTAACGTGTCTTCCATTGACAAAAATGTCCTGCAATGGTATATTACAGAGGTGGTTATTGGAAATAATACTTTGAAAGCAAATTCGAAGGAGGAGAACATGCTGGACACGATACTCGGGGCGATGATCGGCGTTGCACTGGCATCGGACGGGATCACGGTCAAGACCGTTGACCTGCACGAGAAAGCGCAGATCGACAAAGTGCTGGAAATCGCCAACACGATCAATTTCCTCGGGCGGACGCTTCCTGCCGATACCGATATAACCGACTCGGTGATCGAACTGAAAGCGCAGTTCGACCAGATCGACGGGGATGCGATAAAAGATCCGGTCGGCCGCGCGAATTACGATGCCGTGAAAACGTTCTTTGACACCCACCTTGGATGACCGTTCCCATGAGACTTCTCTGCCTGTCAGATCTGCATTTGCGCTCGGAAGCGGTGGTCGCGGCCATCGACCGGAAGCGCCTGTCGCCGTTTCTGGCGCAAATTGCGGCGACTGTGGCCGAGGTTTCCCCGGATGCCGTTGTGGTGACGGGGGACTCCGTTTCCCCGGCCCAGGTGCGCCTGCTTTCCGCAACGCTGCGGACGTTCATCCCGGCCGACCTGCCGGTGGTCGCCACGCTGGGGAATCACGAGTTCTGGGGCCGCACCTTCGAAGACACGCTGGCGAAGCTGAAGGAGCAGACGCTGGCCGATCCGAACATCTTTTATCTTGACCTGATCGGCGCGGTCGAACTCGACGGGGTGAACTTCGTCGGAGGGACACTGTTCTTCGACGGCTCAATGCGGATTCGGGACAATCAGCGGGTCGATGACTGGGACGGCTGGCAGGACTGGCGCATCTTTGACATTGAATCCCGTTATATGGAAATCAACGCATATTACGTTGACATGATCCGGGCGAAGATGAAGCCTGGAATGCCGACTGCGCTTTGCACACATCACGTGCCGCACGTCCGGCTGAACGGGCACGAGCCGAGTCATTACAGCTTTTACACCGGCATGAAGGATCTGGTCCACGAGCTGCCATTCGACCCGATGTTCAACAATTACCTGA
>Ga0310690_10005794_pt1 | contig 16569 bp, 13 predicted proteins | sample AusTroGonzalo_MG_2_FD_207661 | JGI IMG/M metagenome (GOLD analysis project Ga0310690, IMG submission 207661) | Bovine rumen microbial communities from tropical cattle in Woodstock, Queensland, Australia - Gonzalo_04 (v2) (version 2) | ecosystem: Host-associated > Mammals > Digestive system >... | reverse complement strand
TTTGAAACGGCATTCCTTAACCAAAGACAAATTGGATATAAATGTGCGTTACCGTAATCAAATAAAAAAGCAAAGGAGAAATAATGTGCTTAGTATGACGAAGAGCGAAAAACAGGTAATGGAACTACTGTGGCAAGCTGAACGCCCTCTGTCCTGTACCGAGATCGTCGAGATGTCGCCGGACAAGACATGGAAGGACAGCTATGTCCATTCACTGATCAAGTCGCTGTTGAAGAAGGGAATTGTTACGATCGGTGCGTTTGAGCTGGTATCGCGCAGCTATGCACGGAAGTTTGCGCCTATGGTCAGCTATGACGAATATGTCTTGTTGTCGGATTATACGGAAGATCAGTTAAATGATACCGACAGGATGATCGGTTTAATCAGAAAGATATTGGAGCTTTCGGATACAGAAGAACTGAAAAAGCGCTTAAAAACGATGGTTTGATGCAAGATGCAGAGCCGGGGGAGCGATGTGGATTACGCTCCTTCGGCTTTTTGCATTCTGACAGACTGCAGAGCCGGTTGGTAATTTTCATAAAAAACCGGTCGAAAATCTGTCATATTCACAAGAACGGCAGGAGGGCTTTCTCCTTGAATTCAAGCGGTCTTTCAGGTATAATAAATATGTATATTCTCTCGGCGGATGCCGCAGCGACAGGGAGGCGTAATCATGAAACGATATATTATGGCGCTCGACTCGGGTACGACCAGCAACCGATGCATCCTCTTTAACCGCGAGGGCGAGATTTGCAGCGTCGCGCAGAAGGAATTCACCCAGTATTTTCCGCAGCCGGGCTGGGTGGAGCATGACGCGAACGAGATCTGGCAGAGCCAGCTCTCCGTCGCCCGTGAGGCGATGCGCAGGATCGGCGCGAGCTATGACGAGATCGCCGCGATCGGCATCACCAACCAGCGTGAGACCACCGTCGTCTGGGATCGCCTGACGGGTCAGCCGATCTGTCACGCCATCGTATGGCAGTGCCGCCGCACCGCCGATTATACCGACTCCCTGAAGGCCAAGGGACTGGAGCGTTCGATCAAGAAAAAGACCGGACTCGTCATCGACCCGTACTTTTCGGCGACCAAGGTGCGCTGGATCCTCGAGAACGTTGAAGGTGCCCGCGAGCGTGCCGAGCGCGGTCAGCTCCTCTTCGGCACGGTGGATACTTGGTTAATGTATAAGCTGACCAAGGGACGCGTCCACGTCACCGATTATTCCAACGCCTCGCGCACCATGATGTTCAACATCAACACCCTTGAATGGGATAAAGATATATTGAAGGAGCTGGAGATCCCCGCCGCCATGCTGCCGGAGGTAAAGCCCTCGAGCTGTATCTACGGCGAGGCTGATCCCGAGTTCTTCGGCGGAGCGATACCGATCGCGGGCGCCGCCGGCGACCAGCAGGCCGCGCTGTTCGGCCAGACCTGTTACGATGAGGGCGAGGCAAAGAATACCTACGGCACCGGCTGCTTCATGCTCATGAATACCGGCGGCCGTCCCGTCTATTCCGAGAACGGTCTGCTTACCACCATCGCATGGGGGCTGGGCGGCAAGGTCACCTATGCGCTGGAGGGCTCCGTCTATGTAGCGGGCGCCGCGATCCAGTGGCTGCGCGACGAGCTGAAGATCATCGACGGCTCTCCCGACAGCGAATACTTCGCCACACGCGTCAAGGATACCGCCGGATGTTATGTGGTGCCGGCCTTCACCGGCATGGGCGCACCGTACTGGAACCCCCACGCCCGCGGTGCGATCATGGGACTGACCCGCGGCGTGAATAAATACCACCTGATCCGTGCGACGCTGGAGTCCCTCGCCTTTCAGACGAACGACGTTCTCCACGCGATGGAGCTCGACTCCGGCATCCATCTGAGCTCGCTGAAGGTGGACGGCGGCGCGAGCATGAATAACTTCCTCATGCAGTTCCAGGCCGATTTGATGGACGCGCCCGTCTGCCGTCCGCAGTGCGTCGAGACCACCGCCATGGGCGCGGCATATCTCGCGGGCTTGGCGGTCGGCTTCTGGCAGGATAAGGAGGACGTCCGCAAGAACTGGGTCATCGACCGAGAGTTCACCCCTTCCATCACTCCCGAACAGAGAGAGAAAGAGCTCACCGGCTGGCAGAAGGCCGTACGGGCGGCGATATTCTGGTCGGAGCTTTGAGTGAGGTATTAGGAATCTGTGAAAGAAAATATTGTTCTTTTAAAGAGCAAGAGATTTGCTGTCAGAATAGTGCATCTTTATCAATATTTGACTGCAGAACAAAGAGAATATGTGACAGCAAAACAATTACTGAAAAGCGGAACGAGCATAGGAGCTAATGCTGCAGAGTCCACTTGCGCAATCAGCGAAAAGGATTTTATTGCAAAGATTTATATTGCATTCAAAGAATGCGCCGAAACTGCGTATTGGTTGGAATTGCTATATGACACGAACTGTATTAATGAGAGAGAGTATCAGTCTATTATGAGTGATTGTCAGGAGTTAAGGAAGTTGTTGTCTGCGATTTCTAAGACAGCCAGAGAGAAACAGTAAGGGGAAAACGGGGATTAATTCCTCATTCCTCATTCCTAATTTGAAGGAGCAGATTATGACTTACGATATTATTATCATCGGCGCGGGAGTCATCGGCTGTGCCGTTGCGCGGGAGCTGAGCAGGTATCAGGCTAAGATACTCGTGCTTGAGAAGAATTCCGATGTCTGTGAGGGCACGTCAAAGGCGAACAGCGCCATCGTCCACTCCGGCTATGACGCGAAGAACGGCACCCTCATGGCGCACTATAACGTCCGCGGCAACGCCATGATGGACGAGGTCTGCCGCGAGCTGGACGTTCCCTTTAGGCGGATCGGCTCGCTGACCGTCTGTACGGACGCGGATAACCTGCCTCGTCTGGAGGAGCTTCGCCTGCGCGGTGAGCGCAACGGCGTACCGGATCTCAGGGTGCTCAGCCGTGACGAGGCGCTCGCGATCGAGGCGAACCTTGCCGACGGAGTTGTCGGTGCTTTGTACGCGCCTACGGCGGGCATCATCTGCCCCTTCAAGCTGACCGTCGCCTACGCTGAGAACGCCGCTGTCAACGGCGCTGTGTTCCGCTTTGACGAGGCGGTGCGGAAGGTTTATCCCGACGGCGGTCTGTGGCATATCGTCACCGATCAAGAGGAATATACCGCCCGCGCGGTGGTCAACGCCGCCGGCGTTTATGCCGACGAGCTGAATAATACGGTCAGCTCCCGCAAGCTCCGTATCACTCCCCGCCGCGGCGACTATATCCTGCTCGACCGCGCGGCAGAGGGTCATGTGCGCCACACGGTCTTTCAGCTTCCGACAAAGTACGGCAAGGGCGTTCTCGTGACCCCCACCGTCCACGGCAACACCATCGTCGGTCCCACCGCCGTCGATATTGAGGATAAGGAGAATACCGCCACCACCGCCGCGGCGATCACCGACGTGATCGCAAAGTCCGCGATCAGCATACGGAATCTCCCCACCCGGCAGGTCATCACCTCCTTTGCGGGGCTGAGAGCCCACGAGGACGGACATGAATTCGTCATCGGCGAGGCTGAGGGGGCAGAAGGCTTCTTCAACTGTGCGGGCATTGAGTCGCCCGGGCTGTCGTCAGCGCCGGCGATCGCGGTCGACGTTGCCGCCATGATCCGCGAGAAGCTGAACCTGAGCGAGAAGGTTGACTTCAACCCCGTGCGCAGAGATATATTGAACCCGAACACTCTGTCGCCGGAGGAGCACAACGCCCTGATCCGCGAGAATCCTGCCTACGGCACTATCATCTGCCGCTGCGAGTCAGTCACCGAGGGCGAGATCATCGACGCGATACGCCGTCCCGTCGGCGCACGCACCCTCGACGGAGTCAAGCGCCGCACCCGCGCAGGCATGGGTCGGTGTCAGGCGGGTTTCTGCAGCCCGAAGGTCATGGACATCCTCGTGCGCGAGCTGGGTATCGGCATGGAGGACGTTCGCAAGAGCGGTCCGGACGCCTACATCGTCAGCGGTCGGACAAAGGAGGACTGAGCATGGAGCGCTATGATATTGTCATCATCGGCGGCGGTCCCGCGGGACTGGCGGCCGCGATCTCAGCCTATGAGAACGGATGTGAGAGCGTGCTGATCCTCGAGCGCGATGCAGAGCTCGGCGGCATCCTCAATCAGTGCATCCACAACGGCTTCGGCCTGCATACCTTTAAGGAAGAACTCACCGGTCCCGAGTACGCCTATCGCTTCATCGAGCGCGTACAGGAGCTGAAGATCGCATATAAGCTGAACACCATGGTCATGGACATCTCGCCCGCGCGCGTCGTCACCGCGATGAACCGCGAGGACGGTCTGTTCGGGATACAGGCGGGGGCTGTGATCCTCGCCATGGGCTGCCGCGAGCGTCCCCGCGGAGCGCTGAATATCCCCGGCTACCGTCCCGCCGGCATTTTCTCGGCCGGTACAGCCCAGCGGCTGGTGAATATCGAGGGCTATATGCCCGGGCGTGAGGTCGTGATCCTCGGCTCCGGCGACATCGGTCTGATCATGGCGCGCCGCATGACGCTGGAGGGTGCAAAGGTCAAGGTCGTCGCCGAACTGATGCCCTATTCCGGCGGTCTGAAGCGCAACATCGTCCAGTGCCTCGACGACTTCGGCATCCCGCTGAAGCTCAGCCACACCGTGGTGGATATTGAGGGCAAGGAGCATATCTCCGCCGTCACCATCGCTCAGGTGGATGAGAACCGCCGCCCCATCCAGGGTACCGAGGAACGCTTCACCTGCGATACCATGCTCCTCTCCTGCGGGCTGATCCCCGAGAACGAGCTGAGCAAAGCAGCGGGCGTGACCCTTTCGCCGATTACCGGCGGTCCCGTAGTGAACGAGAGCCTGATGACCGACGTCGAGGGCGTTTTTGCCTGCGGCAACGTCCTGCACGTGCACGACCTCGTGGACTTCGTGTCCGAGGAGGCTGCCCGCGCCGGCGCAGTCGCCGCCCGCTATGTGCGGGGCGAGCTGAATAACGACGGCGATCGCATCATCACCCTGCGCGGTGAGGGCGGCGTGCGCTACACCGTTCCTACCACCGTGAACCTTGACCGCATGGACGATATGCTGACCGTGCGCTTTCGCGTCGGCGACGTCTACAAGGACGCCTATGTCAGCGTCTATATCGGCGGTGAGAGAGTACAGCATAAGAAGAAGCGCATCATCGCTCCCGGTGAGATGGAACAGGTCATCCTGCAGAAGAAGCTGCTCGCACAGTATTCCGACGCGGATACCGTGACGCTGAAGATAGAGTAAAAGCCTCCCTTTGGTAAAGGGAGGTGGGCTCGCATAGGCGAGCTTGGAGGGATTGTATCATTGTTTGAGCGAAAGCGAGTGACAAAATAATTATTGGTAACCGCCTTTGGCGGCAATACTGCAATCCCGCAGTCATTTTGCAAGCAAAATGCCGGCACCCTTTACCAAAGGGAGCCGTTGAAAGGACAAACCATGGAAAAAAGAGAACTCACCTGTATCGGCTGCCCGATGGGCTGCATGGTCACCGTAGAACTGAACGGCGGCGAGATCATCTCCGTCAGCGGTCACACCTGCCCCCGCGGCGAGATCTATGCCAAGAAGGAGGTCACCGCCCCCACGCGCATCGTCACCTCAACGGTGAAGGTCACCGGGGGCTCCCGAGAGCGCGTATCGTGCAAGACCGCCTCGGACATTCCGAAGGACAGGATCGCCGCCGTGATGGCGGACATCAACGCCGCCGCTGTCAAAGCTCCCGTGCGCATCGGCGACGTGCTGATCGAGAATGCCGCAGGCACCGGCGTGAACATTATCGCCACGAGCAACGCGGACTGATCCGTGCCGTTTTAGCGTATCGCAGTTGACAAAATGCAAGCGATACGCTATACTTTTCCCTTGATAATAGCTGTAAATCAGGTGATAATATTGTCTAAGTTCAAGGCGTTCCTGCAACGCAAGGATATTGAGATCAGCTTCAAGCGCTACGGCATCGATGCGCTGGGTGCGATGGCGCAGGGCTTGTTCTGCTCCCTGTTGATCGGCACGATCATCGGCACGATCGGCAGTCTCTCCGGCGTTCAGTTCCTCGTCGACGTCGGCGGCTATGCCAAGGCCGTTTCCGGCGTCGCGATGGCTGTTGCGATCGGTTACGCTCTCAAGGCGGCTCCGATGGTCCTGTTCTCACTCGCAGCGGTAGGTTATGCCGCCAACGAGATCGGCGGCGCGGGCGGGCCGCTCGCCGTGCTGGTGATCGCGATCATCGCCGCCGAGTGCGGCAAGGCCGTGTCGAAAGAGACGAAGGTCGACATCCTCGTCACCCCCGCCGTGACTATCCTCGCGGGCGTGGGACTGAGCGTACTGATCGCCGCTCCCATCGGCTATGCCGCCAGCGCCTTCGGCGAGCTGATCAAGGCTGCCGTCGAGCTGCAGCCCTTCCTGATGGGCATCGCGGTATCGGTGCTGGTCGGCATCGCGCTGACCCTGCCGATCTCCTCGGCCGCCATCTGTGCCGCGTTGGGGCTGACGGGTCTCGCGGGCGGCGCCGCTGTTGCGGGCTGCTGCGCGCAGATGATCGGCTTTGCGGTCATCTCCTTCAAGGAGAACCGCTGGGGCGGTCTGGTCAGTCAGGGACTGGGCACCTCGATGCTCCAGATGCCGAATATCATGAAGAATCCGCGCGTGTGGATCGCTCCGACCCTTTGCTCCGCGATCACCGGTCCGATCGCCACCTGTGTATTCAAGCTGCAGATGAACGGCGCCGCCGTGAACAGCGGCATGGGTACCTGCGGCATGTGCGGACCGATCGGCGTGATCACCGGATGGTTCACGCCCGCCGCAGAGGGGGTCTCCGCCATTACCCCGACCGCCTTCGACTGGATCGGACTCGCGCTGATCGCCGTCGTTCTGCCTGCGGTCATCACCCCGCTGCTGCACCTGCCGCTGAAGAAGCTCGGCTGGGTCAGGGACGGCGACCTGAAGCTCGCATAATCCAATCGAATCACGATAACGCCTCGGATCATCCGGGGCGTTTTTGTTAATGAGGAATGAAATTGGGCGATGCAGTATGATGGTAGGGGAGGGGCTCTGTCCCCTCCCGCTGGGTTTCTGTATCATCAATGCTTCCGGGAGGGCTCGGAGGACCTCCCCTACAAATATCCCACTTACGACGTGCTTTTCCGAAAGTCACACTTCTGTTTGTCTGATCTGCCACGATCCGTGAAAAGATTCCCGAAAAGTGCATACAAGCCCCGACAAGCCTGTCCCCGTACGACCGCTATAATGAGAACCACATAATCATGATACGCAAAAGGAATGTGATGTATGTCTGTTATCGAAGCTGTCAGAAGGGCTCCCTCTCCGGCTCGGGGACGCGGTCTGTCCGTAGGGCGGGAGGTCGCGGTACATATCGCCTACTTTCTGATCGGGCTGATCGTCCCGAGCGGCGCGATGCTCGGGTCGCTCTCGCCCTTCGGTGCGTCCTTTGCGGCGGCGGTGCCGTTCACCTATATGCCGGCGGGACTGCTGGGCGCGGGGCTGAGCTATCTGCTGTTCGCCGAGGTCGACGCCTTTCGCTATATCGCGGTGCTGATCGCCATCGGCGCGGTGCGCTGGGTACTGGGAGAGTTCAGGAAGCTGTCGCGATCCCGGCTCTTTCCGGCGGCGGTAGCCTTCATACCGGTATTGGCGACGGGCGTTGCGCTGACCTTCAGCAGCCGCAGCGAGGTGACCGAGACCTTTCGCTGCCTGGTCGAGGCGCTGATCGCCGCGGCAGGGGCGTATTTTATGAGCCGCACCGCAGCGCTCGCCGGCTCGCGGAGGGCACTGGGCGGCTTTAATCAGCAGGAGCTGGCGTGCCTGTCCATGACCGCGTGTATCCTGCTGCTGTCGCTGGGCGGGCTTCATATCGGCGCCCTCTCGGCGGGCAGGACGATCGCGGTGCTCAGCGTTCTGCTGTTCGCGCGCTACGGACTGGTCAAGGGCGGCAGCATCGCGGGCATCGCCACCGGCGTGGTGTTCTCACTCGCCGACAGCGACCGGATGTTCCTCTCGGCGGGTTATGCGCTGACGGGGCTGATGGGCGGTCTGCTCGCCCCGATGGGCAAGGCGGCCGTCGCCTTTGTCGCCCTGATCTGCAACACGATGACAGCCTTCGCTTCGCCCGATGACGGCATGGTGCTCAGCGTGCTGTTGGAGACGCTCGTCGCGGGCGGCATCTTCCTCCTGATCCCGAAGGAAGCGGGTCGGTGGGTGACGTCGATCTTCTCCGACGAGGCGGCGCAGCTTACGCAGGATGCGGTGCGGCGCAATGTGACCATGCGCCTGTCCCATTGCTCGCGGGCGCTCGCGAATGTATCCTCCTGTGTGAACGCAGTGTCCGAAAAGCTCACTCGCCTGTATGAGCCGGGGATGGAGCGCGTCTATGAGCGCGTGTGTGAGGATACCTGCAAGAGCTGCGGTCTGCGCGTCTATTGCTGGGAGAAGCAGCGCGATCTGACCGCCGACGACATGGCACGCATGGGAGAGATCCTGTGCGAGCGCGGCTACGTCAAGGAGCAGGACGTGGAGGATCGCTTCATGAAGCGCTGCTGTAAGTCCTCCGAGGTCGCCCGATCCCTGAGCCGCGCCTATCAGGAGCATCTGTCGCTCGAGGCCGCCCGCCGGCGGGTCGGTCAGGTGCGCTCGGTGGTGGCGGGACAGTTCGCCGGCCTGTCCGAGATCTTAGAGGATTTAGCCGAGGAGATCGAAGAGATCGACAGCTTTGACGCCGACGCGGCTGAGAAGGTGATCGCCGCTTTGAATTCGATCGGTCTGATGGTGGTGGACTGCTCTTGCCGCCGCCGTATCGGGCGGGGGATGAACGTCGAGATCGAACTCGCCGTCGGCAAGAAGACCGCCCTGTCCGCCTCTGTCCTGAGCCGTGAGGTCAGCCGCGCCTGTGCCAGACGCTTTGAGAGCCCTTCGATCAGCTTTGAAGGAGAACGCGCGCGGGTCACGATGAGCGAGCTGCCTCTCTATGACCTTGAGATCGGTTCCGCCCAGCACGTTTGTGACGACGGCGCACTGTGCGGCGACTGCCTGAACTACTTCAACAACGGCGAGGGCAGCACCGTGGCGATCCTGTCGGACGGCATGGGCAGCGGCGGCCGTGCCGCTGTGGACGCAAACATGGCGGTCAGCCTGATGACGCGGCTGTGCAAGGCCGGACTGAGCTACGACTGCTCTCTCAAGGTGGTGAATGCCTCCCTTATGATCAAGAGCGAGGAGGAATCCCTCGCCACCCTCGACCTGATCGACTTCAACCGCTTCACCGGCAAGCTCACCTTGATGAAGGCCGGCGCCTGTACCACCTATGTGCGCCGTTCATCCAAGCTGACGGCGAAGGACATCCCCTCCCTGCCGCTGGGCATCCTCAACGAGGCGCGCTTTATCAAGGAGGACGTCACGCTGTCGAAGGATGATATGATCGTGATGATCTCCGACGGCGCGATGATCGGCTCATGCGAGTGGATCGAAAAGCTCATCCTCTCGTGGCACAAGGGCTCCGCCGAGGATCTCGCCGCCCGCATCGTAGAGGACGCCCGCCGCCGCAGGCTGAATGACCGCGACGACGACATCAGCGCGGTCGTCCTGCGGGTGACGGAGAATGCATAATTATCGTTTGGACGGTTGACATCTGCTCTCTCAACAGGTATGATGATAGTATCAAGTTGAGGAGGTACAGATATGTCGGATATTTGCAGAAACTGCGGTGAAGAATTAACGGAAGGCGCGAAGTTCTGCGGCTCCTGCGGCGCAAAGGCGGAGCCCGCATCGCCTCCCGCCGAGCCTTTGGTGAGCGAACAGCCCGCCGATACCGCTCCCGAACCCAATACAGCCCCCGAACACCCCGCGGCTTATCCGCCGCCGGAATATGCCGTGCCGATAAGTGACGGCTATCAGCCGCCGCAGCCGGAGGGTTATGCTCCCGCCGGTCAGCCGACCCCGCCCTATTATGCGCCGAACGCTGTACCCCCGCAGGGTCAGTACGGTCAGCCTCCCTACGGCGCACCCCCGCAGGGTCAGTATGCTCAGCCTCCCTACGGCGCTCCGGGTTACGGCATGCAGCCCGCCCCGAAGAAGAAGAGCAAGATCGGCATCATCATCGGTATCATTATCGTCGTCATCGTTGCCGCGATCGCCGTCATTATCGTCGTGAGCAAGAACGCTTATGATAAGAATAAGACCCCGAACGGCGATACGAACAGCTCCGAGACCGGTACGACCGCAGAGACAGCCGCCGATCATCAGCCCGCCGGCGATGTGGGTTTTGACGAGCCCGAAGACGCGATCGCCGAGTATATCAACGGCATCGGAGCGCTGGTCAAGGGCGGCAGCACTTTCGGAGATATTATGAGCAGCTGCTATGAGTATCAGTACGCCGAATCCGACTATAAAGCCACGATCAAAGAAACGATCGAGGAGCAGAACGATACCGTGGGCAGCACCTTTGAGATGCTGTCTGCTTATGCCGATGACTTGACCGTCAGCTATAAGGATTTTGAGAAAAAGACGCTGACAGCGGACGAGCAGAAGAAGTTCATCGAGGATAACATGATCGACGTCTATTGCAGCACTGACAGCATCGAAGAGATCTGTACCTGCTCCTTCACGATGGTCATGAGCTTCTCGGGCATTGACAGCGACAGCGAGATGCAGCTTAGCTGTATCAAGGCTGACGGACGGTGGTTCCTGTCCTTCAGCACGATGGAAGAATAATCTGCATCACAGCGCAACACCCCGCCTGCGGATCACAGGCGGGGTGTTCTTGTATGAACATCGCAAATTGCGGAGAATTTCACGCTTTTCGGTTGACTTTATACCCGGCAGCAGGTATGATATGAATGATAATAATGTCAAGGAGGAACAGCTATGTCCATGATATGCACGAATTGCGGCGGTGAACTCAGAGAGGGCGCGAAGTTCTGTCCGAACTGCGGCGCCAAGGTGGAACCTGTCGCAGAGATGCCCGTTGAGCCCGTCTATTCCGCTCCCGCCGAGCCGCAGGAGCCCGTATATGAGGTTCCCGCTTATTCTGCTCCCGAACAGCCTCAGCAGGAGCCCTTGTATCAGGAACCCCGGTATCAGGCGCCCGAATACACCGCTCCCGCACAGCCCCAGCCGCCTATATACGGCGCTCCCGCTGTCGGTCAGCCGGAACCGATGAGCTATCAGCCTGCGGGTCAGCCTCCGCAGGGTTATGCTCCAGCCGGTCAGCCCCAGCAGCCTATGTACTATGCGCCGAACGGCGCCCCTGCTCAGGGTCAGTACGGTCAGCCTCCGTACTATGCGCCGAACGGCGCTCCCGCTCAGGGTCAGTACGGTCAGCCTCCTTACGGCGCTCCCGGCTACGGCGCTCAGCCTCAGCCGAAGAAGAAGAGTAAGGCCGGCCTGATCATCGGCATCATCATCGGCGTGATTGTGATCGCTGCCGGCGTGGTGCTTCTGCTCATGAACTTAGGTGGCGGCAGCAGCAAAGGCGCTTCTACCCCCGACGCGGTTGTCGCTGATTTCGGTACGACCGTCGATAAGATGTTCAAGGGCAACGCCTCCTTTGAGGATATGCTCGGCAACATCTATGAATGGAATTATATGAAGCCCGAGAAGAAGAGCGAGTTCCAGAAAGAACTCGATGATTCCGCAGAGGAATTCGAGAACGGCATCGCCCTCGCCAAGGCCTTCTACAGCGATATTTCCATTTCCTGCAAGGTGACGAACACCAAGACAATGACGCCCGATGAGATGAAGGAATACCTGGATGACAACGATATTTCGGAGTATTGCGAGACCGATAAGATCACCGAGATGTGCACCTGCTCCGTGACGTCCACGCTTTCCTATGACGGCGAGACGCAGGAAAACGACTCCGAGATGATCTGCATCAAGGCCGACGGCAAGTGGTACATCTCCATGACCGAAATGGATCTGTGATCCGTCTGATAACTGCATAAAACATACAGCCCGCCTGCATTTGCAGACGGGCTGTTTTTTAGCTCTTAGTTATTATCATATTCTTCTCTCAGTATCGCGCGGTGGACGGAGTCGCAGATCCCCTGATTATTGCGGTCTGCCTTACGAAGGGTGCCCTCATATTGCAGCCCGCACTTCTCCATCACGCGGCCGGAGGCGGGATTGTTCACGTCGTGGGTCGCCTCGATGCGGCTAAAGCCGACCTCGGTGAAGAGAAAGCGGATGACCGCCTGAAACGCCTCTGCCATGAGTCCGCATCCCCAATAGCTTTCGCTCATGCAGTAGCCGACCTCGCACGACCGGACGTCTTCGCGCAGGCTGTTGACGCCGATCGAGCCGATGATCTTGTGATTCTCCCTGAGCTCCATCACCCAGTTATAGATGCTGTCCTTCTCATAGCTGTCGAGGACAGACTGTATGTATTCCCGCGATTCATCGACCGATTTGTGCGGCGTCCATGTGAGGAACTTCGTGACCCTTTCGCTCGACATCCAGTTGCGGTATGCTTCCTCTGCGTCTCCGATGATGTAGCGCCTGAGGATCAGCCGCTCGGTCGTGAGCGTTACGGTACCTTTGTGCGTCATGATGCGGATCCTTTCTTCCAAAAGCAGGGCGGGGGCTTGCTCCCGCCGTGACTTTCTGCTCTATCGTGTGATGATGCGAAGCAATCTCTGCTTCCAATGATGGTTTTCAAATCTTTCGGCAGGGGACAGACACACTTGTCACGCCCCCACCCTGCGATAACGGGGGCTCATTGCTGTCGGATCAACAGGAAGCTGCGCGGCTGTATCGTCACGCTGTCGCCGCCGTCCTCATAGCCGCCGATGAGGTAGATGACCTCGGCGCCGCTCATACTGTAGCCGACCGTCTCGGCGTTATCCGAAGGATTGACGAAGGCTGTGAACGATCCCCTGCGGTATACGAAGGGATAGGCGTGCGGCTTGGCATAGACGACCTCAAAATCGCTGTCGTTGCTCAGCTCGGGATACTCTCTGCGCAGGGCGATCAGGGCGCGCAGGTTCTCGTACACACTGCCCTTCTTACCCTGCTGATCCTCGACCGTGGGAGCGTCCTCGCTCTTGTCCACGGGCAGATACAGCCTATCCTCCTCCGCGTCCGAGAAGCCGCAGTTCTTCTCGCGGCTCCACTGCATCGGCGTGCGCGCGCCGGTGCGCGAGTAGCCGCCCTCCTTGGATACAAGGTCGGTGCGGTAGCGCATGGCGATCTCGTCGCCGTAATAGACGAAGGGTACGCCCGGCATCGTCATGATGAAGGCATGACTCAGGCGGATGATGTCGTCGCTCATATAGAAGGGCGCGCGGGGCATATCATGGTTATTGGTGATGAAGCTGATGTAGCCGTGCTCCTTCGAGCAGTTGTAGCCGAGGAAGTAGTCGGCGAGGAATTCCTCGATGTCGCCGTGCGCATGGTCGGCGAAGAAGCTCAGGTTATCATCCCCGACCTTCTTGCGGAACAGGGCGTTGTAGCCGTTGCCCGGATGGTCGAGATAGAAGTCGGCGTCAAAGCCGGCGTTCACGATCGCGCGCTGGGGATTGCTCCACTCGCTGATCAGCACCGCGTCGGGATAGTCGCTGTCCATCATCGCGCGCACATCGCGCCACAGCGCGGCGGTGGCGATCTTTTCCTCATCATTCTTGACGAGGCTGTCGGCCATGTCTACGCGAAAGCCGTCGATCCCTTTGTCCAGCCAGAAGCGCATGATGTCCTTGAGAGCCCCGCGGGTGTCCAGCGCCTCGGGCGAGTCCCACGCCCTCTGCCATGCGGGCTGCGTGATGTCGTAGAAGCCGTAGTTCAGCGCCGGCTGGGAGGAGAAGAAGTTGACCAGATAGTTGCCGTCGCGTTCGCACATGCCGCAGATCATGCGATAGCCTTCCGGGGCATCCCACACGCTGTTGGTGAAGGTATAGCGGTTGTCGTATGCGGTCGGATAGCCTGTCTTTGCGGCTTGGAACCATTCATGCGTATCGCTGGTGTGTCCGGGAACGAGGTCCAGCAGCAGCTTCATCCCGCGCTTGTGCATCTCGCTGAGCAGATGCTCGAAGTCCTCCATCGTGCCGTAGCGGGGGGCGATCTTTTTGTAATCGCGCACATCATAGCCCGCGTCGAGGAAGGGAGAGTCATAGATCGGATTCAGCCAGATAGCGCTGCAGCCGAGATCCTTTATGTAATCAAGCTTTGCCGTGACGCCGGGCAGATCGCCGATACCGTCGCTGTTCGTGTCATAGAAGCTCTGCGGATAGATCTGATAGAAGATGCTGTTTTTCAACCAATCAGTCATAAGAAATTCCTCCCGGATGTGTGCTCGGACGTCTGAAAATGATGTTTTGTGTATCAGACGCCGGTCGATATGACACGATTTTACACGTTCACGGAGCCCTTGTCAATAATCTTTGTGTAACAAAACAAAAAAGCTCCAATATGATAAGGAAAGACTATCCATCCAGTGTTTTTTACTTGCCGCACGAGCGTGCTGCGGCTAGAATGAGAGTGATACGGAGGGACGCGTATGACAGTAGAGCAACTCAGTGAGGGGACCATCCTCGTCGCGCTGGAACCGGACGATATGGCGCGCTACGCGCTGGACTTTACACACGGCGATAACGCAGCCGCCCGCAGAGGGCTGACGCGCCTCTTGTGCCGTGTAGGGGAGGAGTGCGGTCTGAAAAAGAGCGACAGCAGTTATCTGATCGAGGCGCTCCCCGCCGGCGACAGCGCCCTGCTGATTATCAGCGTGCGACCCGTACGCCCGCGCCGCCGCTGGCGCATCAAGCGTGAGCGGCGCTGTGACGTCTGCCGCTTCGCCGATACGGACGCCCTGATCGCCCTCGACCCCTCGCGTCTGCCCTTCGGCTATGAGCTGTATGACTGCGGCGGCTATCGGATGATCCCCGACCGCCCGCTCCCTCCCCGCCTGAGCGCCCTGCTGAGCGAGTACGGCACCGTCGGCACGCTGTCCGCCGTCGAGCTCGCCCGCATCCGAGAATACGGCAGGCTGATCGCCGTGAAGGAAGCGCCGAGACGGCGGCCGGGGGGATCAGGCTCCCTTTGGTAAAGGGAGCTGCTGAGCGCAGTGAAGCTGAGGGATTGTATCAATGGAGCGGGCACGCATGCCGCGCGACCGACCTGTTTTATGTTGGTTACTCACTATGCTCGAACGATACTGCAATCCCTCCGACCGATTTGATCCATCAAATTGCCGACCTCCCTTTACCAAAGGGAGGCGGAAGCTTCCATCGCCGCCATATACGCCGCGGGGCTGTGGCTGTCCGACAGGCTGCATCGCGGGGCGCCTGTGTCCGTGAGGAACAGGCTCGCGATGTCCGCGCCGCGCGACAGAAAATCCGCCAGCGCAGCAAATTCCGTATCCGCCGCATCCGCCATCATCTCGACGAAGTGCTCGTCCATGTGCCCCGCCAGCATATCCGCCACGAAATGCATAAAACCGAACAGACTCAGCCGGCGGTTCCCGATCGGATAGCGCCGCTCATAGTATGCGTGAACGCTCGGCGCGAGCCGCAGAGCCGCCGCCAGCGCATCGTCCGCTGCAGCGCTGTCCTTCAGGCCGATATATTCCTCGCCCGTGATCTGTTGCCAGCGTTCGCTGACGTCACCGCCCATGAAGAGGATGTGCCCGTACTTGGTATACCCCCATCCCGTCAGCGGCACGCGGGCAAAGAAGTCCTCGTCCCGCACGAGGTTGAAGATGCTGCCGTAGCGCGTCGCACGAAAGGTCACGGCGGTGTTCGGCGCTGCAAAGGTATAGCACCGCACGGCGTCGATGCCGTAGCGGTCGCACATCCTTTTTGCCAGCAGGTTAGCGACTGCGCCGCCGCGGGAGTAGCCGGTGATGAACAGCTCCGGCACATCAACGCCGCGTGTCAGCAGGAACTCGCCCAGCCGCTCTTCGGCGAAGTCCGCCGCTTTCATGAAGCCCTTGTGCTCCGCTGCGTAACCGAGCTCGAAGTTGGAGTACCATTCTTCGCCCCTTGTGCCGCGCAGGATGACGGCGACCCTCTCGTGCGAGCCTGTCCGCATGCGGGCGATGCACAGCCCGATCCGATCCGGACGGCGGTTCTCAAAGTCCGCCATGCCGATCTCGCCGTATCCCAGCGCCGCAAGATTGCTGCACAGGACATCCCCCTTCGCCGCTGCAAAGCTCAGCGCCGCCGCGATCCGCGCGAGGGAGGGGCTGTAGACCTCGCTGTCCTGTGACAGCAGTCCGGGATCGTAATCCGCTGTGAGAGCCGCCTCATGCAGACCGTCGGGATCGCTGAGGTATTTCAGATTGATCCGTGTTTTTTCTGCTGTTATCGCCATATTATTCCGCTCCTCTGCTGATAATGACAAAAAATTACAAAGAAATTGTTGACACAAATACAAATAATGTTATAATTGTAATGTGGTATGTATCGCCCGGCGAAGGCCTTTTGATACAGCCGCCCGATCCGGCGTGTGCGGATCGCGGATACTCAGTATATAATACCCGGAGGTTTAAGATATGAAGAGGACGATAGCTCTGTTACTCGCCATCC
>Ga0310690_10005793_pt1 | contig 16571 bp, 9 predicted proteins | sample AusTroGonzalo_MG_2_FD_207661 | JGI IMG/M metagenome (GOLD analysis project Ga0310690, IMG submission 207661) | Bovine rumen microbial communities from tropical cattle in Woodstock, Queensland, Australia - Gonzalo_04 (v2) (version 2) | ecosystem: Host-associated > Mammals > Digestive system >... | reverse complement strand
ATCACCGTCACCTACATCGGTTATCAACCGGCTATGGTGAATGCTGCACCAACTGTGGAAGTGACACTGCAAGACGACGCCACCGTGCTGAACGATGTGGTGGTGATCGGTTACGGTGCCGTGAAGAAGAGCGACTTGACAGGATCTGTCACAGCTCTGAAACCCGACTCAAAGAACAAAGGTCTTGTGGTGAACCCTCAGGACATGCTCTCTGGTAAGGTGGCTGGTGTGAATATCACCAGTAATGACGGTACCCCTGGTGGTGGCGCCCAGATTCGTATCCGTGGTGGTTCGTCGCTGAATGCCAGCAACGATCCGTTGATCGTGATCGACGGTGTGGCAATGGATAACAACGGCGTGAAGGGTGTTGCCAACCCCCTCTCTATGATCAACCCGCAGGATATCGAGTCGTTTAACGTGTTGAAGGATGCATCTGCTACAGCTATCTATGGTAGCCGTGGTTCTAACGGTGTAATCATCATCACCACGAAGAAAGGCCGTAAGGGTATGGCTCCTAGCATCTCGTATGCAGGAAGTCTGACCATCAGCCAGAAGAAAAAGACACTCGACGTGATGGATGGCGATCAGTTCCGTTCGCTCATCGAGAATATCGCAGGTAAGGACAGCGAGGCTTACAGCGTGCTCGGTACTGCCAACACAGACTGGCAGGAGGAGATTTATCGCACAGCCGTATCGCACGACCACAACCTGACGGTTGCTGGTGCAGCTGGTCTGCTGCCCTATCGTGTGTCTGTTGGCTATACAGATCAGCAAGGTATCCTGAAGACCTCAGACTTCAAGCGTGTGACGGCTGCCATTAACCTCAGTCCTTCACTACTCAACGATCACCTGAACCTGAACCTGAATGCCAAGGGCATGTACTCGCGTTCGCAGTATGCCGACGGTGGTGCCGTGGGTGCTGCTACCAGCATGGACCCGACACAGGATCCCTATGAGTACACTTCAGAGTATCATAAGGCAATGGCAGGTCTGAGCACAACCAACTTCGGTGGTTACTTCGAGTGGCCCACTGGTGCTGCCTATGGCGATCCCGCCTGGCCTTACACCGTGGAGCGTAATGCCACGAAGAACCCCATCGCTATGCTGAACGAGAAACACGATGTGGCCCACAGCCGTGCTTTCATCGGCAGTGCCGACATCGACTATAAGATCCACGGTTTCGAGGATCTGCGCCTGCACCTGACACTGGGTGCCGACATCTCGAAAGGTCGTCAGTGGACCACGTATTCCTCTGCAGCCCCAACGAATGTGTATTATGGAAATAAAGGTTGGGAAGAGATTACCAAGCGTAACCTCCAACTCTCGGCCTACGCCCAGTATTATAAGGACTTCGCCAAGATCCACCACTTCGACATCATGGGTGGTTACGAGTGGCAGCACTTCTGGCGCTCAAAGTCGAACAACTATTGGGGATCAGTACCAGCCACCAATCCTACCAGCGCTGGTGCATTCTATAACTGGAGCCTCTACAAGTTTAAGACTGAGAACTACCTCGTATCGTTCTTCGGACGTATGAACTACACGCTGATGGATCGCTACATGCTGACGGCTACGGTTCGTGACGACGGTTCGAGCCGTTTCAAGGACCACTGGGCACTCTTCCCCTCTGTCGCATTGGCATGGAAGATCAATGAGGAGGCCTTCCTGAAGAATGTCAACGCTATCAGCGACATGAAACTGCGTCTCGGCTATGGTAAGACTGGTCAGCAGGAACTGCCCTCAGACGAGAAACTCAGTACAGACTATCTGTGGATTCCCAACTATTCTATCAGCACGGGCACCAATGGTTTCTATCCCGTCACGGGTAACGGTACGCTGTATCGTCCGAACAACTATCTGCCCGACCTGAAGTGGGAGACCACCACTACCTATAACGTAGGTCTCGACTTCGGCCTGTTCAACCAGCGCTTCACCGCCAACATCGATGTGTATCTGCGTAAGACCACCGATCTGTTGAACTATGCTCCTACCGTAGCCTTGTCGGCATTCCGTAACCAGGCTTGGCAGAACATCGGTTCGCTGGAGAACAAGGGTATTGAGGTAACCCTCGGTTTCAAGCCCATCCAGACGGATGATTTCTACTGGACCGTGGATTACAACTTCACCTATAACCACAACGAGATTACCGACCTGAGCGGTGTTTCTTCCGACGGTTCTCCTGTCCCCAACACCAGCATCACCATCGGTACCGATAAGTATCTGCAGTACAACCAGGTTGGCTATCCAATGAACTCGTTCTATGTGTATCAGCAGGCATACGACCAGAACGGCAAAGCCATTGAGAATGCCGTGGTCGACCGCAATGGTGACGGACAGATCACACCTGATGACCGTTACTTCTATAAGAAGCCGGCTCCCGATGTGACCATGGGTCTGAGTTCACGCATGGAGTATAAGAACTGGGACTTCGGATTCTCTCTCCGCGCCAGCTTCAACAACTATGTGTTCGACAATATCATGGCAGGTATGACCAACATGAACCCGAACGAGGTGTATAACTCGTTCCACGTGTTGAACAATCGTCCTGTGAATGCTGCTGCCGATGGCCGTTACACCTACGCAGTGACTGCACAGATCGTTGACCGCTACGTGCACAATGCTTCGTTCTTGAAGTGTGATAACATTACCCTCGGCTACTCATTCAGCGACCTGTTCAAGTGTAATAACTGGCACGGACTGGCAGGACGTGTGTATGGCACCGTTTCTAATGTGTTCACCATTACGAAATACGACGGACTGGATCCGGAAATCAAGAATGGTTACGATAATCAGATGTATCCGCGTCCTATCTCGTTCATCTTTGGTGTGAACTTCAACCTCTAAGAGAATTAAGAATTTAGAATTAAGAATTAAGATAATATACAGTCATGAAAAGATTCATTCAGAATATAATTCCCGCTGCGGCTCTCACGCTGCTGTTCGGAATGACTTCCTGCACCAAGGACTTGGACGTGACACCCATCGATCCCAACCTGTCGTTGGAGGTGGACTATGACGGTCTGTTCAACAAGTGCTATGCCAACCTTGGATTACAAGGTAATGGCGGTGCCAATGGCGACTGCGATATCGACGGACTCGACGGCGGTACTACCGGATTTATCCGTCAGATGTGGAACTCTAATGAACTGACTACCGACGAGGCCATCTGCTCATGGGGTGACGACGGTATCCAGCAGTTCGACTATAACAACTACGACGCTTCGCACCCGATGCTGAACGGTTATTTCAACCGTCTCACAACAGGTATCAGCTACTGTAACCAGTACATTCAGGTGGCAGGCGACAGAGATGCTCAGAAGACGGCCGAAATCCGTTTCATCCGTGCTCTCCATTACTACCTGATGATGGATGCCTTCGGAGGCGTTCCTTTCGCTGAGTCGCTGAGCGTACCTTCTTACAAGTCACGTAGCGAGATCTTCGCATGGCTTGAGCAGGAGCTGCTGGCCATCGAGCCCGCTCTGGCTGCTGCCAACGCCAAGACATCAGGCGATGCCATGTATGGTCGCGCTGACAAGGCCGCTGCCTGGATGCTGCTGATGCGTATGTACTTCAACGCTGAGGTTTACACTGGCACAGCACAGTGGGGCAAGGCTGCCGAGTATGCCAAGAAGGTGATTGATTCTCCTTATAAACTGAACACCACAGGCACCAAGGACTGGAGCGCCTATCAGATGCTGTTCATGGGCGACAACGGTGAGAGTTCTGCTGCCTACGAGTGTATCTTCCCCGTGCTCTGCGACGGAAAGAAGACCACCTCTTGGGGTGTCAGCCTCTTCCTGATGGCTTCAACCTATGACACTGACATGGATGCTACGGCTTCAGATCCCGGTGGTAACAATGGTACCAGTGAGAAGTGGGCAGGTAATCGCGCTCGCTATGACCTGGTTCACAAGTTCTTCCCCAACGACAATGCTCCTACCGATGTGCAGGGCTACGACATGAAGACGGCTGCTAAAGACGACCGTGCCCTCTTCTTCAGCAAGGGTCATACCCTGAAGAACGAGTTGGGTTACTTCGGCGACTTCAAGGACGGCTACGGTGTGGCTAAGTTCATCAACTACAAGTCAACGGGTGCCGTAGTTAAGGGTAGCGATGCTCAGTTCCCCGATGCAGATTTCTTCTTCTTCCGTGTGGCAGAGGCCTATCTGACCTATGCTGAGGCTACCGCTCGTCAGAACGGCGACCAGACAACGGCAGAGGGTACAGAAATGATCAATGCACTTCGTACACGTGCCAACGCTGAGACAAAGACCGTCTATACGGTTGACCAGATTCTCGATGAGTGGAGCCGTGAGTTCTATTTTGAGGGCCGTCGTCGTGTTGACCTGATCCGTCATGGAAAGTTCGGTGGCAGCAGCTACAAGTGGATGTGGAAAGGCGGAGCCAAGGAAGGCCGCAACTTCCCTGCATATATGAATGTCTTCGCCATCCCTGCTGACCAGGTGAAGGGTGAAATTCAGCAGAACACCGGATACTAAGTAAATTGATAATTGATAATTGAAAATTGATAATGATATGAAAAAGATATTTTCATTCGCACTGATGTTGCTGGGAATGACCACGGCGCTGACATCCTGTTCAGACGACCGTGATTCGAACCCCACCATCGGACAGCCGACAACATTTGTCGTCAATGCTTCGCCGCTGGCTGCTCAGTACATCCAGTTGTCTGCTGACAACAAGGTGAACCTCACATGGTCGCAGCCCGACTATGGTTACAATGCTCTGGCTACCTATCGAATCCAGGTGGGTGTCAGCAATAACGGATCCGTCACCTGGAACACCAAGGATGGTGAGGACAAATTCCTGGAGTCAACCTATACTCAGTGTAAAGCCGATATCAGCGGTGAGGAGATCGCTGAGGCAATCTGTGAGATCGATGGCTTCAAGGATGAGGATCACTACGTAGATCAGGGCTTCCGCGAGATTGCCTTCCGTGTGAAGTCAAGTATCGTCGACTCTAAGGGTAACGACGTGGCTGGTACGGTCATCCTGTCGAATGCAGTCACCTTCGACCACATGGCAGCATACTGCGCTATCAAGAGTCTGGGTATTGTTTGGATCATCGGTAACTGTGGTGGTTGGACTGAGCCTAGTAAGAAGAATGCTGAGGCACTGGCTGACTGGCGCATCTATGAGACCGAGATTGGCAGTAAGATCTATCAAGGCACAGTTGAGATGCCTGAGGGCGATCTGACCTTCCGTATCTACACTGCTCTGACAGGCTGGGACGGTGGTAACTCTCTGGGCCATCAGGAGGCTGATGAGTCAACAGATGTTGAGTTCAGTGGCGGCGTTTATTCTGATAAGTACGTCTATCCTGGTAAGGGTTCTTGGACGTTTGCAGGATTCCCCGGTGGTCAACTCGAGATTACGCTCGACATGATTCAGGGTACCATTAAGTTTGAACAAAAGTAAAACGCATTATGAATATGAAAAAGCTAAATATCTTCATGTCGGCTCTTCTGGGCATGGCCTTTGCGGCATGTACAGAGAACTTTGACCCCGAGGTAGGTCCGCAGACCAACCTCCCTGAGAGTCCGCTTGCTGTATCCGACGTCACGATGACGTCGCAGGCCAGCGCCATCAACATCGAGAGTCTCTTGGCAGAAGGCAATCCCGTCACCATCGGCACTGCGTCGGTGCGTGAGGGTGCCATGCCCGCCAATACTGTTCTCAAGGCTACGGTTGATTTCGCTAACGATCCCAGTTTTGAGAACTTCATCACGCTGCCGACCAGCATCGACGAGAGTAATCTTGTAACGGTCTCGGCCAGTGATCTGCAGGATGAGTATTTCAACAATATCACCCGCAATCCGAAGACTGTCGACCTCTATATGCGTACAACGCTTTACACCGTCACCAACGGTGCTGCAGAGGCTATCATCGGCAAACCTGGTGAGAACTACTATGCCGTACAGAACGTACCGTTTACTCCGCTCTTCAAGGTTCAGATTTCGCCTGCCTACTATGTGATTGGTGCAGCAGGTGGCTGGAGCCCCGACGGAGCCCGTACGCAGAAGTTCGAGCACAGCGACGCTGATGTCTATGATGATCCTATCTTCACGATCACGATTGATTCTGGTGGCGATGACTGCTGGTTTGCCTTTGGCGACGATGCTGCTCTGAACGCTATCGATGGTGGCGACTGGACACAGCTGCTCGGTACCAAGGGCGAGAGCGAGGATCTCTCTGGAACAATGGACTTCCGCTATAGTCTTGGTGGTGACCATTCTTTCCATGTGCAGAACGCCAAGAAGATCCGCATCACTCTTAACATGATGGAGTACAGCTACACCATCGAGCCTGTGAACATCGCTGAGAACTATTATCTCATCGGTGGTCCTGGTGACTGGAGTGCTGACGCAGCTATGACCATGCCGTTCTCTCACAGCAACAAGGATGTCTTTGAGGATCCCGTCTTCACCTATACCTTTGCTGGTAACGGTGGTGACATGTGGTTTGCCTTCGGTGACAAGGAGGCTATCGACGCCGTGGCAGAAGGTACTTGGAACAAGCTCTTCGGAACGAAGGGTGAGAGCACAGACCTCAGCGGCAGCTTCGATCGTCGCTACAACCTCGATGGTGACCATTCGTTCTGTGTCGATGGTAAGGCTAAGATGTATCGTTTCACCATTAACCTGGCTGAGATGACTTACACCATCGATCCGCTGAACTTCAATGAGTACATCTGGGAGGCTGGTGTAAACAACAACTGGGGTTCTGATGCACAGCCGCTCTACTGCGCTAACCAGGATGGTATCTATGCGGGCTTCTTCTATGCTCAGGATGCTGATTGGAGTGATGGCAAGGGCGCCTTCAAGTTCACTGGTGCATTCAACAGTTGGGACGAGGGTAACTACGGTACAGGCTCTATCAACGACGACGGCCTCTCTGGCACGCTCATCAATGATGGTGGTTCTGGTAACATCCTCGCAACACCGGGATTCTATAAGGCTATCGTAAACCTGGCTGATATGAGCTATACGCTCACTCCGATCTCTGGTATCGGTATCGTTGGTCCTGCTCAGGCAGGTGGTTGGGATTCAGACACTGATCTGACCTATAACTCCGAGACCCGTGCATGGGAAGGCACCTTCGACCTGACAGCCGACGAGTTCAAGTTCCGTGCTAACGACGGTTGGGATATCAACTGGGGTGGTACGTTAGACAACCTGACTCAGGATGGTCCGAACCTGAAGGTTGATGCCGCTGGTAAGTACTTCATCCAGTTCTGGCCCCTCTGCGAGACCAAGTCGTATGCCGTCATCACACCGGTGAAATCAAGGTGATGCAACCGTTTGCATAACGCAACGATAGAAAAAAAGCCGCTTGGAATACCACCAAGCGGTTTTTTTTTGTATCTTTGCACCAGATAAATAATAAAACGACAACTATGGCAACAAGAACTACCTCCATCGTGAAAGTGCTGACGCTACTGTTCACCATTCATTGTTCACAGTTCACATCCTTTGCACAGGGTTGGCCGCAGAAGTATGGCGGCGTGATGCTTCAGAGCTTCTACTGGAACTCTTATGAAGACACCCAATGGGCTGCACTCGAAGCGCAGGCCTCAGACCTTGCCGCCAACTTCGACCTGATCTGGATTCCTCAGAGTGGTAACTGTGGCGGACAGTCGATGGGTTATGACGACCTCTATTGGTTTACTAACTACAACAGTTCTTTTGGTAACGAGGCTCAGTTGCGCTCGATGATTAAGACCTTCAAGGATCTTGGCCTCGGCACTATCGCTGATGTGGTCATCAACCATCGTCGCAATCTGAGTAGTTGGACGGATTTTCCTTCTGAGACCTATAATGGTGTAACCTATCAGCTCACCAACAATGATATATGTTCAGATGACGAAGCTGCTCAAAATGGTTATGAGGTAGGACCAAACAAAGATACAGGCGAAAACTGGCCTGGTATGCGCGACCTCGACCATAAGAGCGAGAATGTGCAGGCTAACGTGAAGGCCTATCTGAAGTTCCTGCTCAACGACCTCGGCTATGTGGGTTTCCGTTACGATATGGTGAAGGGCTATAACGCCTCGTATACTAAGATGTATAATGAAGACAGCAAGCCTCAGTTCTCTGTCGGCGAGTGTTGGGATAGTTCCAATACCATCAAACGATGGATTGATAACACAGGCAAGACCAGTGCCGCCTTCGACTTCCAGTTCAAATATGTCGTCCGCAATGCTACCGACAAGAAAGACTGGACCTATCTGGCCCAGAAGAACGATGGTAACTGGCCTCTCGTCAGCAGCGACTATAACGAAGGTGCCTATCGCCAGTGGGCCGTCACCTTCGTCGAGAACCATGATACTGAGGTTCGTCCTGACGGAAGTTCCAATGGTCCGCTGCGTCGCGATACCCTTGCTGCCAACGCCTATATGCTTGCTATGCCAGGCACACCCTGCGTGTTCCTCAAGCATTGGCAGGCCTATAAACCCGAGATCCGGGCGATGATTGCTGCCCGTAAGCAAGCTGGCATTACGAACGTTTCTGAATACAGGAATGTGGTCAGCACAAAGACGCTCTATGCCAATATCGTCGATGACAAGTTATTGGTGGCTGTTGGGGATTATGGATCGCTTGGTATTGCTAACAGCCCCCAGTGGACGAAGATCCTCTCTGGCTACCACTATGCCTATTACCTGGCCAGTTCTATGGAAACAGCCTGGGTTAATAAAGGCAGCGGCGAGTTTTCCGATCCCTTCGATGTCGAGCTGACAGCAGTGTCTAACACCGACGATGCTCAGCTTGTCTATACCCTCGACGGCACGGAACCTTCCGCCACCAATGGCACCCAGTGTCTCAGTGGTACTCTCCTTCATATCGATGCCACAAACACACTGTTGAAAGTCGGATTGCTAGTTAACGGTGTTGTCTCAGGCGTACTCACGCGTACCTTTATTTATAAGGAGGCTGAACCTGAGCCCGTGGTCGTCATCCCCGATTTCTGCACTGTCGCTGAGGGAGAAGTATGCGCCTTCTTCGAGGCACCCTCGTCATGGGGCAATACCATCTGTTGCTGGGCATGGTGTGATTCTCCCTCTGAGAACTTCACCTACTCTCAACGGAAAGACTGGCCTGGTGTAGACTGTGAGTACCTGGGCACAGCACCTAATGGCAATAAGGTCTGGAAATGGACATGGGACGGAACAAAACAAAAGAATTCTTCTGCCACGCAGCCTGCCAAGATTATCTTTAACAACACAGGTCAGCCGCAGACCGAGAATCTCGTCTTCACCCAGGCAGGCTATTATACGAAGGACGGACTCTTTGATGTCGTCACCGCTACCGCCATCCACAGCCTCTCAACGCCCAACGCTCTGCGTTCAACGGATTGGTACGACCTTCAGGGCCGTCGCCTCAGCGGCAAGCCTACCATCAAGGGCGTCTACATTAATGATGGCAAGAAAGTTGTAATCAGGTAATTTCTATAGATTAAAACTTATTTCTTCTTAGCACCAGCCTTTTTCGCTGGTGCTTTCTTTGTGCTGGCCTTGGTGGCAGCAGGTTTTTTTGTTGTAGTGGCGGCAGGCTTCAACGGACCAACGTAGGGCTGCTGCTTCATCATGATCCAGGCAGCCTCGAAGATCTTATTACGCAGATGTTCCGGATAGTTGGGGTTATCGCTGATGAACTTCTCGACAATCAGCCTGGCCTCTTTGCTCTTGTGAGAGCCGAGCATGGCCTGCAACCAGCTAGTGGGGAAGAAGATATCACTGGTCTGCTGGATATACTGCAGCGATTTCAGTCCCGGCTCGATATAAGAATTGCTTACAGGCTCGTAGACATCGGAGCAGAGCAGTTGGAGGGCTTTCAGGGCCCAAGGCTCCTGTTCACGGTTCTGGGGATGCAACATCTCGTTAAACAGGCTGACACGCAAGGCAGGGTCTGGCGAACAGACACGGCTGACATAGTCGAATTCTCGTTTCTCATCGTCCGTCTTCAGTCGTTTGCGCTGGGCAGCCAGCACGGGGTGATAGGTATCGCCACGGACGATGGCCAGACGATAGGCCATGTTCATATAGTCTTGTTCGTTGAGAAGCGGATCATTATGCTGCTGCCAGATGGTGTAGATCTTATCGAGCAATTCGGCAGAGGTGGCGTTGGAGCCCAGCTTTCGGATGATATACTGGTGGCACTCTTTCGTGCGGTTCTCGCCCAGAAGGTCCATCATGCACAACTCGAGTGTCTTCCGCTTGTCGGCTGGCATGTCGAAGGCAATCTTAAACATGTGGTCGACAGCGGTGGATATGATAAGCGGGTTGCTCTCCTTCATCATGAAACGGTGCAGTTCTCCGAAGTGCGAAGTAGGGATGCGCCCCAGCAGATAGTTGTCGTGGATGGTGAGCAATAGGGCATAACGATTCAGATCATTACGGGTGGTGATGAGACGCTTCGGCAGGATAGTGGCGTATTCATCATCGAGTGTGAAGAGACCATAGCCCTTGCCGTCGTAGTTGGGGATGATATAATTCGGTTTGTTACCCACCTTGATGGTATGAGTAGCTTCCTTCATGTCGACGGTGACCGTTCGGCTGGTGCCGAGTTCATAGATCAGACGCACCTGGAACTTCTGAGGCCACACGATACCCCGTTTGTAGGGATCGCTTTGAGTGATGACAATACTACCATCCTTATAGGCCGTATGGATGATAGGCATGCCTTTCTGCTTGACCCACACATCGCTGAACTGGCGTACGTTGGCCGTGGGCGCTATGGTGTCGAGAGCAGTCACGAGCTCATCCCATGAGGCATTGCCAAAGAGGTGGCCGTTAAGGTAGTGCTGCAGACCGATCTGCATCTCTGGTGCTCCCATCACCTCTTCGAGCATCCGCATCATCACAGGGGCTTTGTCGTAGATGATATTGTCGTACAGCAGACTGGCGTGGTTCATGTTCTTCAGCTCTTGAGCGATGGGGTGGGTGCCGTCGGTACGGTCGATGGCGATGGCACGCCTCTGGTAGGTCTTGAGGAAGTTCAGGTCGTGGTCCATGCGAGAGAAGGTACGACGGACGATCTTCGAGGCCATGAAATTGGCGAGCACCTCCTTGGCCCAGACATCCTCAAACCACTTCAGCGACACAAGGTCGCCAAACCATAGGTGGGCCGTCTCGTGGGCCACGAGTTCCAAACGGGCAGCTTTCTCCTCCTGAGTGGCATTCTTCTCCAGGAAGATACGACGGTCGTTCATTTGAATGGCCCCCGGATGTTCCATGCCACTGAACTGATAGCCAGGCAGTATCACCATGCCATACTCCCTGAATGGACAGGCGATGCCCGTATAACCCTCCATCCAATTGAGCGATTGGGCTGCCTCATCGAACACCTGATCGAGTTGTGCCACCTTATAAGGATCGGTCTCACGATAGAGGATGCGCATGGGGCGTCTGTCGCGGAGGGCAGTCCTCTCCTGGAAGTTGCCTGCGACGAAAGAATATAGATAGGTAGGCAACTGACAGACATTATCGCTCGTCATGGTCTTCCAGCCCTCTGGCACATTGAGCGAGGTGACGAAGACAGCCCTCAGATCGGGCTGATCGAAGCAGGGGAAGGCAGAGCGTGCGAGATCGGGCACGAAGAGGGTGTACATATAGTCGGCATTGCGGTTCAGAGCCTTGTCGCTGGAGATGAACTCCAGTTCCACCTTGTTAGGCCCTTCCTGCATCGCCAACATGGGCAGTATGATATGCTCGTCCTGATACGTCACGTCCATCGGCATGCGCTTCATCTTGCCTTTCTTCTTCTCTACATAGACATAACAGGTGCCGTCGAGCTGTCCTTGGAAGTCGAGCACCACATCCTGCGGAGCCTTCAAGTTGAAAGAGATGATGGCCTTACCTGTTACTGGCTTTTGGGGATTGGCGGGAATATCAAACGAAAGGTCGTAGACGATTTTGCTGATGTTGGCTTTTCTATGCTCGGCGAGTTCCTTGGATACGCCTTTCGACAGCATCTGGGCACTCGTGGTCTGTGTGGTCAGGCACAGGGCCAACACGAGGAGAAGCATGATATTTTTCATCGTTGATCGGTTTTTGTTTGCAAATTTAATTAAAATAATCTAATACGCCACGTTTTTCATGGTTTTTTTGCGACAGTTTAGTAATTTTGTGTCGTTAAAAACAAAAACAGCGCTTGATGGTGTTAAAAATCGTGATAGCAGCGATGGCACATACCCTTACCGCTGCTGCCACGCCAGAAGACAGTGCGACGGTTCATCGTGTAGAGGTAGAGGCGGTGCCGGGGCTGATCCTGAAGACCAACGACTTTCTGAGAGGGAACAATGGTGAGGTGCGGACGATGAACCACGCCTTCACGGCAAAGGTGAAATATGCCTTCGCCCCACCGTCTGGCTCTATGGAGGCGAAACTCTATAAGGGTGTCTATCAGGGTGTGGGCTTGGCTTATCACGACCTGAATCCGCAATTGGGCCATCCTGTGTCACTTTTTCTCCTCCAGGGAGCAACCATCAAGACTATTGTCAATCGGCTGTCACTCGATTATGAATGGAACTTAGGTCTGGCCTATGGCTGGAAGAATTACGATCAGAAAGACCATCCCGACAACCGTGTCATTGGCTCGAAAATGACGGCTCATATCAATGTCGACCTCTATCTGCGCTATCGGCTCTCGAAGAATCTGGATCTGAACCTCGGTGCCAGCATCACCCACTATAGCAACGGCAACACCTCGATTCCTAATGCAGGTTTGAATATTGCTGGCATCAAAGCCTCTGCCGCCTATTATTTTAATAGGAAACAGGCGTGTGAGAATAGGTCACAGGAAGACTGTTCGCTATCCACTGATCACTATTCGCTTCACAAATGGGTGTGGGACCTGACCCTCTATGGCGCTTGGAAGCGGAGGGGCATCGAGACAGAAACGGGCACCTTTGCCATCCCAGGGAAATACGGTGTGGCAGGACTGAACGTGAATCCGCTCTATCGCATCAACAGATGGCTGAACGTTGGTCCGTCGCTCGATATGTCTTACGATAGCAGTGCTAATCTGGAGGTTGATATTCACAAGGATCAGGAGCCGACGACGGATGATGTCCACATGGCACCCTGGCATAAGCGAGTGGGTGTTGGACTCTCTGGTCGTGTGGAGTTCGTGATGCCTTATTTCACCATCAACTTCGGTATTGGTCATAACGTTGTCAATGCCAAGACCGACGATCTGAAAGGCTTTTATGAGATTCTTGCCCTGAAAATCCATATCCTACGAAAAAGCTATATCCACATCGGATATAGCCTCTACGATTTCTATTATCCCAACAACCTCATGCTGGGCCTCGGTGTACATCTCTAAGGTACTCCGCAAATATCCTTGCGGCACTCTCCACCTTCGCTGCGCAAGGCCTTGTCTTATAATACTCTGCCGTACGGGCTGAGGCCACATAACTGTTCTGGGCCTTCTCATAACCTTTTAGTCCGAGGATCTCTGCACAGATCAGACTCCCATTATCGGCCTTCGATTTCTCCAAGAGTTCCTGCACCACTTTATAGCAGGCCGATTTGCCCTCACGATCGCTGCCCTCTGTCTGTCCGCAGTCCAGACCTACGAGCATCACGATGCCTGAGACGGCACCACACATCATCCGCAGTCGTCCTACACCGCCTCCGAAACCTGCTGCCACCTTCTTGGCCAACGTATCGTCGAGACCATACAGATCGGCAAAGGCCGCTACCACACTCTGACAACAGCCGTAGCCATCCATGAAATTATCGACGGCACGCTGCACTCTCTCTTCTAATTCCTGTTCACTTATCATCATAATAATAGTTGTACGCGAGTGCAAAAATACTACTTTTTTGTTAAAAGAAGAAAAAACTTCGCGAATTTGTTGCCTTGTGTACCATATTTTAAGTAACTTTGCGAGCTACAAAGAGGACTTATTAAGTTGTTTAACATTTAAATGTTTAGTTATCAATGATTTATTCAAAAGAAGTGGAAAACATGTGTAGCGTTTGCAAAGGCGCTTATCATGGACCTGCACCTATCCCCGAGGAGGGCAAATGGGTGGCAGTGAAGGAAATTAAGGAGATCTCTGGTTACACCCACGGTATTGGTTGGTGCGCACCTCAGCAGGGTGCCTGCAAACTGAGCCTGAACGTGAAGGACGGAATCATCCAGGAGGCCCTCGTCGAGACCATCGGTTGTACGGGTATGACTCACTCAGCTGCTATGGCTTCTGAGATTCTGCCTGGCAAGACCATCCTCGAGGCCCTGAACACCGACCTCGTCTGCGATGCTATCAACACCGCTATGCGCGAGCTCTTCCTGCAGATTGTCTACGGACGTACACAGAGCGCTTTCTCTGAGGGCGGTCTGCCTATCGGCGCTGGTCTGGAGGACCTTGGTAAGGGTCTTCGTTCTCAGACTGGTACACTCTATGGCACTGTTGCCAAGGGTACCCGTTACCTCGAGCTCACCGAGGGTTACATCACCAAGCAGTATCTCGACGAGAACAACGAGGTTTGCGGTTACGAGTATGTACACCTCGGCAAGATGATGGAGGCTGTGAAGAATGGCATGGATGCCAACGAGGCTCTGAAGAAGTTCACCGGCTCTTATGGTCGTACGACAAAGGAGCAGGGTGCAGTGAAAGCAATTGACCCACGTAAAGAATAAGGAGGATACGACTATGATTAGAAAAGTACAGTTTGAGAGTCAGGAGCGCCGTATCAACCAGGTTCTTGCTGCTCTGAAGGAGAATGGCATCAACTCTATCGAGGAGGCCAACGAGATTTGTGAAAAGGCAGGTGTGGATCCCTATCAGATGTGTGAGGATACCCAGCTGATCTGCTTCGAGAACGCCAAGTGGGCATATGTCTGTGGTGCTGCTATCGCCATCAAGAAGGGCGTGAAGACAGCTGCCGAGGCTGCTGAGGCCATCGGTATCGGTCTGCAGAGCTTCTGTATCCCCGGATCAGTGGCCGACGATCGTAAGGTAGGTATTGGTCATGGTAACCTGGCTGCTCGTCTGCTCCGCGAGGAGACCGAGTGCTTCGCATTCCTGGCTGGTCACGAGAGCTTCGCTGCTGCCGAGGGTGCCATCAAGATTGCCGAGATGGCCAACAAGGTGCGCCAGAAGCCCCTTCGCGTCATCCTGAACGGTCTTGGTAAGGACGCTGCCCAGATCATCAGCCGTATCAACGGTTTCACATACGTTCAGACCAAGTTCGACTACTTCACTGGCGATCTGGCTGTTGTTAAGGAGGTTCCTTATGGCAACAACCCCAGCCGTCTGAAGGTGAAGTGCTATGGTGCCGACGATGTTCGTGAGGGCGTAGCTATCCTGTGGAAGGAGAACGTCGATGTCTCTATCACAGGTAACTCTACCAACCCCACCCGTTTCCAGCACCCCGTAGCTGGTACTTATAAGAAGGAGCGCGTGCTCGCTGGCAAGCCCTACTTCTCAGTAGCTTCTGGTGGTGGTACTGGTCGTACCCTGCACCCCGATAACATGGCTGCTGGTCCTGCTTCTTACGGTATGACTGATACGCTGGGTCGTATGCACTCTGACGCTCAGTTCGCAGGTTCTTCTTCAGTTCCTGCTCACGTTGAGATGATGGGCTTCCTCGGTATGGGTAACAACCCGATGGTGGGTGCTACCGTATCTGTGGCTGTGGCCATCGACCTCGCCCTGAACAAGAAGTAATATGGCTATTGGCAGTTAGCTATTGGCTGTTGGCTAAATGCTAATCGCTAAAGGCTAAAAGACTAAAAAAACGGCCTCGCCCTCATCGGCGAGGCTTTTTAGACGATAATGAGAGAGCGAATATATAAGAATGTATGGCTGCTGTGTGCCACGCTGATTCTGACAGTGGGCTGCACAAAGCCTGACCGCAGCGAAGAGGCAACGGCATTGAACAATGAACTGGTGAATGAGGCAATCAGCGATATGGACAAGGCCTTGGCACGTGTGGATAGTGCTGAGGAGTCAGGACTGTTCACAGCGGCACGGGCCAATTTCGTCAGGGCCAGCATCTACGAGAATGCCCAGCGGCGGCAGTTGGCAGCCTATTACGCAGGGAAAGTCTTTGCCGAAGATGCCGTTGTGACGACGCCTGCCGATAGCAATCTCTATTGCCTGGCTCGCTGGGTTCTGGCCGATGGTGCATACGTCAGTGGCGAGTACGGTAAGTCGCTATCGTTGACTAAGGATATCCTTGCCTTTATGGGTGACGCCTCGACGCCTAATGCTTTGGCGATAAAGTGCAGGGCATTGTCGATGATGGCTGATTGTGAAAGCAAACTGAGTCATATCGCAGAATCCGAACGGTTGTTCCTGCAATGCATCGACATCATGATGGAGAGCACGCAGCACGCCACCAAATTCGGCGAAGTAGAGCCGTTGATCTATACGCTGCTTTCACTCAACGACCTCTATGTCGACAACAATATGCCAGAGCGGGCACTGCCCCTGATGGCGAAAATGGACACAGCCATGAACCGTCTGACGCGCTGTCCCAATACGCCAGAATGGGTGATACAGAAGCGTCGTAACAACGTAACCATCAGCAAGGTAAT
>Ga0310690_10005792_pt1 | contig 16571 bp, 9 predicted proteins | sample AusTroGonzalo_MG_2_FD_207661 | JGI IMG/M metagenome (GOLD analysis project Ga0310690, IMG submission 207661) | Bovine rumen microbial communities from tropical cattle in Woodstock, Queensland, Australia - Gonzalo_04 (v2) (version 2) | ecosystem: Host-associated > Mammals > Digestive system >... | reverse complement strand
GCGACTGCAAAGATAAACAAATTTTTTGGTTTTTGAAAGGTTTTTGCTCGAAAAAAGGTGGTGATGAACGTTGAATTTGTCTTTGCAGTCATTTAAATAACTGTTCAACATTAAGCTACATGTTTTTTGACGCGGGACTTGGGGACACGGGACAAAACCAATTGTCTCGCGTCTCGTAGTCCCGAGTCCAATATGTAAACTAAATTTGCTCATCTACTTATACATGACTTTTCTCTTTTGCTCTTACTGCTTTATTTTCTGGAATGCTTCGTGCCTCGCAATGACGCGAAGCGACAGTCCGTAGATTGCTTCGCTTCGCTCGCAATGACGCAAAGCGGCAGTCAGCAACTAGCCCTTATTCCACTACAATCTCATAAACTCTTCCCTCTATATCCGTCTTATTATACGGAATCAGCCCCTGGTCCCAAACAATAGGTGGCCACCATTCGGAATAATGGTATTCCTGCGTGACGATGGCTTTCATCTGGTTGTTGGGAATGGAGGTGTATTCGTCGTTCATGTAGCCCATCACCTGCATTTTGTCGGGTGTGGGACCTAAGCGCCAAATGATCTCTGTCGGACGCCATTCGATTTCGTAATAATAATACGGTTCCTTGAAGGCCTTGTTGCTCATCGGGGCGCGTTCGGTGAGAGCCTTGTAGAGCTTGTACCAGCGCAGTGTCTCAAACTTGCATTCTTTGCCGTAGGGGATGCTGTCGATACCCCAGGAGAAGCACTTGGGCGAAGGCACAGCGAGGTCCCAATTGGTGCAGCAGTACATCACATCGTCGTTCAGGGTCTCGTCTTGCACCACGCAGATGCTGTCGGCACGCTTGCCATAATAGTCCTTCGGCCAGAAACGCGAGGCTTTCACGATTTCGATATCGATTTCGGAATAGTGGTAGTCGGGGAGACGCACGGGGTTATCCGAATCGTCGTTTTTCTCTACATAGCCACCTTCCGTCTCGTCGTGTCTGCGGTTGTTCCAAGCGTGGTTGTCGCTGTAGATAAGCCAGAAGGCGTAGGTAAGGCCGTTCCAGATATTCTCGTCGTTGAGCATCACGGGGAACTTGATCTTGCCCCGGAACTTGCCGTAAGTGAAGCCTACGCGGGTGCGTATGCCTGTCGATTCCTTATGCAGGTTATTCAGGTCGTCGTTACCGGGATTGATGAGGGAGATATAGCTGCCGTCGTCGGCAAGGCGGACGGTTTGACAAGGCGTTTCTGAGACCACGGGCCAGTTCATCTGGAGCTCGGTACTGTCGAAGCGGTTGCGGTTGGCTTCATATTCGGCACGGGTGTAGGGGTTGTCGCCCACCACATCTTGAATGACGGGGATGTTGCGTAAGGCGTATTGTCGGCTCACCGCGCTGAAGAACTGCTCGTATAGGGCTTTCTGGTAAAGGCTGTCGTCGGTGCCGCAGTGGCAGCTGGTGCTGTCGATATGGTAACCGACGGCGTTCACTTTTGATTCGTCTATGAACACTCCCTTGTCGACCGTAATCACAGCCCGCGTCTTCAGCTTGCGCTTCGAGCGGATGACTTTGATGTTTTTCGAGGGATGCGTCTCAAACCAGCCATAGGGGTTCACAAACTGCCCGTTCTCATCGGTCTGCCCGATGTGCTGGACATAGTCAGGGATCTCTTTTAGTCCTTCTTCCTTGCACAATACCAAAAGGAAGCTATATTCGCCCACACGGGGGTTGCGTTTCCAGCGGTGGTTCACCTCGCCTCGGTTTCTGTTGTCGTTGATGACCCATAAGGCATCTTTGTAGAGCTGCTCGTCGACGCTGCAGCCGTTCTTCTCGGCTTTTTCCACGATGCTGTTGTACCATTCCGGCACGTTGTGTATGCTTTGGACGACTTGCTGCACATGTTCCGGGCTGAAGCTGTTTTCAGAGAGGTCGGCACCGTAGTATCGCTTTTCGTCACGAGGGTTACCCACGATGCGGAAGGCGTCGCGGGTGCGGTGGTGCTCGATGGGCTTGAAGCCTATGCTGACATCTTCCCAGCTGCCATAGAAGTTCTCACCTGCCAATGCTGTGGTGTCGGCAAACTTGTAGCTCTCGTTTTGGTAATAAATCTTGTAATATTTGTACTTCTTCGACAGGGTGAAGAAGCGGAAACTGAACATCCCTGTACCGTCTTTGGTTTGTTGAACCGAAGGCAGGGTGATGCCTTCCAACACGGCGTTGTCCAAGTCCATGTCGAGGGTGACGGTACGGCTGCGTCCGAAGTTCGACATCGGGCGAAAGTAGTTTGTCTTCAGCAGAATGAGCCCCAAAATGAGCAGGAGCCACCAGTATTTTTTGTTGCGGTTTTTCATAAGCCTAATATCTTACAATGCGTTGCACATAGTTGCCGACTTTCAGGATATACACGCCCGGCGACAACTGTGGATGGAAGGTGATTTTATTCGTTCCCTCGGCAAGCACACCGGTGAGTGCGAATACCTTTCTTCCCGTCAGGTCGTAGAGGGCGATTTCGTTGGAGGAAAGACTATCAATTTCAACATGCAGATGAATGTCGCCCGAGGAAGGGTTGGGGTAGACATCAAACCAGTCGCTAAGCGTAGCCTCAACAAAAGAGAAAAAGTTATCTATCCTGTAATACATATTGCTCGCGCGGTTTCTGAGGAAATTATCCTGGATGGCCACCAAGTGTTCCCATTGCTGGATGTTGTTGGGTCGGTTGAAACGGGCGGCTTGGTTGGGCACTTCGTCTCGCATCAGCGCAGCTTCGGCTTCTAAATACTGATGGGTGTTTTCGTAGCCAAAAGGACCATCCATCAAAGCAGCAAGCCGTGTTTGAAACTGTGCTCTGAATTTTGGGTTTTCAAGAAGCCTTCTGAACATTAGCGTCGATTTCAGGTCGTTGGGCCAACCTGGGTTAAGGGTGGAGGTGGCGTTATCAAACACGTCGAATTCCATATCCTGCAGCCCATTGTCGCCGTCATAGAAAATCCAGCGCCATTTTCGGTTATGAAACTGATAGCACCGCATATTGTTGACAGGCCAGTCGCTGTTGGCGATGAACAGTTCCAGGCAGTAATAGTCGATGAAACAGTCTATGTCGATGAGTGAACACAGATGCGCGTAGTTGGTGCTGTCAGACAAATCGGCGTCTTCGAGCCAGTCCATCATTTGCAGAAAAGCGGAGTTGTCGCCGTTTTCGTTCTCTCCGTGCCAACTGCCAATCACATTGATTTCTTCGTCGTTATAGCCGAAATGGTCTTCAAGATAATGGGCGTCGGGTCGTTCGCAAACGGTGTAGATGCCCCAATACTCGCCGTTGAGGAAAAGCACGGAGGGGCGGGTGGCTAATGATTCCACATTGACATCTTTGGCCATCCGTTGGGAGATGTTGTTTTCTATCCCAGCCCAAAACCATTCGTCGACAAAGGGTTTCAGCACAAGGTGTTTGAAACTGTTGTTTGGGATGGATTTGAAGAAGGCGTGGCGAAAGCGCTTGGTGCCGTATTCCTGGCGTGCATACACCTTCAGTCCTTTTTGTGGGCCTCGTCTTGCATTTCCTCCATGAGTCCTGAGTCCAGCGGTCTGGTTGATGCCGGTGTTGTCGTCAGGTTCATAAAACTCGATGTTGGCGAGGCGCTCCCATTCAATCCCCGATTGGTAGAAATTGCCTGACCATTCAGGATCCTGCGGGTTAAAGTAAACCCCTGGAACCAGAATCCCCTGCTCATAGCCGAACAGGTTCAGCGAGTCGGCGCAGAGCGAAACGGCAGGCAGCCCATGCGTGTCGCAACCTAATGCCTTGATGAAATAGCTGTTGGTGGCCACATGGCTCACGCAGTTGTCGTTTTCATCGAAAACCGCTGCACGAATCACGATACAGTGTTGGACCGAGTCGGGGACGTAAACCAAATGCTCGGCAGACATGGGTATGGTGTAGATGTCGGAAGACGAGTACAGGCCTTCGTCTAAAAGCAAAGGCGCTTCATAGATTGGCGACTGTGCTGTGGGTCTGTTGCCGTTGATGGTGTAGCGGATATGGTTCTGTGGATTATAGTTGAATAGCTCGATGTGAAAGGCATCCTCATAGAAGCCGCCCTTAGCAGAAAACAGTACTGTGTCGGCCTGCGACCAGCCCCATAGGGGGAGCAAGGCGAATAGCATCAAAGCCGATAAGTGTCTCAGGTTTTTCATACGAAGGAAACTAAAACAGCGCAAAGATAGGCAAAATTCGTTAGAAAGGTCTGAAAAAACAAAAAGCCCGCCGCAATTGGCAGGCTTTAGGTGAGGTACCTGGCGGACTCGAACCGCCGTCCCCGGTTTTGCAGACCGATCCCTAACCACTCGGGCAAGGTACCCTTTTAACATCGTTTTATCTCACGATTTGCGGCTGCAAAGATACGACTTTTTTCAAACATACAAGCCTTATGCGAAAATTTTTATGCCAACCCCCTTGCCGAGAGCTTCAGCCAATTCCAAAACAGCAGGGCTGCGAAGAGTACCATGCAGTAAGCATAGAACCACTTTAAGTCTTTGTGCCTCAGATGCGTCATCGAGTAGGCCGACATCAATACAATGAGGGGAACGGCAGCCTCGTGGTAACGCTCGCTGTTGGCAGCAAACGAGAACATGATGAGGCCGAGATACGATAGTTCGTAGGCTCCTATCAGCGCGAAATCGCGCCAACGCCGTTGCCTGAAGGCGATGACGATGGCCAGCATCGCGAAGAAACCGAGGAAATTTCTGACATAGCTACTACCGTGTATCATCTTGTTGTTGTCGGGACTCTCTTCCACCATCGGGGCCAAGGGCAATACGAAGGCTCCGGGAGCCAGATACCAACTCTTGGCCAGTTCGCTGTGCTTCAGCCCCATCTCCTTGTATTGCTCTGAGGGGCGGTTCATCTCCCTGAACCTCACATGGTAGATAATCCGCATCTCGCGTCCTACGGGGGTGAAGAGGAAGACAAGAAACACAACTGCCACACTGGCAAGGGCAACGATGCGGCTGCGCCTTGCCACCAAGCTGACAGGCGCCAAGATGAGAAAGGCGAGGAAGGCAAAGATGAGACACATCCCCACGATGGTGCGGAAGCCGAAGGCCAAGCCCGTCAGCAGGATGGGGACGAGGATGTTCCAGAAGGTATAACGACGGCTGCGTATGAGGTAGTCCATGCGTTCGAGGGCGAAGATGGAGATGAACATCAACTCGGCCTCCTTAGTGTGGACACCACAAATCTGGATGAGGATGGGCATGAAGACACACATCACCGCTGCCAAACGCCCAGTGCGCTCGCCGAAGGTGCGCGAACCTAGTTTATAGATTAGATGACAGAGGTAGGCTCCCATCAGGGCTTTCAGCAAGCGCGGCACCAGCCAGTTGCGTCCGAAGATAGTGTACACCAGCGTGAGCCACAACACATAGCCCTGGTCGGAGAAGCCCATGGTGGTGTGGTGCAGGTATCTCAGGACGTAGAGGAAATGCCCCTCGCGCAGGGCGTGTGACAACATGACTCCCGTGCTGTGGTACCAGAGGCTGTCGCCAGCGTCGTATTCGAATCCGATGCCAGTCTCCCAGTAGTAGTAATAGCACATCACGAAGGCATACACCGCACGGATGATGAACGCCGTCCAAAACACTTTGCGGACAAAGCGTTTCTTCTCGTCATCCTTCCAGCGAGGGTAACAAAGGGCTGTTGGCACAAAGAACACCAGCACCTCGCCGATGCCCCACAGCACCCACTTCAGCTGCAGCGCGTGCTCGCTAAAGGCGATGCTGATGACGACAAGAGCCAGCAGATAGAGGCCGATGCCGATGAGGGCGATATGGCGGATGAGAGCCTTCGTCACGTCTTTAGTCCATGATGAAGATGGGCTGTCCCTTCTTGCGTTTGGCCGGTTTTACATTCTTCGTCAGCAGTTCCTTGGTATCAGGCAGGATGACACCCACTTTACGCATGTCGGCACGCTCCAGCCAGTGTGGCTCATATTCATGGAAGATGCGATAGAGCGAGTCGGAGGCGCATAGCACCTCGGCGGAGTAATACTCAAAGGTGCTGTCCTGCAGCAGGAAGGCGATGTGGAGCAGGCTGCTGTCGGCATCGTAGCTGTAGTCGAACTGATACCACACCACCGAATCGTTATGATGGTCACGCTGCAGGCCTTTGCCGTCCTCCATGTAATACATCCAATAGCCCATGGTGGTGTCGAAGGGGTCGTATTGGCCCAGCTTGTAGGTGTCTTCCACTATCATGCCGAAGAAGTCCGTGTTCCAGTGTTCGAGGGTGAATACGCCGAACACCTTGTTTACTATGCCGTAAAAGTCGAGCTTGTTCTGGCTGACGAAAACCGTGCGGTGGACGTGGCCTCCAGGTGACCTGACGACGAATGAGGAGCCGCGCCAGTCGCCGTCGCTGTAGTCCTTCACGGTGACGATGACGATGCTGTCTTTTGCCTTGCCGGACATCGTGGAGAGGCTGTACCAGTCAGCATTGTCGTTTTTCGAGATGGTCCACTTGCAGTCGGCACTGATGATGAGGGTGTCGCTGCCTGGCTCAAGGCCGAAGCGGAGGTCTTGCGTCGAGACCAGGATGTGGTAATCCTTGGCAGGACAGCCGGTGAGACCAATCAGCGCAGCCACAAACAAGGCTGCAAAGAGGATGATTTTTGATTTTTTCATGATGATAGGTTTTATTTCTTGTTTGACTTTTTTCTTTTCTTGGGCATGGGCCAGTCGGCCAGGATTTCGAAGTCCATTTTGTGCTTGAAGAGGTCGACGGATTGCACGCGCACACGCACCTCGTCGCCCAACTGAATGATGCGCCCTGTGTTTTGTCCGATAACGCGGAAGTTGTCATCGTCCAAGTAGTAGATGTCGCCTGGCAGACTCTCGTAGCGCACCAGACCCTCGCATTTGTTGCCTTTTAGCTCAACGAAGAGACCCCATTTGCTGACACCTGACACCAGACCATCGAACACCTGTCCGATTTTGTCCTGCAGGTATTCAGCCTGTTTGTATTTGATGCTTTGGCGTTCCATTTCCTCCGCCTGCTTCTCCATCTCACTGGCATGCTTGCACATCTCCTCGTAGTCCTTTTTGTCCACCGAGCCTTGGTTCTCGATGAGATACCGTTCGGTCAATCGGTGAACCATCAGGTCGGGATAGCGTCGTATGGGGGAGGTGAAATGGGTGTAGTAGTCGAACGACAGGCCGTAGTGCCCTATGTTGTCGGTACTGTATACGGCTTTGGCCATGGTACGTACGGCAACACTCTCGATGAGGTTTTTCTCGCCCTTGCCCTCCACATCTTCGAACAGCTTGTTGTATGAGCGTACCAATTTGTCTCGGTTGCTGACGTCGAGGCTGTAGCCGAGGCGCGAAAGCAGCAACATGAACTTGTTGAGTTTCTCGGGGTTAGGCTCATCGTGTATGCGGTAGACGAAGGTGTGGTGGCTCCATCGGCTCTCTGGTTTGCCGAAAGTCTCGGCTACCGTGCGGTTGGCCAACAGCATGAAGTCTTCAATCAACTCATGCGATTCGTTCTGCACGCGGATATAGGTGTCGATAGGTTTCTTGTTCTCGTCGAGGATGAAGCGCACCTCTTCCGAGTGGAAGTTGATGCTGCCAGCCGCCATGCGTTGCTCGCGCAGCTTGGTGGCCAGTTTGTGGAAGGTGAGGATTTCTTCCTTATAGTCGCCCTCGCCGCCTTCTATCATGGTCTGCACTTCCTCATAGGTATAGCGTCGGCACGACTTGATGACGGTCTTGCCAATCCAGCGGTCGTATATTGTGGCCTCGTCGTCCATTTCGAATACCACGCTGAAGGTCAGCTTCTCCTCATCGGGACGGAGTGAGCACACATTGTTGCATAGCTTTTCGGGCAACATGGGGATGGTGCGGTCTACCAAATAGACCGAGGTGCCACGGTCCAAGGCTTCTTGGTCGATAGCCGAGCCTTCCTGCACATAGTGTGACACGTCGGCGATATGTACGCCTACTTGCCAATGTCCGTTCTCCAGCTTTTGCAGGCTGATGGCGTCGTCAAAGTCTTTCGCGTCGGCTGGGTCGATGGTGACAGTGAACACCTTACGGAAGTCACGACGGCGTTTGTTTTCTTCCTTGGTGATGCGAGAGGGAATCTTGGCGGCTTCACGTTCCACCTCTTTGGGGAAGTCGATGGGGTATTCGTGAGCGGCCAGGATGCTCTCCATCTCCACGTCGTTTTCACCGGGTTGGCCTAAAACGCGGATGATTTCGCCGAAGGGGTTGCCTGAGCCGTCAGGCCAATCCAGTAGGTGGGCTATCACTTTCTGTCCGTCCTTGGCGCCATGAAGTTCGCCTCGCGGGATGAAGATGTCGACAGGCATCCATTCCACATCGGGACGCACATAGACGTAGCCATGCGAGATGTTGAGCAGACCGACAAACTCAGTATGACGCCGTTCCAGCACCTCCACGATTTCGCCTTCCGGCTTCGAGTTGTTGCGTTTTGGGAACATTGCCACGCGGACACGGTCGCCGTGCAAAGCCTTGTAGGTGTTGTTGGCGGCGATGAAGATGTCCTCGCTCTCGCCATCATCGAGGATGACGTAGGCCTTGCCAGTCGATTTCATCTCCACGGTGCCTTCCACATATTTCGTCTTGGGTCCGAACTGAGCCATGCCGGCAGGACTCATCACGTAGCTATAGGGTCGAGTCTCCTGCAGAAGCCCCTGATTGTTGAGGTCGATGAGGAGATTGTATACCACGTCTTTACCAGCTTGGTCCTTGATGCCCATCAGCTTGCAAACCTGCTTATAGTTTTTAGGACGGAAGGGCTGGTCGGCGAAGATGCCGAGGATGACACTGGTGAACGTGCTGAGCTTGTTTTCTATTTTCTTTTTCTTGGGCATCGAGATACCTTTTTACATTTTGGGCGCAAAGATAAGAAAATTCTTTTTTGCGGTTTCTGTGTGTGACAAAAACCCCTCTCCGAGTGACTCCTATTGTAAATCACCGATTTAGAGTGTTGATAAATTGTTGATAAAAAATTCTTGTCAAACACTTGACAGGAAAACACGAAATCCACTACTTTTGCAAGACAAGGTTCACTATGAACCAAGAAATGGAACGCTTTGATTATAAATATTTTAGAAAACGAGCAACACAATATGAGCAACGGAGGACTATACATCACCAAGAGAGACGGCAAGCAGGAAGCCTTCTCGTTAGACAAGATTAAAATCGCCATCAGCAAGGCCTTTCTCGCCTCGGGATTCTATGCCACCGACGAGGACTTGAACGGCATTCTGAGCCGCGTGCGTGTCACCAATGGGATCACCGTGGAGGAAATCCAAAACCAGGTTGAGACCGCCCTGATGGCTGAACAGTATTATACTGTGGCGAAGAACTACATCCTGTATCGCCAGAAGCATACCGAGGACCGCGAGATACGCGAAAAAATCGACTTCCTCAGCAACTACGTCAATGCTTTGAACCCCGCCACGGGCTCGAAGTACGACGCCAACGCCAACGTGGAGAAGAAAAATATCGCCACCCTCATCGGCGAGCTGCCCAAGTCGAGCTTTATCCGCATCAACCGCCGCCTGCTGACCGACCGCATCAAGTCGCTCTTCGGCAAGGAGCTGGCTGATCGCTACCTCTATCTTCTCAACAACCACTTCATCTATAAGAACGACGAGACGAGTCTGGCCAACTATTGCGCCTCCATCACCATGTACCCTTGGCTGAATGAAGGCACCAGCTCGATAGGCGGCAACTCGACGGCCCCCACCAAGCTGCGTTCGTTCTGTGGTGGTTTCATCAACATGGTGTTTATGGTCTCTTCGCAGCTCTCGGGTGCTTGCGCCACTCCGGAGTTCCTGATGTATATGAACTATTTCATCGGCAAGGACTACGGCACGGACTACTACAAACGTGCCGACGAGGTGGTGGACCACTCACTGAAGCCGCGTACCATCGACAAGGTGATTACCGACTGCTTCCAGCAGATTGTCTACTCCTTAAATCAACCCGCGGGCGCGCGTAACTACCAGTCAGTGTTCTGGAACATTGCCTATTACGACAAATATTACTTCGAGTCGCTGTTCGGCAACTTCTACTTCCCCGATGGTTCAAAGCCCGACTGGGAGAGCCTCAGCTGGCTGCAAAAGCGCTTCATGAAGTGGTTTAACGCCGAGCGTCTGAAGAGTGTGCTGACCTTCCCCGTGGAGACGATGGCACTGCTCTCGAAGGACGGCGACGTGATTGACCAGGAATGGGCCGACTTCACCGCTGAGATGTATGCCGAGGGACACTCGTTCTTCACCTATCTGAGCGACAATGCTGACTCGCTGTCGTCGTGCTGCCGCCTGCGCAACGAGATTCAGGACAATGGATTCAGCTACACGCTGGGTGCCGGTGGTGTCAGCACGGGCTCAAAGAGCGTGCTCACCATCAACCTGAACCGCTGCATACAGTACGCTGCACGCAACAATATGCACTACCTCACCTTCCTTGAGGAAATCGTCGACCTGTGCCACAAGGTGCAGATTTGCTACAACGAGAACCTGAAGGAACTGAAAGATAAAGGCATGTTGCCCTTGTTTGATGCCGGTTACATCAACTTGGGTCGCCAGTATCTCACCATTGGCGTGAACGGTTTGGTGGAAGCTGCCGAGTTCCTGAAAATCAAGATTTCGGACAACCCCGAGTATGAACATTTCGTGCAGGAGGTATTGGGTCTCATCGAGAAGTACAACAAGAAATACTACTCCAAGAAGGACGGCCTGATGTTCAACTGCGAGATGATTCCTGCCGAGAACGTCGGCGTAAAACACGCCAAGTGGGACAAGGAGGATGGCTACGAGGTACACCGCGACTGCTACAACAGCTACTTCTACATCGTGGAAGACCCCAACACCAATGTCCTCGACAAGTTCCGCCTGCATGGCGAGAAGTATATCAAGCACCTCACCGGTGGCTCGGCGCTGCATTGCAACCTGGAGGAACACCTCACCAAGGATCAGTACCGTCAGTTGTTGCGTGTGGCAGCCCGCGAGGGGTGCAACTACTTCACCTTCAACGTGCCTAACACAATCTGTAACGACTGCGGACACATCGACAAGCGTTACCTTAAGGAATGCCCCGTGTGCCACAGCCACAATATCGACTACCTGACCCGCATCATCGGCTACCTGAAGCGCGTCAGCAATTTCAGCGAGCCACGCCAACAGGAGGCGAGCCGCCGTCATTATGGTAAAATGGAGATGGAAAGATGCTAAAATACGCTAATTATGATATCGTCTTTCAGGAAGTTCCTGATGAGGTGACACTTGCAATCAACATTACAAACTGTCCTAACGCCTGCCCCGGCTGCCACAGCAAATACCTGTGGGAAGATGTGGGCGAGATATTGGATCTGAAAGAGCTGAACCGCTTGGTGGAGCAATACAAGTCGGGCATCACCTGCGTGTGCTTCATGGGTGGCGACGCCGAACCCAAGGAAGTGGCTGAGCTGGCTTGGCAGCTGAAGTCGACCCATGCCGGACTGAAGATGGCCTGGTACTCGGGCAAGAACGACCTGCCGCAAAACGTCTCGACAGACCATTTCGACTACATCAAGTTGGGCCGTTACGTGGCTGAGCTTGGAGCTTTGGACAGCGCCACTACCAACCAAAGAATGATGAAACGTCTGTCCGATGGTCGCGTGAAGGACATCACCCAGTGGTTCCGCGAGAACAAGAAGGTGGAGGTCATCAAGAGTGAGACAAAGACAGAGAAATCACAAACAAACATAAATTCGATTCAATGAAGAAAGTATTAGGAATTATCGCGATGGCCATCATGGTTTCGGTGGGTCGCGTGTATGCCGACGAAGGCATGTGGCTCCCGATGTTTGTCGAGCGCCTGAATTATGTTGACATGCAGAAGATGGGGCTGCAACTGACCCCTGAAGAGCTTTACAGCATCAACCACAGCAGCCTGAAGGATGCTATCGTGGGTTTGGGCAGCGACCCCATGCCACGCGGATTCTTCTGCACGGGTGAGATTGTCAGCGAGCACGGCTTGCTGTTCACCAACCACCACTGCGGCTACGGTGCCATCCAAAAGCTCAGCTCCGACCAGCACGACTACCTGCGCGATGGCTTCTGGGCCAAGAACTATGGTGAAGAGCTTCCCGCTCCTGAAATGACTGCCAGCTTCCTCATCCGCATGGAGGACGTCACCAAGGTCATCCTCGATGAGGTGAAGGAAGGTATGGACTATCAGGATCAGCAGGCCGCCATCCGTAAAAAGATTAAGGAACTGGAGACCGCCGCTTCGGAAGACGGTAAGTACAACCCCGTCATCAAGGGCTTCTTTGAGGGCAATGAGTACTACATGTTCGTCTACCAGGTGTTCCCGGATGTGCGTCTCGTGGGTGTGGCCAACTCATCCATCGGTAAGTTCGGTGGCGACACCGACAATTGGATGTGGCCCCGTCACACTGGTGACTTCAGCATCTTCCGCGTCTATGCTGACAAGGACGGCAACCCCGCCGCTTACAGCAAGGACAATGTGCCGCTGACTCCCAAGCACCACCTTCCCATCAGCCTCGACGGCGTGCAGAAGGACGACTTCACCATGATTTGGGGCTTCCCCGGCAGCACCGAGCGTTACATGTCGAGCTATGGCATTGACTACAATGTGAACACTTTCTATCCCGCCATCATCGACATCTTCGGCACCCAACTCGCCGCTATGGAAGAATACATGAAGGTCGACGAGCACATCAACCTGATGTATGCCGACAACCACGCTGGTTTAGCCAACACCTGGAAGAACTTCATCGGCCAGTGCAAGATGCTCCGCAAGAACAAGGTGAGCGAAAGCAAGGTCGCTTTGGAGAAGGACTTCACCAACTGGGTGAACAAGAACAACAAGACCGAATACAAAGACGCTCTCCCGAACCTGAAGGAGGCCTATAAGACCATGGGCGAAGTGGCCAAGTACATCTATTATCCCAACTTCGTCTCTGGCATTGGTGCCGCTGGTATCGCTGCCCAGTTCGACAGCTACTATCAGGCCTATGTTGCGAAGAACAAGGAAGAGCAGGAGATGGCTCTCACGCTGCTCCAGGCCATGGATGTGGACGAGCTCTTTGCTGAGACTGACCCGCAAGTGGAAAAGAAGACCTTCGCCGAGATGCTGAAGTGCTTCAAGAACGCCTTCAAGGGTGAGGAACTGCCTGAAATCTACAACATCATCGACAAGAAGTTCAAGGGCGACATCGACGCTTTCGCTGAGGAGGTCTACACCAACTCCATCTTCGCCACGCCTGAGAGCATCAAGGCTTTCTTGGCCAAGCCCCAGCCCAAGAAAATCGGCAGCGACTATGCTTACATCATGAACACCTCGATGATGGAAGTCATCATGCAAGGCATTCCGGCTTACCGTCAGGCCATGCAAACCATCGCTGAGAACGACCACATCTTCGTGAAGGGTCTGCGCGAGTACTACGCCGCCACTCAGCCCGAGAAGAGCCTCTATCCCGATGCCAACTCAACGATGCGTATGAGCTACGGCTCGGTGCAGGACTACATGCCTGCCGATGCTGTGCACTACGACTACATCTGCACCGCCAATGGTATCCTTGAGAAGTATGTCCCCGGTGATTACGAGTTTGACGCCCCCAAGCGCCTCATCGACCTCATTGAGAAGAAAGACTTCGGCACATACGCCGATGACAACGGCGAACTGGTGGTTTGCTTCCTCTCGACTAACGACATCACGGGTGGTAACTCAGGCAGCCCCATCATGAACGGCAAGGGCGAACTCATCGGTCTGGCCTTCGACGGCAACTGGGAAGCCATGAGCGGCGACGTCAACTTTGAGCCCAAACTGCAGCGCACCATCAACGTCGACGTGCGTTACGTGCTCTTCATCATCGACAAGTATGCCGGTGCCACCAACCTCATCGACGAGCTCGACATTCGCAAGAGCGAACCCCAGCCAGATCGCGTTGAGGAAGAAGTGGAACAATAAACCTTAGTGTAAAATCACAGAAAACCGTAGAGACGCGATTTGTCGCGTCTCTACTTGTTTTAGGCTCATCTACTCATGAAAAAACTCCTGCTTTTCTTGCTGCTTTTTCCTGCAACCGTGTTTGCCCAAGTCACCGACGACTTCTCAGATGGCGACTTCACGCAAAATCCCACGTGGATGGGTATGGTGGATAAGTTCATCGTGAACGACAAAGGACAGCTACAGCTTCATGCCGAAGCGGCAGGGACAGCTTGGATAGCTACCCGAGTGACGGAATACGAGACCATGGAATGGCGATTCTGGCTACGGGAGGCTTTTGCCCCGTCGGGAAACAACTTCACCGACGTATGGCTTTGTGCCGACAACGCCAATCTGTCACAAGCCGAAGGCTATTTCCTGCGTTTCGGCGAGGCAGGTAGCAATGATGCCATCGAGCTGTTTCGCAAGGATGCAGAAGGGGAACACAGCATCTGTCGCGGAAGGGAAGGGGCTATCGCCGCTTCGTTTTCGGTAGCGGTAAAAGTCCTCTGTGACCGCGAGGGGCATTGGATGCTCCTGACGTGCTACGACGACTCAGGTGCTTATCTCCTTGAGGCAGAAGGGCAGGATGAAAGCTTGAACAGGTCGGGATGGTTTGGACTCTGCGCCACTTACACGGCAAGTAACGCCAATAAGGTGTATCTTGACGATGTCTTTGTCGGACTCCATATCCCGGACTGTGAGCCACCTATGCTGTTGTCCTCCAAGACACTCAGCCCTTCGCATCTTCAGTTGTCGTTTGATGAGACTTTGGATGAAGCTACAGCCCTTTCGCCAGAGCATTATTCCGTTGATCACGGGATGGGTTATCCTTTGTCGGTGAGCTTTGGCGCGAACCATGCAACCATCCTTCTAAGCTATGAGCGCAACTTCGTCACCGGCATCGAATACCAACTGACGGTGAGTCGCCTCAAAGACCTTTGGGACAACACGATGCACTTCGATGTCACCATCTCTTTCCGCCTCCCCGACGAGGTGGAAGAAGGCGACATCCTCATCAATGAGATTCTCTTCAATCCCATCGCTCCTGGGGTAGACTATGTGGAACTCTACAACAATACTGACAAGACTTTCGACCTCAGTACCCTAAGGCTTGGCGTTGTCAAAGAGAGCTTCCCCAACCCGCCTGACACTACTCTGAAAGAGATATGCACTGAAAGCCGCTTGTTCTTCCCACAGACCTACGTGCTGCTCTCCACCAACAGTGAAATCGTGGGGCAGCAATATGCTTGTCCCACGGACAACTTCGTGCAGACGACCTCATTCCCGAGTTATATCAACTCAGGAGGTATGGCACTGCTGATGGATAAGGACGGCTTGTTGGTGGACCAGATGGCTTATTCCGAAAAGATGCACTATCCGTTGCTGAAAGAGACCAAAGGCGTTGCCCTGGAGCGTATCAGCTTCACTCAGCCTTCGATGGATGCCGATAACTGGCACTCTGCTGCCGAAAGGGTGCATTTCGGTACCCCTGGCTACGAAAACTCGATGCGGCAGAATGCCGGGCCGTCAAACGACGAAATCACCCTCACTCCCGATGTCTTCTCACCCGATGGCGACGGCATAGATGATGTGTGTTTCATCAAGTACCGTTTCGACGAGGCAGGCTATACGATGAATACCTATATCTTCAATGTGGCGGGTCAGTTGGTGCGCCATTTGGCTCAAGGCGAGCTGGTGGGGCAGGAGGGGAGTCTCATCTGGAACGGCACCGACAACAACGGCAACCGCGTCCCCATAGGGGTCTACGTCGTCGTTACCGAAGTGTTCAGCATGAAAGGTAAGGTGAAACAGTTTAAGAACGCCGCTGTGGTGGCGACGCGCTGAGCGGGGATTACATATCCATATTGGATTGGGCTACCAACTGTTTGGTGTCGGGGTTGAAAGCCATCAGGTTGCCCAAACCGGGTTGGTTGGTCACATAGACACCGTTGTCCAAGGCGATGAAGTCGTAAGTCTCGTTGTTTTCCACCACGAGGTTCATGAAGCTGTAATCGACGGGGATGTGTCCGTGAATCACCTTCTTGCCGTGCGACTTGTCGAAATCAACCTTAAACTTGCGTGTCCACATCATGCTCTCGGTATCCTCAAAGGGGTCCTTGAGGTTGAAGTTCAGTCCGGCATGCACCAGGATGTAATGCTCCAACTCGATATAGGGCAGGCAGCTGTTCATCCAGTCGATATAGAGTTTTGGTATTTCGCGGGGGTGCTTCACCCCGAAGCTTTCCAGAGTTTCCTTGGCCCCCACGGCTTCCCATTCCTTCTGTTCTTTGTGCTTGCCGCCAAAGAGCTTGCGTTTCTGGTCGGCTTCGTAGGCGGTGACGCACAGGTCCTCATGGTTGCCCTTCAGGAAGTGTACCTCGTACTCGTCCTTTTTCAGTTGCATCAGATAGTCGATGACGCCTTTCCCGTCGGGACCGCGGTCGATATAGTCACCAAGGAAATACAATTGGTCGTGCTTGGTGACCTTCAGGTTGTTTTCAAGGAGGGCTTTGACCGTTTTGGCGCAGCCGTGAATGTCGGGGATAATCCAGCGTTGTGACATCAGAACAGGTT